>Ga0224495_10002863_pt1 | contig 10921 bp, 9 predicted proteins | sample SF_Jul11_sed_USG_FD_168128 | JGI IMG/M metagenome (GOLD analysis project Ga0224495, IMG submission 168128) | Sediment microbial communities from San Francisco Bay, California, United States - SF_Jul11_sed_USGS_4_1 | ecosystem: Environmental > Aquatic > Marine > Sediment | place: USA: California...
CGTCTCGAGCCCGCACCACGATGCAGTGTCTTTCAGTTTCGTCGCGGATCGTCAGCCCGGTTGACGTTCGTCCGCCCTATCCCACGTTGACGGCCGCGCTCGAAGCCGGAGCGCGCGACGGCGCTCCGTTCGTCACGTTTCACACGGGCCGCGAGGCGGTCGAGCGCGATCAGCGCGCCACGTTGGCCGGGGCACACCGATGGGCCCGCGCGCTCAGCGCCAACGGGGTTCGACGCGGCAACCGCGTTCTACTGCTCATGACGACCGGCCCCGACTTCGTCGAGGCCATGCTCGGCACGCAGCAGCTCGGCGCGATTCCCGTGCCTCTGGCCTCGCCCATGACCTTCGGCGGCATGGAACGCTACCTTCGCAACCTCCAAGCGATCGCCGACGACGCCGGAGCCCGCACGCTGGTGACCACGCCGCGCGTGCGCGACACGCTCGCGCGCGATGGCTCGCTGCACGCGTCGATCGCCACGGTGCTCACGGCGGCCGAGCTCGACGGATTCGGCACTGACACGCATGTGTTTCGCGACGCGAGTTCCACTGACATAGCATTGATTCAGTATACGTCTGGCACGACGGGTCGGCCCAAAGGCGTGGTGATCTCGCACCGCGCCCTGGTGAGCAACGCGTACGCCATCGCCCACGGGCTGCATCTGACCCACCGCGACGTGGGCGTCAGCTGGTTGCCGCTGTTTCATGACATGGGACTGATCGGCGTGCTGCTCACAGCGCTGTGTCATCCGTATCCGCTGCATCTGTTGTCGCCCGAGGGCTTCGTCATGCGCCCGCAATCGTGGCTGCGGCTGCTCGCGCGGGTTCGCGGGACGCTGTCGGCAGCCCCCAATTTCGGCTACGAGCTGTGCGCGACACGTGCGGATCTCGACGAGGTGCTCGAACTGGGCGCATGGCGGCTCGCGCTCAACGGCTCGGAGCCGGTGCACCCGACCACGGCGCGCCGTTTCGCCGAGCGGTTCGAGTCCTACGGGTTCTCGCCGAGCGCGATGCTGCCCGTCTACGGCATGGCCGAGGCCACGCTCGCCGTTGCGTTTGCGTCACCGGGCGAGGGCGTCAGCGTGCTGGCAACCAACCGCGAGCGACTCGAACGCGAGGGAGTCGCCGTCGATGCGCGCGGGGCCGGCGGCTACGCGGCCGTGAGCGTGGGCGGGCCCGTAGCGGGAATGTCCGTGCGAATCGTGGACGAAGGCGGGGCCGAGTCGTCCGAGCGTGTCGTGGGGACCGTACAGATCGCTGGGCCGTCGGTGATGGACGGGTACTTCGGCAACGAGACGGCCACGCGCGAAGCGCTTCGCGACGGATGGCTGCACACCGAAGACCGCGGCTTCGTCGCGGGCGGCAAACTGTACATCGTGGGCCGCGCCAAGGAGATGATCATCAAGGGCGGGCGCAATATCTACCCGTACGATGTCGAACGCATCGCGGCCGAAGTGTCGGGCGTCCGTCGAGGCGGTGTCGCTGCGTTCGGCGTGACCAACGAGGCGTCGGGCACTGAAGACCTGTGCGTGGTCGCCGAGACGCTCGAGCGCAGCGACGAAGCGCGGGCGGCCATGGAGAAAGAGATCCGCGGAGAGCTGCTCGCGGTGCTCGGCGTGCGGGTAGACACCGTGCGCTGGTGCGCGCCGGGTGCGCTGCCACGCACGACGAGCGGCAAGATCCGTCGGCGGGCGTGTGCGGCCTTCCTCGACGCAGAGGCCGCATCGTGAAGGCTCTGGTCATCGGCGCGAGCGGGTTCCTCGGGTTGAACGTCGTGGACGCCTTGCGTGACGCCGGGCACGAGGTGCGGGCGACGCGACGCAAGAAGACGATCACCGTGCTGCTCCGCAAGCGCGGTGTCGAGTTGACCGACGCGTCGCTCGACGACGAGGACTCGCTCGCGCGCGCCATGTCGGGCTGCGAGGTCGCGTATCTCACGGGCGCGTTTTACCCGCGGTACTCGCTCGATCGCGAAGGGAGCATCGCAACCGGCGTGATGCAGGTGCGTCGAGCGTGTCGGGCCGCGCGCAGCGCGGGCGTTCGACGGCTGGTCTATACGTCGTCCGTGGCCACGGTGGCGCCGCGCGTGGACGGACGACCGGGCACCGAGGACGACCGATTCGACGCGGCACCGGGCGACAGCGTGTATCGCGACGTGAAGTGGGCGATGGAGCAGGAACTGGACCGGTGGACGGCCTCGGGACTCGACGCGGTCACGCTCTTGCCCGGCGGTTGCATCGGTCCTTGGGATCTGAGAGCCGGCACCTCGGCGCTGCTGCTCGGTGTGATCCGGCGAGAGCTTCCGTGGTGGGTGGACGGCCTCGTGAACCTCGTCGACGTGGGCGACGTCGCGTCCGCCCACGTGCGCGCGGCCGGTCCGCTGGAACACCGGCGCTACTGTCTCGCAGGGCACAGTGTCCGCGTGGGTGAGTTGTTACGGCAGGTCGCGCGGCGCTACGGAGGCGGTCTGCCGCCGGATCCCGTTTCGCCCGCCGATGCCCGGGACAGGTCCGATCGCGACGAACGCGAAGCCTCACGCGTGAAGGGCCGCGTGCCGGTGCCCCGCGAGTTGGTCGATCTGGTGCTCACGGGACGCCCGATCTCCAACGCCCGCGCCGAGAGAGACCTCGGAATGCAATTCCGCCCGCTCGAGTCGTCGCTCGATCGGGCCCACGAGTGGTTCGTCCGGTTTCGTTATCTGCCGGGCGGACGAACAAGGGAGACTGTAGCATGAATGAAACGTCAATGAAACTTCGCGAACAGACCATCCGATCGATCGCAGAAATTCTAGAGATCGACGCAGCAACCGTGAAGGGAAGCGATCGGCTCAGAGAAGATCTCGGCATGGATTCGCTGGGAAGCCTCGAGCTTCTATCGAGTCTCAGTTCTGAACTGAAAATCGATCTAGAGGTCGAAGAGGCAATGGATCTTCGAACGGTGGACGACGCCGTCGAGTTCGTGGCCCGCCATGTTTCCCCGGAGGCTGCGCGTGCGACCGTCGGCGGCGTCTGAGCCAGGACGTCGCAAGGCCGGCGCCGTACTGACCGTTCCGACGGTGTCGGCGTCGGAGTCCGAGACCCTGGAACTCGTCGTTGCCCAGTGCGAGCGCTTCGTGCGTCGCTCCGTGGACAGCGCGCGCATCGATTCGGACGGGCGCCTGTCGCCGTCCCTGATCTCCGCGGCCGCTGAAGTCGGTCTGTTCGGCCTCTCGCTACCCGAGGAATACGGTGGCCTCGCGCTGAGCATGAAGGCCACGGGGCACGTCGTGCAGACGCTCGCCCGGGCGGATCGATCGGTCGCGATCATGGTCGGCTTGCATGCCGGCCTCGGCACGCGTCCGCTCGTTCGGTACGGTTCCGAGAGTCTGCGATTGCAGTGGCTCGGACCGATGGCGCGCGGCGAGGTCGTGGCCTCGTTCGCGGCCACGGAACCCGGCGCGGGGTCCGATCTGAGCAGCATTCGTACGACCCTGCGTCGCGAGGGAACCGCGCTTCAGTTGGACGGCGAGAAATCGTACGTAACCAACGGCGGGTTCGCCGGCGCGTTCACGGTGCTCGCACGCTCGCCGGGCATCGGCGGCGCGCGCGCGCACTCGATGGTGTTGGTTCCCGGGGATGCGCCGGGCGTCGTGCGCGGTCCCGAGGAGCACAAACTCGGAATCCGTGGGTCGTCGACCGTGGGTGTTCATTTCGATCGCGCGTCGGTGTCGGCCGAGAACATTCTCGGCGAGCCTGGACGCGGCATGGACCAGGCGCACGCGGTGCTCGCCTGGGGTCGCACGCTCATGTCGTACGGGTGTGTCGGCGCCGCCCAGGCCGCGCTCGGCGCGACGCTCGCGCACGTGACGACACGGCGACAGTTCGGGCGCTCCATCGGCGACTTCGGGGCCACACGAATGCACACCGCGCGCATGGCCGCGACGGTGTTCGCCATGGAGTCCCTGGTGCGACACGTGGCCGATCTCGACGCGCGCACCGTCGGCATCGACGACGCGTCGGTGATCGCGAAAGTGTACTGCAGCGAGGGCGCGTTCGACGTGTGCGACCAGGCTATTCAATTGCACGGCGCGCTCGGTTTCATCGAAGACACGGGGGTGGCCCGCATGATGCGCGATGCCCGCGTGACGCGGATCTTCGAAGGAGCCAACGACGTGCTGCTGGTGCGTCTGGGCGTTGCACTCGTGGCGACTCGGCGCGATTCGCTGCGGGTTTTCCCGGCGTCCGAGAGCCGCGAGTTCGGGCGCGTGCAGGGCAGCATCGATGCGCTCGAACGTCGCGTGTCCGATGCGCTGGAGTCGGCCCGCGTGACCCACGGCGTTCGCGCGGTGCACCAGCAGGTGCTGCTCCAGCGACTCGCGCGCGCGGCGATCGCGTTGCGTGTTGCCGAAGTCGCCGTGTGCCGGGCCATCGCCGAGCGGGGCAGCGACGAGCAGCGTCTCGGCGTTCACGCGGCCGAACAGGCCGTCGAAGTCGGTGAAACCTGGCTCGATCGCGTCGCGCACGCAGCCAGCGACGAGGCGAGCGCGGACACCGTCGCGCAGCGGCTCTACGCGCGCCACGGCACACCACAGCGTGGGGCGACACCGGAGGCATGACCATGAAAGTTCGATTTGTGTACCCGAAGTTCCAACGCCACGCGGAAGCTCATCCCGAGCTGCTGGAGCACGTGCCCTGCAACGAATACTTCGGCCCGCCCTCGCTCGGCATCGCATCGCTGGCGGCCGTGACGCCGGGCTCCTGGGACGTGGACTTCCGTGACGACCGCGTCGAAGACGTCGGTCTCGACGACACCGACGTTGACCTCGTAGCCATCTCGACGTTTACGGCGTCGGCGCGCCGAGCGCTCGAGCTGGCCGACGCCTTTCGCGCGCGTGGTCGCAAGGTCGTCCTCGGGGGGATCTTCCCGAGTCTGGTCCCCGACGAGGCCAGTCCGCATGCAGACTCCGTGGTCGTCGGCGAAGGCGACGGCATCTGGCCCACGGTGCTGGCCGACGTCGCCGCGGGACAGTTGAAACCACGCTACGCCGATGCGGCGCCGACGGACCTGTCGTCGCTGCCGCTCCCGCGCGTGGACTTGTATCTCGCCAAGGAGAACCAACGCTATCGCCCCGACGACTACCCCGTGCAGGTGTCCCGCGGCTGTCCGCTCTCGTGCATGGCGTGTGCGCTCCCACGGTCGATGGGCCGACGCATCCGCGAACTGCCGGTTGACCACGTGCTCGGACAGGTTCGTCAGCTGGCGGCCCACGGCAAGCTCGCTTCGTTCACCGAGGACACGAGCTTCTTCGTAGGCTCGGGCGTCTCGCGCCGCTTCGGTGAGATGCTCGAGCAACTGGCCGATCGCGTGGGCGTCGGTCACGTGAGCTACGTCGGCATCAGTATGCCGATGATTCTCACCACGCCGCCATCCCTGTTCGCGAGCCTGCGCAAGGCCGGCGTCATGATGTTCTATCTCGTGGGTGGGTTCGACCCCGTCACACAGCAGGCTTTCACGGGGCGCGATCCGAAGGCCCTACGTCGGGCGTTCGACGCGATTCGCAAGGCCCAGGACGAGGGCGTCGAGCCGTACACGTCGTTTCTGGTCGGAAACGACGATGACGACGAAGGCGTGTTCGACCGCATGCTCGAATTTGCCGATCGGGCCAAGATACGCAAAGCCGAGTTCGCGATTCTCACGCCGTACCCCGGCACCCCGGTCTGGGACCGATTCGTGCAAGAGGGACGGATCATCGACCGCGACTGGTCGCACTACAACGATGCCAATGTCGTCTTCCGCCCGCGAAACATGTCTTCCGAGCGCCTTCTCCAGGGGTATCTGCACTTGTGGCGTGAATTCTATCGTCCACGGCAGGCGCTTCGAGGTCTCGATCGCGAGGCCCGGACCATTCAGTTCTAGCCATGGTGGCCAGGGCACGTCGCAGTTCGACTCGGAAACACCTGCCAGCAGCGGCGACTTCGCGTTCGGTCAACGATCGAAGCCGTCGCGTACGACGGCCAACCGGGAGAAGTGCTAGCCCCATGAATGCCCCGATAGCCACGCAGAACGAAGGGATCCGCGACTGTACGGAATGTGCCGTCGGCCGGGCGGCCGATGTCGCCCACGGTGGTCGGTGCCCGCTGTCGCACCGCGCGAGACCGGCGGGGACCTTCTTGTATGTCCAGGGACAGACGGCCGATCGCGTGTGGTTCGTCAAGCGCGGTGCCCTGATACTCAGCCGCGAGGTCGCCGGCGACGGCTCGAAAGAGAGCGTGACCTGGGCGGTCCGACGCAGCGGGGACTTCGTGGGCGTCGAAGCGCTGACCCAGAAGCGCTACGCGGACTCGGCGAAACTTCTGCGCGAGAGCGTGCTCTGCGGCTCGGATCTGCGAAACTTCGAGACGTGGCTGCACGGCAGCGGTGGAAGCGCAGAGTCCGTTCTGCGCTGCGTGATCAGCACGCACGCGAGGGATGTGCCGCGGCGTGCGGGTTCTGACGGCAACGCGATCCAACGGGCCGCGGCATGGGTGCTCGAAGAGGGCGGTCAGCCGAACGCCACCACGCTTCCGCGGCATCACGTCGCGCAGATGCTAGGAATGCTGCCGGAAACCTTCTCCCGCGCGCTGGCGTCCCTGGCGTCGCGAGGCGCGATCGAACTGACGCGGCGTTCGGTTTCCATCCGGAATCTCGAGCTTCTCGAGAGCGTTGCGAATCACGATGACGCCTGTTGATCGCCCGACCGAGGAACCGGTCCCGCTGCCGCGCAGCGACGTGAAGGTCGGCTTCGCGTGCAACAACCGATGCACGTTCTGCGCACAAGGCGAGAAACGGTCGGGCTGCGGCGCAATTCCTGCCGAGGAACTCGTGGGCCGCATCGAACAGGCCCGAGCCCCCGAGCTCGGCGCGCGAGGCCTAGTTCTCACTGGTGGCGAGCCCACGCTGCACCGACACATCCTTGCGGTCGTATCGGCCGCTCGACGCATGGAGTACGACCCCATCCAGATCCAGACCAACGGTCGCACCCTCGCGTACGCGCACCTCGTCCAAGCGTTGCTGAAAGCCGGCGCGACCGAGTTCTCTCCGTCGCTCCACGGTTCGACCGCGGCGATCCACGACGAGCAGACACGCGCGCCGGGCAGCTGGGCGCAGAGCGTCGAGGGCATTCGCAACGTCGTGGCCGCGCGGGCGACGGTGGTCACGAACACAGTGGTAACCCGCCGGAACACCAGCGACCTTCCCAACATCGTCGCGTTGCTCGGATCGCTCGGCGTACGTCACGCCCAGTTGGCGTTCGTTCATCCCGTCGGCACGGCGGCCGATCGCTTCGACGAAGTGGTTCCGCGTTTGGCCGACGTGGTCGAACCGATTCGTCAGGCACGCGAACGGGCCCGGAGCTTCGGCATGCGACTGGTAACCGAGGCCGTCCCCTACTGTTTTCTCCGCGGAATGGAAGAACTTTGCGTGGAAGAGTCTATTCCCGCGACGACCGTGGTCGATCTCGACGGTCGAATGGCCGACTACTCCGGCTGGCGCGTGGCGGAGGGCAAGGCGCATGGCGATCCGTGCCGGGAGTGTATCGATCGGACCCGCTGCGAGGGTCCTTGGCGCGAATACACCGAGCGTTTTGGTTGGTCGGAGTTCGAGACGCGACGATCGTAGCGCGTGACATCGGGACGGGATCGGTTCAGATTCGTGCCCATGCTGCACACCCTGAATATTCGCAAGCCCGATGCCGTGTTCCCGGCATTTTTTCGTTCGCGTGTCGTTGGCAACAAGGTCGTGCTGACCAACTACGAGGGCCAGTACGCGATTCTCACGATGGACGAGTTCCGGCTCTTCGCCGAAGGGGCCGTCCCTCCCGACAGCGCGCTGTACAACACGTTGCGCGAGCGCAACTTCGTCCGAGCGCACTACGATGCGAATCGCGCTGCCGAGAAACTGCGAGCGCGGAAGACCTTTCTCGATTACGGCCCGAACCTGCACGTCATGGTCGTCACGCTTCGATGCAACGAAACGTGCGTGTACTGCCATGCGTCGCGGGCCGGCATGGACGCCGTGCACACGGACATGACCAAGGAGATGGCCGAGCGCACGGTCGATCTCATTCTGAAGAGCACGAGCCCGCGAATCACCATCGAGTTCCAGGGCGGCGAGCCGCTCGTGAACTTCCCGGTGATCCAGCACGTGATCCAGTACGCGACCGAACGCAACAAAGACACCGGAAAGACGCTCGAGTTCACGCTGGTGTCGAACATGTCCTTGATGGACGAGGAGAAGCTGAAGTTTCTCATCGAGAGCAAAGTGCAGATGTGCACCAGCGTCGACGGTCCGAAGGTGCTGCACGACAAGCAGCGGAAACTGCCGACGGCCAGCGCCCACGATGCGGCTTCGTACTGGATCAAGCGCATCAACAAGGCCTACGAAGAACAGGGGCTCGACCCGACGCTCTATCACGTCGAGGCGTTGCTCACGACGACGCGTGACACGCTATCCATGTGGAAGGAAACCGTGGACACGTACGTGGACCTCGGCTGCCGCGCGATCTTCCTGCGACCCGTGGATCCCTTCGGCTTCGCGCAGCGCTCGGAGAAGCGCATCGAGTATCCGCGCGCGGAGTACATGGATTTCTATCGCAACGCGGTGAACTACATGCTCGATCTCAATCGCCAGGGCGTGCAGGTTCTCGAGCGCTTCGCGGCCATCTTCCTCACGAAGATCCTCGGCGGCGAAGACCCCAACTTCCTCGACATCCGCAGTCCCTGCGGCGCCGGCATCGGCCAGGTAGCTTACAACTACGACGGCACGATCTACACGTGTGACGAAGGCCGCATGATGCACGAGATGGGGGACGACACGTTTCTCATCGGCAACGTGCGTGATTCCAACTACCGCGACATGATGGGCCACGAGACCGTCCGCGCCTTGGCGATCGCATCGAATCTCGATGCACAACCGGACTGCGTGAACTGTGCATACAACCCGTACTGCGGCGTGTGCCCCGTTCACAATCACCGCACGCAGGGCACGCTGTTCGGCCGGATGCGCGAGAGCGCCCTGTGCGCAGTGCACAAGGGCGTACAAGACTACCTCTTCGAGAAAATCGCCGAGAACGACAGCACCACCATGGAGTCGTTCCAGCGCTGGACGACCGTGCGCGAGCGCACGCACTACATCCAGGGCATCACGGGCTGATCGCCCTCTTTCCCGTCGGCGCGGCGCGCGTGTCGTGTGCCGCCCCGACGTTCACACACGACGCTCGGATCATCCCTGCGCAGACAGCCAGCGCTCGGCGTCGATGGCAGCCATGCAACCCGTTCCGGCGGCCGTGATCGCTTGGCGATAGACATGGTCCTGCACGTCGCCGCAGGCGAAGACGCCTTCGAGATTCGTGCGGCTCGAGCCGGGAACGGTACGCAGGTATCCGTTGTCGTGCATGTCCACCTGTCCGACGAACAAACGCGTCGAGGGCACGTGACCGATCGCGACGAACACGCCGCCGATGGGCATCTCGGTCGTCTCGTCGGTCTGCGTGTCCTGGAGACGCACAGCACGCAGACGCTTCTCGGCGACGCCGAGCAGTTCGACCGGGACCTTGTTCCAGAGAAACCGGATGTTCGGATGCTTCATCGCGCGCTCCTGCATGATGCGGCTGGCGCGCAACGTGTCCCGGCGGTGCACCACGGTCACGGACTTCACCAGGTTCGCGAGGTAGAGCGCTTCTTCCATGGCGGTATCTCCGCCGCCGACCACGATCACGTCTTCGCCGCGAAACAGCGAACCGTCACAGGTCGCACAGGCCGACACGCCGAAGTTCTGCAGTTCCTTCTCCCCCTTGGCGCCCGTGTATTTCGCAACCGCGCCCGTCGCGATGATCACCGCGCGCGCTTCGAGCGGCGCGGATTCACTGTCCACGAAAACCTTCTTCACGGACTCCGACAGCTCGACACGCGTGGCGTCTTCCGTGCGAAACACGGTTCCGAACCGCTCCGCTTGGTCTCGGAACAATTGCATCAGATCGGGCCCCGAGATTCCCTTGGGAAACCCCGGGTAGTTCTCGACGTCCGTGGTGGTCATGAGTTGCCCGCCCGGCTGGTGGTCTACGTCGAGGCCCTCGATCACGATCGGGCGCAGATTCGCGCGCGCTGTGTACACCGCGGCCGTCAACCCAGCGGGACCCGAACCCAGAATGATCACGTCGTGCATGGAACGCTCCGTTCGAAAACAGCGAACCTTATGGCGCCCGAACGTGCGCCACGCAAGACGGAACCGTGAGTCGAACACTCCGCGCGGGCTACGGTACCCACTGCGCGACGAGATTCCGAACGACCGTTCGCGCGGCTCCGCGCATCGCCGCGTGGCGGATCTCGTCGGGCGACGCAATGTTGCCGCCGCGCATCGAACCCCGTGCGTCGAGTGTGCCTTGCACCACGCCGCCGCCGTTCGCGATCACGACGCCCACGTCCCACTGGGCCGAGCCGCTCGCTGCGCCCGACTGCACCGTGAGAGACCGCACGGTGGCCGTGACCACGAGCGTCGCAGGCAACTGCGGCGAGTCGGCAAGCCGCAAGCGCGGTTCCTCGCGAATCGCGTCGGCGAGTTCGGCCGTCCAGACGGTGCGCGCGGTCGCCGCCCCCGCGGTCGCGCCTACACCTACGCTGACCGGCGCCCGCACAGACGCCGCTCGCCGCGCGAGTCGCGACGGAACGCCGGCTCGAACGGTCGTCGGGCACAGGGCACCCGCGGAACCAACAGCAACAACCCCCATGAACCACGGCCACAACGTCGCCATACACACCACCTCCATGCGTTCTGCGTCGCGAGCACTCGCGACAGAACGAAGTGTGCCTAGCACCGAATCCTCGCGCGCCGAAGAAAGCGGCAGACGCCTAGCGCGCGGACTGGAGCGCGCGGACCAGGCGATCGAGATCGACGCGCGAATGCCGTTCGG
>Ga0224495_10002864_pt1 | contig 10920 bp, 8 predicted proteins | sample SF_Jul11_sed_USG_FD_168128 | JGI IMG/M metagenome (GOLD analysis project Ga0224495, IMG submission 168128) | Sediment microbial communities from San Francisco Bay, California, United States - SF_Jul11_sed_USGS_4_1 | ecosystem: Environmental > Aquatic > Marine > Sediment | place: USA: California...
GAGGGGAACTCGCGCGAAGCTCCCCTCGTCGCCTCGCCAGCGCACTCCGCCGGGTGTCAGGCGAGATGCTTCCTGAAGAACGCGACCGTACGCTCCCAGGCGAGTTTCGCCGCCTGCTCGTTGTAGCGCGGCGTCGAGTTGTTGTGAAAGCCGTGCTGGGTGCCGGCGTAGGTGTGCATTTCGTGCGCGACGTTCGCCGCCTTCAGCGCCTGCTCGAAGGCCGGCCACATCGCGTTGATGCGCGGGTCGTTTTCGGCATAGTGGATCAGCAACGGCGCCTTGATATTCGCCACTGCGGCGGTCTCCGCTGCCGCGCCGTAGAACGGCACCGCCGCGTGAAGATCCGCGCCAAGCGCGGCGGCGAGATAATTCGCCGTGCCGCCACCCCAGCAAAATCCCGTGACGCCGAGCTTGCCCTTGGCGAGCACATGCGACTTCAGATAGCGCGCGCTGCTCAACATGTCCGTGCGCAGCTTCGCCTGGTCGAGTTTCGTCTGCAGGTCGCGGCCGTCGTCGTCGTTGCCCGGATAGCCACCGAGCGGCGCGAGGCCGTCGGGCGCGAGCGCGAGGAAACCCTCCACCGCAGCGCGACGCGCCACGTCCTCGATGTAGGGATTCAACCCGCGGTTCTCGTGGACCACCAACACCGCCGGAAACGGCCCCGGTCCTGAAGGCTGCACGAGATAACCGCGCATCGAACCCGAATTGCCGCCCGGCGAGGGATAGGCGACATACATCGCCTTGATCCGCTTGTCGGTGAACGAAATCGTCTGCGCCTGGGCGTAATTCGGAAACAGTGCCTGCGCCATCGCGAGACTCGCCGCGCCCAGTGCCGAAGCGCGTCTCAGGAACTCGCGCCTGTCGATCCGTCCATGGCAGTACTCGTCGTAGAGATCGAACACCTGCTGGTCGATCTGCGTTTGGGTGACAGCGCCCGAAGTGGGGCGAAGAGCAGTGCGCGAAGATTCGAGCACGGTTTGCGTGGCCATAGGGGTCCTCCTCGTGGGTAATGGCGCGCGTATGCTACGACAAATATTTGGTCGCGTGGCCAGGAGATCGGCACGCCCGCAATCGCCGGGATCGCGACTTTGTCGCGCTTTCCCAATCCGGCGGTGGCTCAGGCCGGCGGATTGCCCTGACCTAACGACTCCGGCCGCCCTTCACGAATTCGATCGAAGCCCGAAACAGTTCGAGATCCTTCTCGTAGTCGGCCGCCTCGGCGCGGTTGATCTGGATCCACTCCCGCGTGCTCGCCGTGCCGCCGGGCGCGAACGGCACCACGTTGTCGCGCGCGAACTGCAATTCGGTCGCCGCGGCGACAGGGAGCCGCAGTCCGATGCCTTCGCCACTGATGCAGGCGAACATCCGGTCACTGACGAAGTAGGCGTCGAGGCCGTTGATCTTCCTTGCGCTGACGCCCGGGAGCTTGAGCAACAGGGCGTCGATCTGCGTCTTGCGCCCGGAACTTGCGGTCCCGGAATTCACGATCGCACCGCCGTCGGTGCGCGACGCAGAAGCTGCAGCACCAGCGCAATGCCGATCAGCGCCACGCCGATCAGGTCGGACGCCGTCGAGGGATAGACGAGCAGGAATCCCGCGACGACCAACATCAGGCGTTCGATCCAGTTGGCGCGCTTGATAAACCAGCCCTGCAAGCCGCCGGCGAGCGCCGCGATGCCGGCGGCCGCGGTACAACTGACGAGCGCGATCGATCCCCAATCGGCTCCGGCAAGGGTCTTGAACGAACCCGTCAGCAGCAACCCCTGACCGGAGGGATCGAGCACGAACATGAACGGTACGAGAAACGCCGGCATCGTGTATTTCCATGTCTGCAGCGTTGTCTTGTACGGGTCGCCTCCGGTGATCGCCGCGGCCGCGAACGGCGAGAGCGCGGTGGGCGGCGAGACTTCCGACAACACCGCGTAGTAGAAGATGAACATGTGCGCGGCGAAATCCGGCACGCCGAGCTTGATCAGCGCCGGCGCCGCGATCACCGCGCAGATGATGTACGAAGCCGTCACCGGCACCGCGAGACCGACGATCCAGACGATCAGCGAGGTATAGATTGCGGTGAGCAGCAACGACCCGCCCGCGTAGGCGAGCACGATCGAACTGAACTTGAGCCCCAGCCCGGTGAGCGTCACGACGCCAACGATGATCCCCGCTCCGGCGCAGGTCGCCGCGACATTGAGCATTCCGGTCGAGCCCGCCTCCATCGCCCGGAAGAATTTCGAGCCGAAGAACCCGCGCACGAAGGATTCGCGGCCACGCAGGAACTCCCAGGAAAACAGCGCGCAATCGCGCGCAAGAAAGCTCGTGCCGAGCGACACCACGGTCGCCCAGAACACCGAGAGCACGGGCGAAAATCCCATCAGCATGAAACCGACGATCGCCACCAGCGAGAAGAAATGGAACCAGTACTTCTTGCTCAGACTCCAGGCGCTCTCGACGCGCTCAAAGGTCGTCTCGCGCATGCCGAGTTTGCGCGAATCGATCTCGACCATGAGAAACAGCGCGAAGTAATAAAGCAGCGTCGGGATGACCGCCATCAGCAGCACGTCAAGGTACGAAATCTTGAGGAACTCGGCGATGAGGAAGGCCGCGGCGCCGAGCACCGGCGGCGAGATGATCGCCCCAAGCCCGCCAGCGGCAAGCAATCCCCCCGCGGGGTCCTTCGCATAGCCCGCCTTGGCGAGCATCGGGTAGGCGACCGCGCCCAGCGTCACGGTGGTCGCCACGCCCGATCCCGAGGGGCCACCGAGCAAAAACGAGGCGAGCACGACGGTCTTGCCCGCACCCGTGGGTTTGCCGCCCATCGCCGCGAACGAAAAGTCGATGAAGAATTTGCCCGCTCCCGAATACTGCAGGAACGCGCCGTAAATGGTGAACAAGATGATGAGCGACGACGACACATCGACCGCGGGCCCGTAGATGCCCTCGAGCGTCATGTACATATGTCCGACGAAACGCCCGATATCGTAGCCCTTGTGGGTCCACGGTTCAGGCAGATAGGGGCCGAGGAACGCGTAGGCGATGAACGAGAGCGTGACGATAGGCATTACCATGCCGTTCGCGCGCCGCATCGCCTCGAGAATCAACGCGACGAGCGCGAGGCCGAAGAAGATGTCCCAGTTCTCGGGCGTGACGTTGCGGTCGGTGAAGTCGTCGCCGCCATGGATCATGTACACGGTGACCGCGATCGGCAACAGCGCCATGATCCAGTCCCACCACATGATGCGGTGACGGAAGCGCCTGGCGGCCGGGAACACGAGGAACGAGATGAACAGCACGAATGCCACGTGGACGGCACGCAGGATGTCGGTCTGCACGATCGAGTACGCGCTGTAGAGGTGGAAGGTCGACATCACCACTGCGACGACGCTCACGAAGATGCCAAGCCGGCCGCCGAGCTTGTTCTGGACCCCTTCTTCCTCCTCGATGTACTGTTCGGCCTTCTTCAGCGCTTCGTCACCGACACCCGGTGCCGGCGCATGCTGCACGTGATCCACGCTCATTCGTCCTCCCCCGAATACAAAACCCCGTCCATGTGCTGCGGACGGGGTTCGCGGACTTCCACTCTCGCTGGTCGGCTCAGTTCAGCTTGACACCCTTCTCGCTGAAGTACTTTTCCGCGCCGGGATGGAACGGGATCGGAGAGGCCGCGGCTTTCTGGTTTTCGAGCTTGAAGTTGGCCGCCTCCTTGTGCACCGCGATCAGATCGTCGCGCTTCTCAAAAATCGTCTTCACGATGTTGTACGCGGTCTTGTCATCCATGTCCTGGTGCGTGACCAGCAGGTTCATCACCGTCGCCTGGTGGTTGTCGGCTTCCATGCCGCGGTAGATGGACATCGGAATGGCGTCCCGGACATACAGATTGCCGTATTTCCTGTTCATCGCCGGCACGAGGTCGGCGTGATCGATCATCTTGAGCTTGATGCCCGGAGTGTTGGCAAGGTCAGTCACCGCCGCGGTGGGCAGGCCGCCGACCCAGAAGAAGGCGTCGATCTTCCTGTCCTTCACGGCATTCACCGATTCTGCGACCCCCAGGCGCTCGCGCGTCATGTCGCGATCCTTGTCCAAACCCGCGGCTTCGATGACGCGGAAGGCCATCACTTCGGTCGCACTCCCCGGCGAGCCGGTCGAGACGCGCTTGCCCTTCAGGTCGGAGATCTTGCTGATTCCCGTACCGTCGATCGTGACGACGTGCATGCGGTTCGGGTACATGATCATCAGCGTCCTGACCAACACCTTCTTGCCGGCGAACTTGTTCTCGCCGCGGTAGGCGTCCTGGCCGGCATCGGCCATCGTCATGCCGATATAGGGCTTGCCAGTGCCGATCAACTGGAGGTTCGCGACCGAACCCCCGGTGACTTCGGCGGTTGCCTGCATGCCGGAAACGTACTTCGACAGCACCGCCGCCATTCCTCCGCCGAGCGGGTAGTAGACGCCACCGGTTCCGCCAGTGCCGATCGAAATATTCTGCGCCATTGCCGAAACGATGCCGAAGAGCATCGCCATGACGGCCGCGAGGATACGTGCGCCGTGAATCAGGTTCCGTCTGCCGAATGTCATGTCATCCTCCCATGATGATTCCATTGAGTGAATCCGATGAACGTTCGCCTTGGCCCGGGGTCCGGCCGCCGCCTAACGATCGCCTCGACGCATTCTACCCGAGCGCTGTGCGGGCCGGACGGCCGGGCAACAAAGCGGTGCGCTTCCCGCGTCGCGGCGTAGATTATGGCTCGTCCCGAATGCGAAGCGCGTAGCCGGCGACGGGGCTACACTCACATCTGCCCATGTCGATTGCGCTCTCAGACCGTCACTACCTCACCGCGCTGTTCGAACCCGCTTCGGTGGCGATCATCGGCGCCACCGAACGCATCGGTTCGGTCGGCAGCGTGCTGATCGACAACATGCTCGCCGCGCGCTACGCGGGGGCGCTGTACGCGGTAAATCCGAAATACCGCCAGGTACGCGGCGTGCCCTGCCACGCCTCGGTACGCAAACTTCCGCAGCGGGTCGATCTCGCGGTGATCGCGACGCCCGCGGCCACGGTGCCCGGCGTGATCGAGGAATGCGGCAAGGCGGGGGTGCGCGCCGCCTGCGTCATCACCGCCGGGTTTTCGGAGGCGGGTCCAGCGGGCGAGAGGCTCGAGCGCGAACTGGTCGAACACGCGCGCCGCCACCAGTTACGCGTGCTCGGCCCGAACTGCTTCGGTTTGCAGCGACCCTCGCTCGGGGTCAACGCGACCTTCGGCGGGGGTGCCGGCATCGCCGGCTCGCTCGGCATGGTGTCGCAGTCGGGCGCGTTGTGCGCGGCAATGCTCGACTGGGCGCGCCCCAACGGCATCGGCTTCTCGAGCGTGGTGTCGCTCGGTGGCTCGAGCGACATCGACTTCGGCGAGGTCATCGACTACCTGGTCGACGACAGCCGCACCGAGCACATACTGCTCTACGTAGAGGGGGTGCGCGATGCGCGGCGTTTCGTCTCGGCGCTGCGCGCCGCGGCACGCGTGAAGCCCGTGATTCTGATGAAATCCGGGCGCCACCCCGCCAGCACGCGTGCCGCGGTCTCGCACACCGGCGCGATCGTCGGCGCCGACGACGTGTTCGACGCGGTGGTGCGGCGCGCCGGCGTGGTGCGGGTGCGAACGATCGGTCAGATGGTCGCCGCGGCGCACGCCCTCGCGCGGCGCGTCAAACCGCGCGGCGAGCGTCTCGCGATCGTCACCAACGGCGGCGGCCCCGGCGTGATGGCCGCCGACCACGCCGCCGAGCTCGGCATCCCGCTTGCTGAACTCTCGCCCGCGACCAGCGCGATCCTGCAGCGCTCGCTGCCGCCCAACTGGTCGCACGGCAACCCGGTCGACCTGATCGGCGATGCGGGTCCCGAACGCTACGGCGCGGCGATCGCCGCCTGCCTCGCCGACGAGCAGGTCGACGGCGTGCTTGCGGTCCTCTCGCCCCAGGGAATGACCACGCCGCTTGCCTCGGCGCACGCGGTGATTGAGGCGGCGAAGGGGTCGAGCAAGCCGTTGCTCACCAGCTGGATGGGCGAGGAACAGGTCGCCTCGAGCCGTCGCCTGTTCATGGATGCGGGGATTCCGACCTTCCGCACGCCGGAACCCGCGGTGGAAATGTTCGCGCATGTCTCGGCCTTCTACCGCAACCAGCGGTTGTTGATGCAGACCCCGGGACCGCTCGCCGATGCCACCCCGCCCGACCTGCCCGGCGCGCGCGCGATCATCGACGGCGCGCTCGCCGCGCGCCGCAGCCTGCTCTCGGAGATGGAGGCGAAGACCTTGCTCGCCGCGTTTCACATACCGGTCGTTCCGGCGCGCGTCGCGCGGGATGCGAACGAGGCCGCGCGTATCGCCGAGGAGATCGGTTGGCCGGTGGCACTGAAGATCTGCTCGCCGGACCTCGTTCGCAAGAGCGAGGTCGGCGGCGTGCGCCAGGGCCTGCGCGATGCACAGGCGCTGCGTGCCGCCTGGGGCGATCTGCTTTCCGCGGTAACGCGCGAACGCCCGCAGGCACGCCTCGATGGGGTGATCGTCGAACCGATGCTCGATCGCCCTCACGCGCGGGAACTGATGGTGGGCATGCTGTGCGACCCGGTGTTCGGTCCCGCGCTCGTATTCGGCGCGGGTGGCGCGGCGATCGAGGTGCAGCGCGACCGGGCGGTCGCGCTGCCGCCGCTCAACGGCTTTCTGGTCTCGGACATGATCCGCAACACACGCGTCGCGCGCATGCTGGGCGCCTACCGTCAGTTGCCGCCCGCCGATCTGAAGGCACTCGAAACGGTGCTGCAGCGCGTCTCGGAAATGGTCTGCGAACTGCCGCAGCTCGTCGGGCTCGACATCAATCCGCTGCTGCTCGACGAGCACGGCGCGCTCGCGGGCGAGGCGCGGATCCTGATCGCCGCGGCGCCGACCTCCGAGCGCTACGCGCACATGGCGATCCACCCCTACCCGGTGCAGTGGGTGTCGAGTTGGACCGCCGCTGACGGCACGCGCGTGCAATTGCGCCCGGTCCGGCCCGAGGACGCCGAACTCGAGCAGCAATTCGTCAAGGGTCTGTCGGCCGAGAGCCGGCATTTCCGTTTCATGAACACGCTGCGCGAGTTGACGCCCGCAATGCTGGTGCGTTTCACCCAGATCGACTACGACCGCGAGATGGCCTTTGTCGCCACGATCGAGCGCGAAGGCCGCGAAACCGAGATCGCGGTATGCCGCTATGTCACCAACCCGGACGGCGAAACCTGCGAGTTCGCGCTGGTGGTCGCCGATGCCTGGCACCGCCACGGCCTGGGGCGGCGCATGATGAATGCACTCATCGAAGCCGCGCGCACGCGCGGCCTGAAGGCGATGATCGGGCACGTGCTCGCGGAAAATGCGCCGATGCTGGGTCTGTGCGCGAAACTCGGTTTCGCCATTTCGGAGAGCCGCGAGGGACCGACCGTCAGGCATGTAAATCTTCGGCTGGCGCAAGGCGCGTGACCACCCGGCGCGGGTTCCTGCACGCACTCGGTGCCGCAGGGCTCGCGCGCGCGCTGCCGGGCCGCGCCCGGGATATCGCGGCGCCGATGCGTTTCAGCGCGGATCCGTTCGCCCTTGGCATTGCCTCGGGTTACCCGTCGCCGCGGGGGGTGGTGCTCTGGACGCGCCTCGCGCCCGATCCGACACGCGCCGATGGCGGCCTCGACCCGCTCGCGATCCCGGTGCGCTGGGAGGTCGCCGCGAACGAGGCGATGACGAAGCTTGTCGCGCGGGGCGTCACCGAGGCGAGTCCCGCCTGGGCGCATTCGGTGCATGTCGAGGTGGACGGTCTCGAGCCCGCGCGCGGGTACTGGTACCGTTTCACCGCCGGCGAGGCGGCGAGTCCCATCGGGCGCACTCGCACCGCACCGCGCGCGCATGCGCCGGCGCCGCCGCTGCGCTTCGCCTTCGCCTCCTGCCAGCATTACGAACAGGGCTGGTTTTCCGCCTACCGCCACATCGTTGCCGACGACCCGGATCTGATCGCGTTTCTCGGCGACTACATCTACGAGTCCTCGTGGGGACGCCGGCGCGTGCGCTGGCACGGCGCGCGCGAGCCCGCCACGCTCGACGACTACCGGGTGCGCCACGCGCTCTACAAGGGCGACGCGGCGTTGCGCGCCGCGCACGCCGCCTGCCCGTGGATCATGACCTGGGACGATCACGAGGTCGACAACGACTATGCCGACGACCGCCCCGAGGACGGTCTGGCGCGCGAGCTGTTCCTCGTGCGCCGCGCCGCCGCCTACCGCGCCTATTACGAGCACATGCCGCTGCCGGAGCGCATGCGCCCCGCGGGCGCCCGGTTGCCGCTTTACACGGCGCTCGACTGGGGATCGCTCGCGCGTTTCTACCTACTCGATGACCGGCAGTATCGCTCGCACCAGGTCTGCCCGCGACCGCGCCGCGGCGGCTCGAACACGGTCGACGTCGCCGCCTGTCGCGAACTTCTCGATCCGCGGCGTACGATACTCGGTACCGCACAGGAACGCTGGCTCGAAGCGGCGCTCGGCGAGTCGCATGCTGCGTGGAACCTCATCGCCCAGTCGACGCTGATGGCGCAGCTTGACCAGTTGCCCGGTCCCGGCCGCCGCGCCTGGACCGACGGCTGGGACGGCTATCCGGCCGCGCGCCGGCGGCTACTCGATATCCTGGTCGAACGCGGGATCACCAACCCGGTGGTACTCGGCGGCGACATGCACATGTTCTATGTCGCCGAACTGAAACGCGACTTCGACGACCCCGCCGCGCCGGTGGTGGCGAGCGAATTCGTCGCCAGCTCGATCACCGCGCAGGCAATGCCGCAGGAGGCCATCGAACGCATCCTGCCCGACAATCCGCACATCCTGCTCGGCGACGCGCGCTACCGCGGCTATGTACGCATCGAACTCACGCGCGAGCGGCTGCGCGCCGACCTGCGCGCGATGCGCTCGGTCGCGTCCGAAGACGCCGGCTGCGACACCCTCGCGTCATTCGTCGTCGATGACGGCAGGCCGGGACCGCGGCGCATCTGAAAGCCGCCTCACAGTCCCGCTGCGTACCATAGCGCTCTCAGGAACTCGCGTAGTGCGAGCGACGAATCGCGCAGCCCGTCGGACGAGGGAAGGTAATCGAGCACGCCGCCCGGGATACTCGTGCGATGTCCCATCGGCGCGGGGATAACCTTGAAGCCCTGCGCCGCGAAAGCCATCGCCGCGCCGCGCATGTGATAGAAGTGGGTCACCAGCACGATGCGCCGGCCCTTCGCGCCGCCCATCAGGCGCGCCACCAGGATCGCGTTCTGCAGCGTGTCGTAGCTCGACTCCTCTGCGCGAACCTCCTTCACACCGAGGTCGCCGCGCAGCACGCGCGCCATCAGGCGCGCCTCGGGCAGGTTGCCACGACCGCCTGGCTTGCCACCCGAGACGATCACCGGCAGGCCGCTCGCGTGCGCGAGCCGCGCGCCGTAGAGCGTCCTGGTCAGGGTCTCGGCCGATACCGTCTCGCCGTCGGGTTCGTCGAGCGCGCCAAGCCTGCGCCCGCCACCCAGAATAACGATCGCCTCGGCCTCGGCCTTCAGGCCGGGAATCCGCCCCGCGGCGAGCGGCGGCGCACCGCCTTCGAGCATCCCGAGCAGCGCGCCGCCCATCGCCGCCGTCGAGAGCACTGCGAGCAAAACGAGCGCCGCAATCCCGGTGCGACGCAGCCAGCGCCGCTTGCCCGCCGCCAACATCCCGAGCAAAGCGAGGATCAGGAGTGGCGTCGGGGGAAGAACCAGGGCCTTGATCAGGTTGGTGAGGATCCAGACGGTGTCGTTCATGGGCGGATTGTGGCGATGGAGTCGGACTCGATGACGGCGCGGCGGCTATTGCCAGCGCCCCTGCCGGGCGACCTGCTTTTTGATCGCGTCCACATCAAGCGCGTCGATATAGCGCAGCAGGTTCTGCCACAACGGGTGAAAGCCGAAGCCGCCGTGGATCATCTCATCGATCGCCTGCGCCTTGGTCCAGCCTTCGTAGGCGATCCGGTAGATCGCGACCATCGTGCCGGTACGGTCCGAGCCGTGCAGACAGTGCACGAGCACCGGTTGCAGCGTGGGGGTGGTCGCGATGCGCAGGAACTTGACGACATCCTCGTCCTCGGGATGCCAGGTCTTGAACCGGATCTGCTCGAGCCTCAGACGCGAGGATGCGGAAACAAGCGGCGCGTCGTCGTTGAACGCGCGCAGCGAGACAACGGTCCTGATCGGCCGATCCCGGTTCGCGAGGCTCACCGGACTGCCCAGACGCACGAAACCCTCCTGCGAGGGCTGTGCCGAACGGTATAGCGTGGAGTTCACACGATGCAGATTCGGCAGCCCGGGGCCGGCGGCGACCGGTTGCGCCCAACGGTCCGGTCTCGCTTCCTCGGCGGCGAGCGCACCGCCCGGATAACCCGCGGCGAGCGTCAATGCGCCAGCGAGGGCGACGAGCAATGTGTGGCGGCGGATCCCCGCAAGGGCAGGTTCATCATGCATGACAGGTTCCCCTAGGCTCCGCTGGGCGTTGCAAGACGATGTGCGTCGACCATGCCCCATCATGCAGCGAAACGGCGTGCCGCGTCTTCGTTCCATTCGACCCCCGAACCGATAGCGTCTCCCACGATCGCCATGCCGTGTTCGACGCGCAGCGGCTGCGCAAGGATGGGGTTCCACCAGTCGGCGTATTCGAGCCAGTGCGCGGTCGGCGTGCAGCACAACAGACGCGCGCTGATTTCCGGCCACAGGTGGTTCGAGATGCGGATGCCGTTCGCGTGCGCGAGCGCCGCGGCCCTGAGCCAGCCCGTCACGCCGCCGATCTTCATCACGTCGGGCATGACGTAGTCCGAGGCGCGCGCTTCGATCGCGTGCCGCATGTCCAGCCAC
>Ga0224495_10002865_pt1 | contig 10920 bp, 2 predicted proteins | sample SF_Jul11_sed_USG_FD_168128 | JGI IMG/M metagenome (GOLD analysis project Ga0224495, IMG submission 168128) | Sediment microbial communities from San Francisco Bay, California, United States - SF_Jul11_sed_USGS_4_1 | ecosystem: Environmental > Aquatic > Marine > Sediment | place: USA: California...
TACGCATGGCAGAGTTGATGCAGGATCCCATGGCGGCGTATAACAAGGCGATGAAACTGGCAAGTCGAACCGACGAGATCCGGCTTGTGCTGGCCGGACTGCACCATGCCGGTTCGCTGGAAGCGCTCGAAATGGCGGAAAAGTATATGACTGACGAGACCCTGAAGGCCGAAGCATTTATGGCAGGCGTGAAGATAGCAAATGTCTACTGCTGGCAGGATGGGGCAAGGGCAAAGGTTACACTGGATAAGATCATCGCCGAAGCTCCGAATGACAATATTCGCAACCAGGCCAGTGATGTTATCAAAAATATGGAAAAATATAAGGGCCTTGTCGCAGTCTGGAAAGGTGCAGGACCATACATGCTCAAAGGAGTAAATGACGGCAGGAGGGTGTTTGAGACACCTTTTGCCCCGGAAAAGAATCCCGACGCAGAAGGAGTCAGGTGGCAAATCGTCATACCGGCATTTGAGGGTGATAACAGAATCAACCTGGAAAATACTTTTGGCAATATTGATTACTGCTGTGCGTATCTGCGAACAATCATCCACTCTCCCGTCGAGCAGGACGCCCGCATCAAGTGCGAGGCAGATGACTACATCAGGGCCTGGATAAACGGCAGGCAGGTCATCCAGGATATAAAGCTGCGACGGGGTGCTAACGACTTTATACTCAAGGTCGGTGATCATGGCGGCGGCTGGAACTTCAAATGCCAGATACTAAAACCGGACGGCTCAAAGCTCGAAGGCCTGAAGCTTGAGCCTAAATAACGCATATATAATCAAGGAAAGAATTTCCAAACCGCTTCGGAGTGCTCATCCATTGACAGGAAGCTTCATGCCGGGAAGAACTGGAAACTTGCGTATAGCGGCTTTGCTGATGACGTTTTCTTTTGTTCTGATGGCCGGTGTAGCCGGCCGGCCAGTCTCGGGTTCGTCACCCGGACTGGAAAAAGATTCTATTGCCGCCGCGATTCGAAGGGCCGGGGATGCAGACAGTGACACCGCACGTTTGGAGATGTTAAGGAAACTCCGAGGGCAGCCAAAACTTAATGAGAGTTTCAAGGCCGATCTCGATCGGCTCATAGCACAAATCGACCGATACATCAACGAGAAGAACCTTACGTATTTCGGCAGAGAGGTCAGCCAAAAAACCGATTTTGATTTTGGGATATCGGAAGACTCGGTGCTGTATCCGCTAACCTGGCTGTATCGCGGACGTATGGTCATCTGGTACGCGATGGAATCCGGCGGTGTCTGGGCAAATCCGCAGAGAAGACGCAGGTTCTTCGACATCGCGCGAAGTTTCTTTGAGAAATACTCGCAAGCTTTTCCTGAAAATAATATTGCCCGCATGTACCTGGCCGAACCCATCGGACCGCGCAGGCAATACGAGGCTCCACCAGGCGCTCCACAATGGGCCATATATCAGCGTGAGGGTCTCGAACGCCTCAGCGATATCATCGAATGGTGGATTGATAACCGCATGCGCACGGATGGACAATATGGTGGCGGATGGGGTGATGACTGCGAGATGTGGCGGTGGTGGGTGCCCGTCCTGATTGGCTTTCATAATCCCAAAATCGCCGACGCACAGGCCAGGTTCTCCGATGCGATGATGGCGCAGCCGCATATGGCCGGTGGATACACGAACCGCATGACTGATGTCGAGCACACCGCAGAGGACTCGGCCGACGTCATTACGCCAATGATGCACCTCGACCCGGATAATCCCATCTGGCTCAAGCATGCACTTCGTCCGGCTGAGTTGATGGAAAGCCTCTGGACGGCGAAAAACAAGCGAGGGCTGCTCCAGTACAAGAGCACCTACTTTACCGTTGAAAAGGTGGATACAAGTCCGCAGCGAGCTTGCGATACGGTATACCATCCAAGGGCGGTCCAGCCAGCCATGCTCTACTGGCAGCGGACCGCCGACGAAGGACTTACCCGGCTCTTTGGCACCTGGATGAATACATGGGTCGATGCCGCCGCCCGAGCCGAGCGAGGAAAGCCCGCCGGAATTATACCGAGTGCAATTCACTGGCCGGACGGCAAGGCCGGAGGAGTATCCCCGGACTGGTGGGACCCGCGAAACCACGGCGAGCATACCCTCTACCTCTGGCCGAGCGCGATGTCAATGATGACCAATACCCTGCTGCTGACTTACCACATAACCGGCGAGCAGAAGTACCTCGAACCGATCCGCTCCATGGCTAAAATAAGACTGAAGTACCTGGACTCGTCGATTAAAAAAGAGCCGGCACCCGGCTCGGAACTCTGGTGCGCCAGACAGCTCGGCTTCATCGCAGGTACAATCGCCAAGTACAGGTTCCTTACAGGCAACACCGAGTTCGATGAGCTTTTGTCTGGCGGGATGTCACCTTATATGCGGCTGCGGCTCAAGGGCGACCGCAAGAGCCTGACCGCCGCCCTGCGTAACACCGCCGAAGCATTGCGAATCAACTTTCCCGGCTACACCTCCGAGGTCCGCTACACCGACCGTGTCCTGCGTTTCCCGTCGCTGTTTTCAGCCGGCTTCGTCGCCAAAACCTCCGCACCGATCCACACACCGGACACCAGTCTGCTCTATTCATCCGTCACGGGCGACCCGGGCGGCGCAGGCTATTTTCCACTAAACGCCGTCCGCTGGCTCACGCCACCGCGTAACATTGCCGCCCTTGTCACCGAATCCGGAACCGACCGCTTCTCAGCCGAGCTTTTCAACTTCCAAACGTCTCAAGTCAGAATCTCCGCCGAGCTCTATCTCCTGGTAAAAGGCAAATACACGTTTACAATTGCTTCAAATAGCGCCAAGGGCAGAACAGTTCTCAAAAAAAAGACCTTCACCGCAGGAGGTCCCCGAACGCGGATATCATTCGAGCTGCCACCTCAAAAACTATGCACACTCGTCGTTGCCCCGACAACATGACCAGTTCGTCTGAGCAGGTACATACACGGGCTACAGACAAACTGCTCCCGTTGGTATTTGAAGTATTGCGTAAGGATTTTACGGATTGGCGATTCCGGGTGAAGGTGTGGCTGCTTGCCAATTGGCTACACTTTCTCCTGGTCTTGCCAACCTGTAGAAACCTGCGAAAAATACAGCCAATATCAACGATAACATGCGGATTGTTAAAGATTTGGACATCTTTTGTTTCCTTCTTCGAGGATGCTTATATACGGCTGGTTGGACAAGAGCCCATGAACTGGGACAATTGGGATCACTTCTTTAAGGCTGCTGCAGAGGCAATAAGGAGGATTCTGGTCGAAAACGCACAAACAAGAAGGTCGATAAGAGGTGGGGGCGTCAGGAACAAGATCGTATTTCAAAAATGACTTATTACACTCTAAAGACAACAAGAAAGAGTGAAGTCGTAATAGTCGTAACCTTTTGGCCTGGCATGAAATTGCAACAAGCATTTAGGGTGGTGGTGGATTCCAAGTAGTGAAATGCCATGTTGTACCAGTGGCCTTGGCCCAGAAATTGACCGAATCGATACGCCAGTAGTAGATAGTGATGTTAGTCATAGTCCCGGGATCGAATGTTGTAAAAGTCTGGTTACCTATGAACGGCGGAGGATTACTCGTCCCGAAGTATACATCGTGCGATGTCGCATTAGAGCCGGCCGTCCAGCTCAAATCCGCCGTTACGTTGATGTTTGTCGCGCCATCGTATGGACTTGGATTGCTCGCAAGACCAGGGAGGGGTATATACGGATTGGCAACGCCGGGTGAAGGCGTGGCCGCTTCCCAATTGATTACATCATTGCCATAAATATTCGCCACCTTACGAGAAAGCGATTTGCCATACCCATCCGGCTCAGTAGGCCAGGGATATTTATCATAGTAGCGTACACGGTCAATGCGGATATACTGACGTTCACCGTCGCTGCTCACATCGCCGGGCATACTAATCTGCAACCTCTCACCGTCGTTGCTTAACATGCCACTATAACCAATGAGAACCTGAACGCCGGGCGGCATACCGCCATATCTTGCTGTAAAGGCTGTCATGTTCTTAACAACCATTGCATAACCATGAGCAGGTATCGTCACGACGGGACCGGCCGAGAAGGTATAATCAATACCATCGGTGAACTTCCACGGTGTGGATTTATCATAGCGGTATAATGTCAACAGTGCTCCGGTTATATTGTGCAGCTCAATATATTCCTCATTTTGATTGCCGGATGGTGGATTGTACATTATCTCGTTGATTACAACGGGGCCGACTTTGGGATTAGCATTAGGCTGCCATGGAGTATTTGAGTCCATCGCAACAAAGTCATATCTGTCGGTACTTGTAAGGTAACGGCCAAACGAGACTCCGGTCTGTGAAGCGCCAAAGTTCTGCTCCTTATAGTACCCGGTCAAAACACCATCCAGACCCGAGGACAGACACAGGGTCTCGCCGTTCTCGCTCAATGCGAAGGGTATATGACAGCCGGGGTCGCTTGGATTGCCAAAATTCACATCTTCACGGAAAACGATATAGTCGTTCGGTTCAATCGTTGTTCCCTCAGCAATCTCATACTTCATTCGGTTACCACTATTGTCACTGAGGAACCAGCCTCCGATGTCAATGGGATTACCGGTAGTGTTGTGTAATTCAATCCAGTCTCCTTTATAGAGATGTGAATGTGCCAGCAACTCGTTTATCAACACTGTATCGATGTTGGAAACACCGGGTGTGGGTGGCTCGCAGAATGCGTAAGTGTCGGCGCCATCCGGTACACGACCCTGGGATACATCAGCAGTCTGCGGACCGTAGATGACCTTATCGATTTCGTTGAGGTCGGCGTCCAATAGGGCGATGATTTCCTGGTCGGCCGATAGCTTGAAGCTCAGGTGATTCAGCCCGTCTTTTGGGCTGCCGTCAGCAATGAGAACGGCCATTCCCACGCCGGGGACAAAGCTCAGCGGAGCAATTCGATGCTTGTCCGGCTTCGTGACAGGATTATCAGTCAGAAACAGACCGCCAAGATTCACCGGAAAAGCACTCGGATTATATAGTTCAATAAAGTTGTTTTCCGTCAGCATATCGCTGTTGGTAAACCACTCGTTGATCTTCAGCAGAGCCGGGTCACTAAGCGGCTCACGCGTATTGGCCTGGCCGAAAGTCGGCTGTGTCAGCGTCCATCGACCTTCATAGCCAACTCGACCAATGGACAAATCGGGGATCTGAAGACCGAATTCGACCGAATCAAGCAGCTCGCCTCCGACGGACGGGCTGTCGTAGAGGTAAATGTCCTCGCTCTCGCCGTCGAGCCCGAAGCCCAGATGAATTCCCGGGGTGATGGGATTGTCATCAGCGTAGAGAACCAGGTACTCACCGGCGTCAATGATGGTCCCTTCCGGGAAGACAAACTTCCTCGGGTTGTCCGCATTGTCACTGATGCTCATGTCGGCCAGGTCCAGTGAAGCGGGCCCGTCGTAATACAGCTCAATCAGATCGGGATTAGTTCCATTATGGTCAACGGCCTCAACATTTCGGGCGAGGACTTCGTTGATAACAAGTCGCCAGTGAGAGGTGTCAATTTTCCACGTACGTGAAGCGCTCGCACTTTCTTCACTTTGCCAGAGACCGGCGGAGTTCTTGCCGACGGCGTAAACCGTATAAGACTGCCCGTCAGTCAGGCCGTTAAGTACTATCGGGGTATCGACAGGGAATTCTCCAAACCAGGGCCCGTTCGGGTCGTTGATACAGTACTTGTAATCCGTGATACCCGGCCCGCCGACGGTGAGTGTTGCATTGGTGCGGTAGGTTATCTGGTCAGGTTCGCCGCAAATGGCGGCTCCAGCCGGGACGTATGCGCCCATATCGAGGCCGCAAGCCCCTAAGTCAATTGCCGGTGACATAGCTTTGAGATGATAGTCGGTGTTCGGATCAACAAAGATTGGGTCTGCGTCAATATTGTCTTGTCCAAGATAATGCCACTGGCCCGGCAATATCGATTTGTTAATTATAACGTCTCCGGTCGGACCATAAGCGGGCAGTGGTTCCTGGAAGAAATGCTCAAACATCTCGGCATTGTTCCAAAAGATGTTTCCTTCCATATCTACGCCTCCCCCCGGGGTCCTTGGCGGATTTCTGTACGGCTCACCAAAACTGATGACAGCAATATCTGTGTTGATGAACACGTTGTTTTGAGCTCGCATGAAGCAATCTTCTTTAAGCAAAACACAATGGCCGTTGTTAATAAAGATATTTCTGGCCACGTTGATACTGGCAATCCTGCCGCCATCCTGTCCGGTCGCAATAGCGTTCGATGTGCTGTCGCTGCCGGGGTCGTGGTGGAAATTCGTAAAGATGTTGCCCTCAATATGGGCGTCAGTGCCGTCAAGGTCCGGCCCATCGTCTCCGCCTCCGAGGAAGATACTGTTGTACACCTGGAAAATAGGGCCTGGGCGCTGGCCGCCTGTAAAATCGATAATGTCATTGTAGCCGGTTGCACTGCCGAATATACAGCCGTCGAAAATCAACTGTTCATTACCGCTAAGACCAACTCCATGCAGCGGTTCTGTACTTCCAATCGAGGGAAAGACAGAATTGCGGCAAATCACCGTCGGGTGGTCTATATTAAGTATCCTCGTATTTGTTCCTGCCCAGACCACGTTGTCAATCAGAACGCGCGAGTACAGAACGTCGGTTGACTCACCCTGACCGTCACCGAACTCATGATCAATAAAGCATAGTCGATTGTCCTGAAGCGTGTGGTCGAACTTAACTCCGTCCCAGTTCGAGCTGCTGCCGGGCACTCGTGTCAATCTGATACGCTGGTGCTGGGTCCCTTCGGCCACAAGCCGGCCACCCTGTTGTACCGTTACACCGGTGCCGGGTTCAAAGAACAGTGTGGTCCCCGGGTTAATTGAGAGTGTGATGCCAGCGGGCACAACAATATCGCCCGTCACGTGCCACGGCCCGGAAGCCGCATCCAGAGCCGTATTACTCGCAAGCGTGCCGAAAATATCCACATTGTTACCGTCGTTGTACCAGATGTCAACGAATCCACTCTCCAGCTCACTGCCGGTCCCATCAGGCTCGTCGAATGTTTGAACAAAAATACGGTTGATTCCCGGGTTGAGGGCAACTCCATTCACAGGGTAAACAGTACTGCCGGCGATCAGCTCGGGTAAAATCAGGAAATCGCCGTTGTCCTTGTCATCATTTAGCGCGTGAATCGCCAGCACGTTCAGACCCGGTTGCAGTAGGTGCAGGAAATCCATAAGGTTTATCTCCTCGAAGGCCAAAGCGTCCCCAATCGGACGATTAGAATCAGCCGACGAGTTCCATTCAACAGGATTCGGCGCATTGCGGCTGGCGACTTCCTGACCGTTGAGATATGCCACGAATCCGTCCTCGTACTTCATCCTCAACTTGAGGGTGTTGAAGAGAGTGGGGTCCTCGACAACATCAAATTCAATACGAGTCCACAGCGAGGCATTGACGCCTAACATATCGCTCTGCACGTCGGAGCCGCTGACGCCTCCATCAAGTTTGAAGACATCAAAAGAATACGCCTTATAACCGTCGGTGCTGGTCGGGTCGGCCTCGGCCCGGACCTTAAAGCTGCCGTCGGCTGCCGTAATACCCGTCCAGCGAGCAACATAACCTTCGTTGTAATTGTCACCGGTGTTGAACTGCACCTTGTTTGCGGCGAGGACGACTACGCCGCTTGTGCTGGCATTTGTATAGGTATCAGCGCCGGTAAGAGTATAATTCGTGAACCGACCACTGTAACCGCAGCGAGCGGCGGACGTGGCAAAGGTATACTCTGTCGTCGGCTCCAGGCCCGTGAACGTCAAGTCGACCCACCAACCGGCAGAACTGCCATAATAAATCACGCCGAGCATATCTGCGATTCCACCGAATGTGTTACGGGCATCAGTGCCCGGGGCGCAGTCACTTCCGCCGCTACCAGGGTCCGCCTGCCAGGTTACGCCGCCGTTTTGTGTCAGCGTTACCGTGACGCCCATGTTATCACCTGTGGCCTGGTCCAGCAGCGGGCCGGAAGTGGGACCGGTGTATCCACTACCAATGCCATAAGTTGTAACGTTGTCGCCAATGTACTGTCCCGCGCTGCGATACACGCAGTCGTTATAGGCCACCCTCGGCAAACGCCCAAAGCCGAAGGCCAGGCCGGTCGGTCCGGTGTCCCATCCTGAGTCATTGAAGTCAACAGCGGTCCAATCCGTGCCCAGAGCCGCGTCGCCGATGATGGGCACGTGATAGGAAGCCGTCGTACCAATGGGTACGAGGGTAACATCTTTTACAGGGACGCCATTACTTTCGCCGAAAGACCACTCGCCATCGAGCGCAGACCAATCCGCCAGCTCGCCGCTCACTAACACCGAGCGGGTCTCGATAGCATCGGCGGTTCCATTGAGTGTTGCGACATTCACGTCTGTCTCGTAGTAACCGTAGAATTGTGTAAGGTTGGCGTTGATGGTAAATTCGGAGGGGATGACCGAAAGAACGTATGCATTGCGTGCAGGGATGAAGTTTTTTATCTGATCGATCTTTGACTGCGGGACGTAGTCACCGACCAGTTTATCAATGAACGGCCCGGAACGCTCAGGAGAGAAGGTCGTCTCAATGAGGTCCCTCAAGTGCCAGTAATAGCGGGAGACAAACTGGGGATGCTCCAGAAACCGCTTCATTGTCGCAAGAGTTGTGGCGCGAAAGATACTGCGGGTGACAGCACCGGCATCGGGATTATCGCCGATGCCGAATATGCAGTCCAGGTCATGCTGGACCAGTACAAACCGTGGGTCCACGACCCCACGATAGAGGTAGTAGTCGTCACCCTGGCCAATGGCCAATGTAGTCTCGTTATTGCTCAGCAGAGTGTTGACGGCGATTAAACGCAGCCACTGGTCGACTTTCATGACGCGGTTGACTTCTTCTACATAAATCTCATCCGGCGTGTTGTTTGACAGGACGTAGGTCAGATCTATCAAGTCAGACCAGTCATCCTCGGCGACATTGGTCTGCTTGAAGTACGTATCGCGGTAAGCATCCGGATTCGTGCCTTCATACCGAAGGTCCGCAGCTACAGAGGCAGAACCGGTCCACATGCATTTGTAAACGTTGCCGGCGTCATCGTCCGGAAAATGATTGTTGGCAAAGTCGCCGTCAACGACCTCATTGTGGACATAGGAGCCGTACATCTCGTCGTTGGATACAGCCAGGTTCTGTCCGTTTACCCTCACCTGTACAGCAGTAGACTCACACTGCGCCAGTCCCGACATGCGGAAGAGCGTGTTGCCGATCAACTGAAGGTAGGTGTACTTTGTATTCAAATTGATTGCGGTCACTTCTTTCCATGACCGGTCATGCGGAAAGTTCACGCGATAGTTATTCGGCGGGTCGTTACGCGAACCGTGGCCTCGGTTTCGGACGCCGACGTTATAACGCAGCTTCGAATCTACTCCATCCACACTGATGAATGTTGCATTCATCTGGGCATAGGACTCGGCGTCGGGGCTGTGAGAGCCGATGTATTCCAATTCCGTCCACTCGGCATCGGTCATGATGAGATAATAGATCGGCTGGCTGCCAGGTGCCCACTTGGCATTCGGGTCGAATGAATCGTTTACCTGGTACAGCAGGTTTGTCACCTGCTGGGGCAAGCCGCCTACCAGGCTCGGTGCAGGCAAGGTACGAGAGTTAGAACCAATATCACGCGCTTCGAGATAGAACTCGACGATTGTATCGTTGGGACGAGCAGATATCTGCGCAGCGTAAATGCCATCACCGGCCCTCTCATCACCGTGCGTTGCATCGTCGAACATCGTGAGGATAGCGAAGTTTGGATTGCCGTCGACACGGTAATGCAGCGTTACTGTGATGCCGGCGGTCAGCTCATCAAGGATACGGGCTGATACCGTAACCGGGTCGGTGGACCGCGGAATAAACGGACGATGCTTCACGTCCAGGATCATCGGTGCGATGTCATTATCAGCAATTGAGTTTGACACACCGGGCGTGCCTCCCATATTGAGACTCGACGCCCAGTTCTGCCCATACTCGTTAGGCAGCGCCGGATTAACCAGCTCCAGCGACCTGCCGCCGCCGTCATGCTCGTCGTCCCACACCCATCCGCGATGTCCGTAATCCAGCGGGCCCTGCTCACGAACCGCCCAATCGCCCTCGTCGGCGTAGCGGACACGGTCGATATTCACACGCAGTTCGTCAATCAGCTCAATTACCTCGCCGGAATTGCTCAGCCGTCCGTACCAGCCGCCCACCATGTTGGTTACGCCCGGGTACCTGGCTTTAAACGTATTCACGTCCGCTGCGACAACAAGGTACTGGCCCACATCAATTGTCACATCGTTCGGAAAAGAAAAGTCCACGCCGTCGGTAATTCGCCAGCCGGACAGGTTGACCAACTCTGTTCCCCGGTTAAACAGCTCGATGTACTCGGCCCGCATGTCCTCAGGCTCGATAGGATTTGCGGTAGAGTGGTAGGGATGGTACATAATCTCGTTGATGACGATGTTGAGGCCGGGTTCGCTTCCATTGCTCCTTCCCGGGGTCGGTGGTGTATTGGTATCATGAAGAAATACACTCCAGGGACCACTGCCATTGGGAAAGCGACCATAGGAATTATCTCCGCCAAGTGATGGGAAGTCAGTGATACTGTCAATCAGAGTGCCATCGGTGTCAAACAGGCCGACATCCTCCTCGCCGCCGGCGTCGAGTGCGAAGTCCACGTGCAGACCCTCCTCTGAGAGTTCGTCGTCAGCCCAAATCAGAAGGTAGCTGTAGGGGCCGATGGTGGTTTTCTCAGGGCAATCGTCGGGAATGCGATACCACTGGTTGGCATCGTTCACATCATCCGTGATATACATGCCACCTATGTCGATGGTGTAAGCGCCGTAGTTATAAATCTCTATCCAGTCTTGATAATCCCCG
>Ga0224495_10002866_pt1 | contig 10916 bp, 9 predicted proteins | sample SF_Jul11_sed_USG_FD_168128 | JGI IMG/M metagenome (GOLD analysis project Ga0224495, IMG submission 168128) | Sediment microbial communities from San Francisco Bay, California, United States - SF_Jul11_sed_USGS_4_1 | ecosystem: Environmental > Aquatic > Marine > Sediment | place: USA: California...
CAGCACCATCCTGGGAATATGGCCGTCATCCTCATCCTCTTCATCATCATCTGGCGAGGATGGCCGGTCCAACCCCAACACCACCAGGGCAAGCGATTCGTGCACCTGGGGGGCGGCCAGCCCGATGCCGCCATATTCGGCCTGGGTCTCGATCATATCGTCGATGAGCGACTGAATATAGGGCGTTGCGATCATCTCCGGGTTGATGGGGTCCGCCTTTCTTCGCAGGATGGGGTTGCCCATCACAGCCACTTTTCTTATCGCCATTGTTCTTTAACCAAAATATTTGGCGCGGTAGCTGTTGAAGAGCGCCTCGGCGGTCTGCCGGCAACTGCCGCAGCCGGTGGATATCTTCGTCCGCTCCTGGAGGGTTTCGAAATCCGCGGCGCCTTCTAGCACCTGCTCTTCTATCTCCTTGTCGGTCACGTCCAGGCATTCGCACACTATGGTGGCGGTCTCCTCCACCACCATCCCCTCGCGGCCGGTCTTCTTCAGGAAATCCTGGATGGCCGAACGCAGGGCCTTGTCCCCCAGCACGGAGCAGTGGATCTTAAGGGAAGGCAGACCCCCCAGCCGGTCCATGATGTCCTGGGGCTTTAGCCGAAGGGCGTCATCTATCTTCATCCCGCCATGTTCGGTGACCATCTGCGACATCATGGAGGTGGACCCGATGGCGGAGGCGCAACCGAATGTCTTCCATTTCAGGTCGTATATCTTGTCCTCCTCGTCCACCTTTATCCACACCTTCATCATGTCGCCGCAGGTGGGGTTGCCCACCATCCCCACGCCCGAGGCGGCGTATTCATCCTCGGCGGTCTTAAGGACGTTTCGGGGGTTGGTAAAGTGATCCATCACTATGTCGCTGTATCCGAAATTATTGCTCTGGTTCATACTTGCTAATTGATTCTGGTTTTTGGTTATCGGCGCCCACGGAAAAGGCGCGGCGCCACAAGCCTTGACATACCGGCAGCTGCGCTGGATCCGGGCGGCCGAAGACTTTTCTTATTGTATTCCATCGGCTGGCGCGGCGCCACCTTTTCGCCCGCGCCTTGGTTTGGGCGTATATTGGAGCTTGTGCGGTAAAGCGCATTATTCCATAATCACCCAGGCCCTTCAATTATTTCTGGTAGTATCCATGATCGGCTGGAATTATGTCCGGGATACGGAACAGGAGATGAATCCAGAATGAACATCGGTTTTCTTTCAGCGCTGATAGCGGCTGGAAGTTTTATCTCCTTGTTATACCTCTCCCCTGCGTCGAGCCTGATTGTTTTCTTTATCGCCAGCGCCCCGCTGGTTTGGTTGCGCCAAAAGATACCCGTTCGGGCGGCTGTTTTATATCAGATATCCTGCGCTTTATTCTGGGTGGTAATTCTTTATTTTTATATCGATATTCAGCGAGGATTGACGGGATTTCTGGAAATCACCGGGGAACTGCTTTTTGGCCGGCAGGCGCCAAGCGGCGCCGCCAGTGCGGCTATGAACTCCTTCGGCGCCAGCTATTGCTTCCTGAGGGCCATATACGCCTTGCGCTTGGAAAGGATGCCAATATGGGATTATTTCCGCTATTACTTCTTTTTGCCCACCTTCTTTATTGGCCCCATAATGCCGCCGGAGGTTTTTCTAAAGCAGATTCCCAGGGTGAACATGGAGGGGATCGCTGCGGGTATGACCCGCATTTTAATGGGCGTCATGAGGTTCTGGGCGTCATCCCTGGTCGCATTGTTGATTCCAAATTCAGACGCCGCCAGCATGTCCAGCGCCGCCATGGCGCAACCTGCTCTCACCCTGTGGTTTCTCACCTTCCTGGCCGGGGTGTGGCTTTATCTCAATTTTTCCGGAGCGTCGGAGATTGCCATCGGCGTCGCCAGGCTGGCCGGTATTCACGTTCCGGAGAATTTCAATAATCCTTTCGCCGCCACTAACCTGGTGGATTTTTGGCGGTCCTGGCATATAACACTAGGCGATTGGCTTCGCTCCAACGTTTTTAATCCATTTGTCAGGTTGTTCAGTGGCAAGCCCAACAAAACGCGGGGAATGATTTTGGCCAGTATGGTCGTCATGCTTATTTGCGGTTTATGGCACCAGTTCACCCTCTCGTTTCTTATATGGGGAGCCATGCATGGAGGTGGCCTGGCTTTCAACCAGGCATGGACAAGCTTATGCCGGCCAAGGCTTGGACCCATGGTTTATGAACATGGGTCATACAAGCTGGCCAGTTGGCTGCTTACGCATGGATATATCACCCTGTCATGGTCTTTCTTCTTCCCCGCCGTGGATGGAGACCTGGCGGTGAGCGCAGGTTACGCGGCGAAACTGCTATTCAGATGGTAAATGGCATGCCATTCAGGATAGACCCGGAAACGCTATCGAGAGTCAAGGCGGCCGTGGCGTCGGCCGCCGATCATGACCTCGGCGATATTGGGGATGATCATCCCATTCTTGAAAGCGGGATCATAACATCGCTTGATATAGTCATGATCGCCGCCTCCCTGGAAGAGGAGTTCCAGATAGAGATCCCGGATTCGGCCATTACCATGGAAAATTTCCATTCCCTGCGGGCCCTGGGGGCGATGGTATCGTCCATGACGCAGACCTTGGGCGAGGTGGGCTTTTCGGAAAAAAGACCTAACGTGATCCTGTTGAGCCTGGGGGGAGCCTTGCGGCGGCCCGCTCTTTTCGCGGTTTTTGTCGCTGTTTCCTTCCTTGCCTTGGACACTTTTGCTGGTTTTGCCGTCATGGGGCCATTGGCTCCTTATCTGGAGGATTTCAATGAAAAAGGAATGCGGCTTTATCCAGCGGTGGGAGGAAACAACGCGATTGACGACCTGAAGGCGGCCGTGGATATGCACGAAATATCTGGCCCACCAGCCGCCGGGGGCCTGCGGGTGGCCTTTTTCGGCGATTCGGGAACCATGGGTTCATTTGTTCGGGCCGAAGATGCCATTCCAGCTCAAGCGGAACTGGCCTTGAAGGAAAGATATAAGGACGCAAAGTGCTATAACCTTGCTTATTATCAGACATCGTATGTGAAGGACGCCATGATTCTGGAGGCCGTTTTACAGGCCAGCGGCGGGAAACCACCGTTCGACATCGCCGTGTTCACCATGAGCGAATTCTACTTTCACCCTCTCCACGGCAAGCGCATCGTCCAGGTTATGCCTTCTTTCGGCTTCAACGATCATCTGTTCCGCTCTTTTGTAAAGCGCGCCGGAAAGCAGGAGAGCCAAGCCTATAAGCAAATCATGGCGGATCTGGCCCTCGCCAGGAAGAATGGATATTGGCCTTTGGAGCCGCAGATGGCCCGCCACCTTAATCTGTATAAGCTGGGCCCTCGGATGCGTTTTCTATTCCAGCGCCATGCGCCCTTCCAGGAATTGAAAACCTCTTATAAGTTCGAGTACCATCTGGCCGTCACCGGGAAAAAACAGTGGGTGGATGATTCGGCCATTGATCCGCCGGATGGATTCATTTTGCATGATTATTTTATTACCAAGGAAAACGTCCAGCAAAATATTTCCATGACGGTGTTCGAGGATATTGTTTCATTCCTGGAGTTGCATGGAGTGAAAATCCTTGTGTATCTAAAACCCGTGGCTCCCGCCTCCTGGCAGGGAAAGTATAAGCAGGGGCCCTATACATCCCCCAAACTGGCCGCCGATATCGCCCAGAGGCATCCCATGGGCATAGTGGACGCGCGGTTCGCTCTCAAGGGCTCGCAATTCACCGACTCGCTGACTCATTACAGCGCGGAGGGAAACAGGATTATAGGACGCATGATAGCCGAGAAACTGGCCGATATGGCCCAAGAGGCAAAATGACCGGTTCCATGGATCATCCTGGCCTCACCATCATGGATGCCGTCCAAAGGGCGGTGGAGGCCCATCCGGACAAGACTGCGTTTACATTCAGGGGAGCGGGGGATATTGAAACCAGGACCTGCTCCATGAGCTATGCGGAGCTTTGGGGAAAAGCCTCCGCCATCGGCGATGGGCTGGATTTGTCCGGGATGGGGGGCCTGGCTCTTCTTGTAATGCCCCTGGGGCCGGAGTTGCTGGCGCACCACCTGGCCATATTGATGAGCGGCGCCTCCGCCTCCATATACGCGCATCCTTCTCCCAAGATTGCGCCGGAGGTATACAGCAGAAATCTTCTTCACGCCGCGGAGAGGATACAGCCGGGCTATGTCATGCTTTCGGACCAGACGGGGGGGGACGTAAGGGAAAACCTTGAAGCGGTGGGGGTGAAATGTAAAACGGCCCTTCCTCTGGATCAACTGGGGGCGGCCAGCGGGGTCCCATCTCCCCGGCGCGGAATATCCCCCGGCGCTCCGGCCATTGTCCAACACTCCTCTGGCAGCACTGGGCTTGCCAAGGGAATTCGCCTCTCCCATGAAAAGGTTGTCAACCATTGCCTGGCCTATGGGCGGTTTTTCGATTTTTCAGCGGAAGGGGATGTGATATGCAGTTGGCTCCCCTTGTATCATGACATGGGCCTATTCACCTCTTGGCTTATGCCCCTCATCCACGGGGCCACAGTTCATTTTCTGGATCCTTTCGACTGGATACAGCGCCCGCTCTCCATTCTCCGGCTGGCGGCGATGGAGAGTGGCACGCTTATATGGCAACCAAACTTCGCTTTCGGCTTGCTTGCTTCCAGGGTGTCCGATCATGAGCTGGAAACCCTGGATCTGGGAAAGATACGGGGATTTGTCAATTGCTCCGAGCCTGTGACCCCTTTGCATATGAAGGCTTTTTTGCGGAAATTTGGCCAGTGTGGAGTGGCCCCGACGCAACTTTGGAACTGCTATGGCATGGCGGAGAATGGCTTTGCCGTCACCCAGACGACCGGTGAAGAGGGGATGGCCAGGACGGTGGAGGCTGGCATGGAGAGTTTTGCCCATGGCAAGGCGATACCTGTCAAGGAGGGGCCGTCCAGGAGCATAGCTTCTTGCGGAAAGCCCATCGAAGGTTGCCAGGTAAAAATTGTGGACGATGGCCTCAGGCCGCTGGAGGATGGGGCCGTGGGAGAGATCGCCATTAAAAGCCCTTACCTGTTCGATGAATACATTAACAATCCTACGGCCACTGGCGCGGCTTTTGACGGTGAGGGATGGTACCTGACAGGGGACCTCGGTTTTTCGCTGAACGGCCACCTCTACGTCACCGGGCGTAAAAAGGACCTGCTCATCTCCGGGGGGCGCAATTTCTATCCGCATGATATCGAGCAGATATGCCACGGCGCGCCAGGCGTGATTCCAGGCAGGGCCGTGGCCCTCGGTTTGGACGACGACGTCTTGGGAACCCAGCGGATAGTTGTCATCGTGGAGTCGAAATCGGAGGATAAAAAGACGCTGGGAGCAATTTCCGAAACCGTCAGAAAACTGGTATACGATGAGCTGGATTGCGCGGTGTCCGAGGTATTGGTGGTTCCTCACATGTGGCTGCTGAAGACATCTTCTGGAAAAATAGCGCGACAACCCAACTTGGAAAAATACCGGGATCACAAATCAAAGCTCGTTCCCATTCATCGCGCTCCGGCGCCGGGGAAACTTGAATCCGTGTCCCCATCCTCTCCCCTGGCGGTGGCGGCCTGGGCTTTTGCCGTTGCGCTGGTCTTTTACCTGTTTATGCTTCTTGTGGCCCTGAGCGTGAACAAAAGCTGGATCGTATACATCAATTTCTGATCAAATAGCCGTTGGCCTTTTTGTTTCACGCGCTATCTCCTGGCTTGCCGGAGGCCGCCATGTGATAAAATCAGAGCATGAATCGTGGGATGATTTTGCTGGCCTGCCCTGTTCTGGCGGCGGTATTGGCCGCGATGACGGCTTTTACTCCCGCCGTGGGAGGAGCGGCCGAGGCCGGTGGAGCGCAGGGCTCCACCAAGGCGCCATCCATGGAGGCCAAGCTGCGGGCCGGGTGCATCCTGGTGGCCACCTCAAACATCACCACGCCGCCCTTTGCGCGGTCGGTGGTTCTGATAACCAACTATGGCCCCCAAGGGGCGCTGGGAGTGATCCTAAACCGGCCCCTGAAGCTTTCGCTGGGCGATGCGCTTCCGGACATCAAGAGCCTTCGCGGCGCCAGCCAGCGGCTTTTCTATGGCGGACCCGTCTCAGGCAATGTGCTGACACTGCTGACCGAAAGCCGGGAGGATCTGGAGAAGGCCGATGGCGCCACCAGGGTGTTCGGCGATCTTTTTTTCGTGGCCAACAAAAAGATCATCAACCGGGCGCTGAAATCTGAAAATCAGCCGTCCAGAGGTTTCGCCGGCTATGCCGGATGGATGGCGGGGCAACTGGAAAACGAGCTTTCCCGGGGGGACTGGAATGTCGAGTACGCCGACCACAAGGCGATATTCTCCAGCGATCCTGAACGGCTGTGGGAAAAATATCAGCCGGCAGGAGGGGATGACTGGACCTGACGCCGAACCGGGGGAAGGGGATAGTCCATGGAAATAGCCCCTTCCGATTGGCGAGCATGGGGGGGCGCAGGCCGCGGGCAAGGTTAATGCGATTGTAATTTTATGCCCCGTTCTGATAGATTGGGAGTGTAACCATATTAAACATGTTGACCATGACCAAAACCCACCATGACATTGCGGTGATCACCACGGGGCCCGATTTTAATATCGACCTGGTTAACGCCGGGTATAAATTATTCGCCCTCAAGTTCGGCCTGCTGAAAGAGGAATCGGATATATTTGGTAAAAAGTTTCCTGTCATTTTCCCCCAGGCCGACAGGGAAGAGGCCGAGAAAATCCTTCAAACCCTGGTGGGCAGGGATGAGACATGGTCCTCCGGCGATATGCGAAACGCCAGCCTGGATTTTGAAACGGCCGCGGGAAAGTTCAACGCCCAAGTCTTCACCCTGGTGGGTTCGGCCGGCGAGGAGAAAGGTTTTTTGTTCATCTTCTCCTCCGCCTCCGAGGCTGTTACGGAGAAAAAGGATGTGGAAACCTCCATTACAAGCATCATGGATGGGATGGGCGACGCCGTGATAATAGTGGACGAAAAATGCGGCGTGTCCTATATGAACCGGATCACCAGGGAGATATTCGGGTCTCCCCCAAGCGGGGCCAGTTTCCACACAGCCTTTGAGGGCAATGACAACCTCTGCCCCAGGTGCAACATCGAGTCTTTCGGCGAGGGGGACGTCGCCCGGGAGGTGGAGTCTTCCAATGGCAGGTTCTTTCTGGCCACCTTCTCTCCCGTGATGGAGAAGAGCGGGCGCAAATCGGTCATCGGCGTGCTCAAGGATATAACCTTCCGCAAGCGGATGGAGGAGGAGCTGCGGCATCTGACCATCACCGACAACCTGACCGGCCTGTATAACAAACGCCACTTCAACGCCAGGCTGAAGGAGGAGACCGGCCGGGCCAAGCGCCAGAGGCGCCAGGTTTCAATCCTCTTTGCGGATATCGACGGATTCAAGAAATATAACGACACCTACGGCCACTCGGAGGGGGATGTCATGCTGGCCCGGCTGGGCGAGGTGTTCCATGGCATCATCCGGCGCAGCGTGGATTCGGCATTCCGCTATGGCGGAGACGAGTTCACCGCCATCCTGCCGGAGGCGGCGGACAAGGACGCGGCCAAGGTGGCCGAGAGGGTCAAGCAGACTTTCAACAAGATCGTGTTCACCCCCAGCAAGGATGGGCGGACTTTCAATGTCACCGCGTCCATAAGCGTGGGCGTGGCCCAGTATGACGGCGCCATGACCCAGGAAGAGCTGCTGAACCGGGCCGACAGGGCCATGTATGCGGCCAAGCATATGGGCGGCAACTGCGTCATGGTCGCCGATTAGGAACTGCGGCTGAATAAACAATCACGTCACGAGGAACTTATGATTATCGATTCCCACGTTCATCTGGTCACCCTGGGCATGATGAAGGCCGCCTCCCGCCGGATGGAGAAAATCGCACCGGGGATCATGAAAAAAGCCGCCAAAAGCGGCTCCGGTGTCATCAACAGGGCTTTCATAGATTTCCTGAAGGAAACCGGCGTCAAGGACCTGGCCAGAATGTGGATCGCCGAGCTAGACGCCAACAAGGTGGACAGGGCGCTGTTTCTGCCCATCAGCGGCTCTGGCCATGACGACCTGGAGGAGTTCACCAGCCTCCATCCGGAGCGTTTCTCGGCGTACATGCTGCCGGAGGACCCCTCCCGGAAAAAATTCATCAAGGAGATGCGCAAACGGGCCAAGAGCGGCCATTTTGTGGGGATAAAGTTATACCCATGCATCAGCCAGGTGAGCGTGGCGGACAAAAGCGCCTTTGCGATGTATGAGGAGGCCGGGGAGCTGAATCTGCCCATCCTCGTCCACTTCGGGGTCACTCACGCTCCCGTGGCTGATTATCGATATACAAATCCCATGGACCTGATGCTCCCCACCCGCCTCTTCCCCAATACCAACTTTATCATCGCCCATTTCGGCGCCGGTTATTGGCGGGAGGTCCTGATGCTCGGCTTCCACGCAAAGAACATCTATGTGGACACCTCCGGCACCAACAACTGGCGGATGCTCATGCCCAGCATTCCGGAGCTTGCCCATGTGTTCAAGCGGACCATAGAGGTATACACCGCCGAGCGTGTGCTCTTTGGCACCGACACCATTCTAAATGGCGCCACCGGCTACAGAAGCCATATCCTGGCCGAGCAGCGCAAGGCGATGGAGGAGCTGGACCTGGCGGAGGAGACAAAGGCCCTGATAATGGGTGGCAACACCCAGAGGCTCTTCGGGCTGAAGTAGGCAGCGGCCCCCAGGCCCCGCGCAAAGCGCCCGCCGCCAACCAACGCCCTCAGGCTGGTCTCGATCCGCTGCCGATGAATATGGACACCTTTGCCTTATCCTGGGCCGAGCTAGATTCTGCCTGGCAATCCTCTTCGGCGCAATTCACCGCCACATCCACAAGCCCTGCATCCTTCATCCATCCTGCCACATCCTGGCGGGCAAAGCCCATCCAGCGGTCATGATGTTCTGCGCGCAGAAATTCGTGGTTGTGGCTATCCAGGTCGCCGATCACCAGCCTGCCGCCCGGCTTTAATATCCGCGCCATCTCGGCGATGGCCCGGGCCGGGCGCTCCACATGGTGCAGATACATGTTGGCCAGGGCAATATCCACCGATGTGTCTTCGATAGGCAACCCCTCCGCCTGGCCCAGGCGCGCGTCCACGGCGGGGAAGTTGGCCGCCAGGATTTTGAGCATCCCCTCCGACTGGTCCACGGCGATCACTTTCAGCCCAAGCTTCAGCAATCCCTCGGTGATGAATCCTGTTCCCGCGCCTATATCCGCCGCTGTCATGCCTGCCCTGGAGCCGGATGCGGCGATGAGTTTCCCGCGCAGCGCGTCTGTGAAGAAGGATTTGCGCATGGAGTCCCACTGGCCGGCCACGGCGTCGAAATATTCTTTTGAATCCATGCCGCCGACTAGATCTCGGTAAGGTGAGCTTTAAAAATGAGGCGTGTCTATCAGCTGCGTGTACTTCACGCCGAACCGCATGGCGGCGCCTTCCTTCAGCACCCACATCACCTCGGCTTCCTGGCTCATGGTGGAGATGATGTTTTTATCACTGGTTTTTATCACCATGATCATCCCCTTGGCCACGCGGCCGTGGTTGGTGATCATCTGGGCGCCAGCCTCGGACACATCCACCAGCCGGGCGGTATAGCTGTGCATCCCTTTTTCATCCTCGTAAACCAGCTCCACTATCACTTCGTCGGGAACCCTTTTACGGAAATATTGGCGCTGGTCTATCCCCTTTGGCCACCATCCCAGGTGGACGAGCAATCTTCTGATTAAATTTAACAATGTTATATCAACCTTATAAACCTGCGCTTGCCTATTTTAACCAGCTTTTCGGCTCCTCGGGTGATTTTTGTGTCCGGGTCCGTCACTTTGACACCATCCACCGTCACCGCTCCCTGGACTATCATCCGCCTGCCATCGGAGCTGCTGGAGACCACTCCAGATTCATGCAGCGCCTTGGGGAGCCATATCTGGCCCTCATCGGCCCAGGCCACCTGGTGCAGCGGTATCTCGTCCGGGGTCTTGCCGGCGGCGAATACCCGGTCGAACTCGTCGGAGGCCTCCTGGGCCTCGGCCTGCGAATGGAACCTGGCCGCGATCTCCCGCCCCAGGTCCGCCTTCACCTTCTTTGGATGGAGGGCGCCGGACTTCAACCCCTCCTTCAGCTTCTCCAAATCCTCGTTGGAGACGGCCGAAAGCAGCTCGTAATAGCGGATCATCAGCTCATCGCTGATCGACATAACCTTGCCGAAAATCTCCCTGGCCGGCTCATCGATGCCGATGTAGTTGCCATAGGACTTGCTCATCTTGCGCACGCCGTCGGTCCCCTCCAAAAGCGGCATGGTCAGGCAGACCTGCGGCTCCAGGCCGAAGCTTCGCTGAAGATCCCGGCCCACCAGCAGGTTGAATTTCTGGTCCGCCCCGCCCAGCTCCACGTCGGCTTGCATGGCCACCGAATCGTAGCCCTGCAGCAGCGGGTATAAAAACTCGTGGATGGAGATGGCCCTTCCTTCGGCGTATCGCTTGGAGAAATCATCCCTCTCCAGCATCCTGGCCACGGTGTGCCGCGCAGCCAAGCCGATGAACTCGGCGGGGGTGAGCTTCTCCAGCCAGGCGGAGTTGAAGACGATCTGGGTCTTCTGCGGGTCGAGCACCTTGAAAATCTGCTTTTGATAGGTGGCAGAGTTCTGGACCACCTCCTCGCGGGTCAAGGCGGGTCGTGTCTCGTTCTTTCCCGTGGGGTCGCCGATCATCCCGGTGAAATCCCCGATGAGAAACATCACATGATGCCCCAGTTGCTGGAACTGCCGCAGCTTGCTCACCAGCACCATATGCCCCAGGTGCAGGTCTGGCGCCGTGGGGTCGAACCCGGCTTTTATCTTCAGCGG
>Ga0224495_10002867_pt1 | contig 10914 bp, 10 predicted proteins | sample SF_Jul11_sed_USG_FD_168128 | JGI IMG/M metagenome (GOLD analysis project Ga0224495, IMG submission 168128) | Sediment microbial communities from San Francisco Bay, California, United States - SF_Jul11_sed_USGS_4_1 | ecosystem: Environmental > Aquatic > Marine > Sediment | place: USA: California...
ACGCGGCCACCTTTCGGGTGACGGCAGCTACACCAAATTATGCAACCGCTGGTTCGAGGAAAAGCTGGGTTGCCGCAAGGCATTGCTTACCCATTCCTGTACCGCAGCCCTGGAAATTGCAGCCATCTTGTGCGACATCCAGCCTGGGGACGAAGTCATAATGCCTTCCTATACCTTTGTCTCAACGGCTAATGCCTTTGTACTGCGCGGTGGTGTACCTGTGTTCGTTGATATTCGCCCTGACACACTGAACATCGATGAAAAACTGATCGAAGCAGCCGTCACTTCCAGGACACGCGTTATCGTACCGGTACATTACGCCGGTGTGCCTTGCGAGATGGGTCGCATCATGGAGATCGCACACCGGCACAATCTGTTGGTGGTGGAGGATGCGGCGCAGGCGCTTCTGTCTACATACAAGGGTCGAGCCCTCGGCAGCATCGGCCACTTTGGCTGTTTAAGCTTTCATGAAACCAAGAACATCATTAGCGGAGAAGGCGGTGCACTGCTGGTAAATGACGAACGTTTTGTTGAACGCGCGGAAATCGTCCGCGAAAAAGGGACCAACCGCAGCAAGTTTTTTCGAGGAGAGGTGGATAAGTATACCTGGGTGGACATAGGTTCTTCATACCTTCCGAGTGAACTGGTTAGTGCATTTCTTTATGCTCAACTGGAACATGCCGATGAAATAACGGCTCAACGCTGCCACATATGTTCCACATACACAACACAACTGGCTTCGCTGCAACAAACGGAAAGGCTGCGTTTGCCAACGTTCGATGGCGACAGCAACGGACACATGTTCTACGTTATCCTTGGCGATATTGAAACACGAACTCGACTTATCGCAGAACTAAAATCACAGGATATACTTCCTGTATTCCATTATGTGCCACTTCATTCGTCTCCCGCAGGACGCAAGTATGGCCGTAGTGGCAGCGCCATGACGGTAACTGACAACTTGAGCGAACGTCTGCTACGCTTGCCGCTACATTACGAAATGAGTGATGATGATATAGTTAGAATCAGCATTGCAATTCAAAAGTTCTTTACTAACACTTGATATAGTCGAGCTTTTCGAGCCAATTTTTGGCCCTACAAACAAACGTTTTAGGTAAAACGCATTGTGTCTGGACAAACAATCTGGCGTGGCACAACTTGTTTTTTTATTTACACTTCGCAAGTTACCTAAGCTTACTTAATCCCCAACAAATAATGACAAAATTCATTAATAACCACCCAATCATTTTCGCTTTGACCATGGCCTTTTTTATGATGGCGATTATGAACTACCTTTCCAGATTTTTTTTGGAAAAACCGCCAGGATATGTGCTTACTCAGCCGTCAGTGCTAGAAAATATTTATGGCAAAGGAATGGTGGATGATTACAGGACTGTTTTTTCTGAACAGGGATTGGGTCAAAGATATTATCTTTTCGTCGAATATATCGAAAAGCCCAGAAAAGGAAAATTTGTAAATGTTTCCGAGCAAGGTACTCGGTGCAATAATCCTGACCATACTTTCTGCGTTGCAAAAGGGGGCAAGGATGAAATCTGGATATTCGGTGGTTCTACCACTTTCGGTTATGGCGTAAAGGACCGTGAAACGATAGCAGCCAATATTGGCAGAAGTCTCCCTGACTACCGCGTCATCAACTTTGGCGCTGGAAGTTATTACAGTACTATAGAGCGTATCAGATTTGAAAATTTGCTGTCTGAACTGCCTCCGCCCAAGGCAGCCATTTTTATTGATGGCTTGAATGATTTTTATTTTTTCAGTATTCCCGATCAGTCAATGTTCAGCAACGCCTACTCACTGCTCCTCAACAAGGAAGGGCAATCCAGTTCTTTCGTTAGCGAAGCAAAAGCGCGATTGGAGAAACTGCCGATCTATCGCCTGTTTGTGGAAAAGCTTGGACATTCTACTAAAGTGACAGGAATAATCGCCAACTCGGAGCAAATTTCAAAAGCTATCCATAGGCTTTTTCTTAATCATTCAATTGTCAAGTCAATCGGCAATAATCTAGGGATCACTGTTTTAATCGTCATCCAGCCTATTCCCTTATATGGTATCGGGCATAGAACATCGCATGTTCCCAAAGAGGTTCTACATTTTGGAGACCATATCAATAGTTGGCTAGCTTATCAGACCATGTCAGCACCGTCAGGCGAGTTTAGCCATCTTGATTCACAGACCCTTAATCTGGCCAATCTGGGCATTGATGAAGGAATGTATGTCGACACGGTACATTATTCTCCGTTATTTAGCGAAAAGATTGCGTCTGAAATATACAACAAACTTTTGAGCCAGTTGAAAGCCAAACCATAATAATCAAGATGATCATTTCGGTCTTGTTAGAATGTGCCCATAAATTCGAGAACAAGTTAAAATGAAATTTAAACTCCGATTAAAGAATATACCAAAATATTTCTCATTTTTTTCTGATTTGCATCGCTATGAAAGAATGCCTTCCGCTGAAAAAATATCGCGTCGCGATCTTTATCCGTGCCTTGATGACCGGACATCCACAACATCTTTTGACACGCATTATTTTTATCAGGACATTTGGGCTTTCCGCAAGATTTATGAAAGCGGTACAAAGGCGCATGTTGATGTTGGCTCCAAGGTCGATTATGTCGGGTTTCTTTCCACGATCACCCGTGCGACTTTCATCGACATACGCCCCCTGGTCACCGATCTGGACAGTCTTGACAGCAAGGAGGGATCCATCCTGGCCATGCCTTATGAAGACAACTCGGTTTCTTCGCTCTCATGTCTGCACGTTGCCGAGCATATCGGGCTGGGACGGTATGGCGACCCGCTGGATCCGATGGGCACTGTCAAGGCCTGCAAAGAACTTCTTAGGGTACTTGCACCCGGAGGCAACCTTTATTTTGCTCTTCCGATAGGAAGACCCAGGGTTTGTTTCAATGCACATCGTATCCATTCCCCCGATCAGATCCTTGATTATTTTTCAGGCTTAAGACTTGTGGAGTTCTCGTTTGTCAACGACAAGGGGCGCTTCCTGCAGAAGGTCAATCCGGTTGAGGCGCGCGAAGCCAAATATGGTTGTGGTCTTTTCCAATTCACCAAATAACCAAGCTTTGCCTGAATTTCAAAATATTCTGCTCATTCAGTTAGGCGATATCGGCGATGTGGTGTTAACCACTCCGACGATACGCGCCGTAAAGGAATCCTGCCCGAAAGCGCGGGTTTCCATTCTTGTTTTCAAGCCTTATGGCAGCTTGCTTGCTGCAGATTCAAATTTATATCAGGTTGTGGAGGCTACAAGAGTCACCGGGACTCTTTTTTCACGCCTGCGCGAGTACTCTGCTTTTGTCCGACAACTCAGGCGTGCTCGCTATGATCTTGTCATCGATCTGCGAACCGGTGACCGCGGAGCGATACTTTCGTATATTTCCGGAGCGCCGGCGCGAGTCGGCAGGCCGGCCGGCAGTAATCAGTTCTGGCATAAATTCCTCTATACGAACATCCTTCAAGATATTGAAGCCGCTCCACCACCGGCGCATCCGGGTGCAGATCAGTCACTCCGCATTGTGCGTGCGTTAGGTATTGATACCGACGATACTTTGCCAAAGCTTTTCATCTCGGCACAGGATCGGATTCGAGCCAAGGAATTGCTGAAAGATTATGGCTTGGTTCGCGATGCGCCATGGATCACGCTTAACCCCTACTCCAGATGGAGATACAAGGAATGGAGCAATGATAAATGGGGTAAAGTGATCGACCAAGTATGGGACATTTTTCGCATTCCCACCGTATTGATCGGTTCTGCTGAAGAAGCAGTTGCTGGCCGTACAATCGTTGCCAATCGCGAGGATCATCTCATCAATCTTGCCGGGCTGACCACGCTGGGTGAACTGGCTGCGCTGATATCCATGAGTACGCTTCATCTTGGTGTCGACAGTGCCGCGCCACATATTGCATCAGCAGTGGGGGCGGCAACCATTACCATTCATGGCCCGACGGATTGGCGGGCGTGGCGTATTGCCAGTGATCAACACAAGATCGTCAGCGCCAGTATGCCTTGCGTTCCGTGCAACATGAAAGGTTGTAATGGAAGCGGTATAAGTCAGTGTATGGATAATCTGGACGTGGAGCCTGTAATAGACGCTGTAGTAGATTTTCTTAAAGCAAGACTCGACCACATCGACCTTGATCCACTTTGACACAGTGGCATGCTGAACAGACCGGTTACGAATCGTATGGGTGCAGCTTCCCAGTCAATTTCAATGCGGGGTTCTCGATCAAAATGTGACAAAAATATGCAATCGTTGAGGTCGCCGCCAGTCCGATGACCATGATTACCAATTCCGAGTAATGTTGTTCGGTTAGAAAGTGGAGAACCGGGACATGAATCAAATAAAATGAAAAGCTGATGTTTCCGATAAGCACGATGGGTCGATTTTCAAAAATGATGCGTGTCGTTTTGGCCTGGGATAAAACCAGAATCAACGCCATCACGAGCACGGTATACCAGAGTTCAAGAACGCGCCCCCCGCCCAATGGAAATATCGCTCCGACAAGGATTATGCATACCAGAATATCGGCTGTTCGCTCCGTCAGGTTGATTTTGTCCCGGTAGGTGTATGCAATAATCCCGCCAATAAAGCAGTACAGGTAAGTTTCGATGGCCCAATGTGCGCCTAGCCATACTTGGTGCCAATGTGGATCAAGCAGCGCTACAACTAGCATAAGAATGAACACCATCCATTTTTTTGCAGCACTTGCACGTGCAATGAAAAAGTAAAGCGGCGGAATGATCAGATATGTCCACATTTCTATAGGTACCGTCCATTCAACGCCAATGATCGAGCCTTGATAGCGAACGTCCCATAGATTGATAAATGTCAAGTGCGCGAAAAGATCATAAATTTCACCTGGTTCCACTCCGAACATTTCTTGGTAGTAGCTATTTCCGCCCAGCCACCAAAACAGGATCATCGCAACACTATACATTGGTAAAATCCTGGCAAATCGGCGAATGATATAGTGTGAATAACTGAATTTTCTCGATCTTCCTATGCTCATTGCCAAGGTCAGCGCAGACAGGACAAAAAAACTGACAACGCCATATTTGCCCAGATCTACTATCTTGTTTTCCCAATCGCCTAGCGAGCGAAATCCCCCTCCACCGGAGTGTATTAAAAATACGGCAAGGGCAGAGTAACCCCGCAATCCGGTCAGGAAAAGTGTGCTCGAATTTTTCATTAAACCGAGTGTAGTGGGTCTGGTTATAGGAAGGTCGACGAACTTCTACTATTTTCTTCCCTTGTTGCCGATGATCCTGCTATCTGGATTTATAAATTCATCCCCCCGGTTCACCATATCAACGAGCTGGCGGGTAGAATAATTGCCTACTTTTTTGAAAGCATTGTCAATCACGCTCTGATATTCCTGGTAGTTTTTCAAGATTTCCGGTATCAAGGTATTCAAATCTTCAATGTTGTCAAAGTAAATGAATTCCTTGCCTGGCTCGTAGTAATCTTCCACCAGATTCCATGGGTCGCGATGGCACAATATAAGGGTTCGGCATAGCGCAAGTTCATGGAGTCTGGTTTTTATTTGTGGTGCTATCGCTATGGGATCAGATAGATGGTCAAACGCTTTATTGGTCTGCCAGCCTGCATAGCTTTTTATCTTAGCAATGTGACTTTCAGTGGGGTAAAGCTTGTTAAAGCAGATACCAATTTTGCATTGGGCCACCAAGTTGATCTTAGCCGCGTTGGAAAGATTTCTATGGGTTGCTACTTTTTCGTTGTTTTGGGTAACGAACACGTAATTGTATTTTGAGATGATGTCCATCATCGAGTGATGTTCAGGGCTATACAGGCCTCCCACGTAGCAAACATCCCGTGTTTTTTCCAATCCTGCTGGTACTGATACCTGCGTAGTTGATGAACCGATATTCGGCAGGCCCAATAACCTTTTAAGTACGCTAACCTTCGCTTGGGGAGCAACAGTTTCGGGGGTTACCGGATAAAATGAATACTTCATCAGCTTTCTCCCTAGCAGCTCATTTGTCCAGTCAGAAGTATAGGGACATATCGAATATACCTCGTCAAATCCCTCCAAAATCGAGAAGTGATTCGGATTGGTAAAAAAGGCGCACGGGCTCCATAAATCCAGCAAAATCTTTCTGCGATAATCCTTGTACCGATTAAGCAATTTTTTGTCGATCCCGCACTGGATTCCATAAAAGAAGACCGTATCGCCTTCCTGTGAAAATTGCTCCATCTTTAGGGCGGTGTTGTAACCGTCTTTGTAGTCACCTGAAAAATCACTTATTATCAGCATAAATAGTTCTCGTGTTGACCATCAAGTAATAGCTTTCTCCGATTTGGATAGGCAACACATAGACTAAGAGTTAGCATTATTTAGGATGGATATTTTCTAAGTAGCGCGTTTTTTGCCAGTAGATCAGAGAAATTTCCCTCCCTGGTGAGTATTACACCTCCTCTCTTTGCCCCTGTTTCTTCACTAGAAGGTAATATGGGGAAAAATGACACTAGATTATTTTGCTTAAATACGGGCAAGTACTTATTTACTGACAAAGACTGGTTCCGTACATAATTATCGTATCCATAGCCACCATCCCACGGAACCTGAAAGTCGTCGATCATAATTACAAATTCACTCCAAATTTGACAGATGATCTCTATCTCCTGCTTCAGTGGCAAATCATCATTACTGTGAGCATCAAGATAAATAAATACCCTTTTACTACTTACTTCAGTGTTAGCCAATAAATTCAGGAACTCTCGAGAATCCATGGAATAACAATTGATACTGGGTATGCCCGATAATCTTTTTTTGGCTAAAGAAAATAAAACTCTATTCAACTCACATGTGTAAAGTGGCAGTGCGGTTTTCATTGCCATGTAACCTGATGTATTCCCAGTATATGTTCCAGTTTCAACAATAGCCTCGAAAGCAAAGTTATTGCAAAGATCATTAAAAATTTGTTTTCGAAAACTTTGCCCATTAAATCCAATCTCATCCGAATCAGTGTATGTAGGACTATTAAAATATGTCTCGAGCGCTGCTTCCAGGAAAATAATTCTATTTTCCAATGCATAGAATCTTCTCTTATTTCTCTGAAATGGGTTCTTCATACGGGGTCACTTAACGAGTTAAAAAATTTCGCATCACTACAGTAAATTGTGTTCTTGGGTATCATTCAGCTTGGCTCCTAAGATTGTAGTTATTTTCACGATTCCACCGCTACCCACTCTTTAGGAAAATAATCCTCCGGGTAATTATAGTTGACGTCATTACTCACTTGCTTTGTCCGTATAACAATTTTTTCTTTATTAGTGTTCAAGTATGCCGCCCACCAGCTGAAGGTACTTCCCCCGGCAGTGATGTTGTGCTTGCATCGGCTCATCAGCCACAAATCCTCGAATCCTCTTTGCGCGGTATTGAAATCAACGTATGTTGTACGAAAGGGGATTATAAAATTTTCCTTGACCCAGACCATATCATTTGAAAAAACAAAAAAATGCGGTTGGTCTGCTTTTGAGGCCATTAAATCAATGGCATTTTGATAATAATTGTCCGTTATGATTCCTTCTATGCACTTGTAGACACTTGGGGATTCAACGTAGTCACCCCTTCTTATATGCAAGCTGACCGATTCCGTTGCCTCGATTAACTTTAAGGTTTCCTTTCCTTGCGATGAAATCGCTTTTTTGGGCGTGAATTCCCCGAGAAGTACATCACGAACTGCATCGAAATATTTGTACGAGTTGAAGTAGCCGACAAGGTATCGATCGCCCTTGATTTTGAGAACATCCTGCTTAAAACCTGACCCTTCCGGCTCCTTGTAAACCGCAGTTGTTTTCGCTTTGTGCGGCAATCGGGTGAATGCCTTACCAATTAATCGAGCCAGTGAATTGGTCGGCTGGACTGTCTCCCAGATCTCTTTTGCTGTTGCCTGCTGTGCAGATATGTTGAAGTCTGTCAGCTGCATCGTGTGTTCACTGTTTAGTGTCAGCCTCCTGAAATTGGAGGTATCCGTCTTCAGTTCGGTGTTATTGATAATGGAAAGGTGTTTCGCAGTAGCATACTGAAACATCTGGTTGCCCAAGCCGCCCATAAGATTGATTATTATCATTCGACTTTACCAGATGCATATTTTATGCAAGTCTTCGCCCTTGGTGCCTAGCCAGAACGATTTCAAGTAGGTTCTGTCCAGCCTCATGTTCATGAATGGGTTCAGAGTGGTGCCGACATCGATGTAGGTATTCTTGTCACTGTGCTCGTATAGCTGGTGGATCGCCATCTTGCTGAACGATGAAGCTGAAAACAGGAACAGGTAGCCTGCAATGCCGTTTTCATCGATCCATTTTTTCATGTTTTCAATCAGGCCATAATCGTTGATCATCGCGTTATATCCAACCCTGAAGTCCTTCACGATAAATGGCATTACAGACAATTCCGCTTTCTCGTTACAGATGAAAACAGTCTTGTAATTATTGAATACCGGATACATTTCGCGGATAAACCGCGGGTAGTTGCCATTCACCAACAGATTTGCCCAGGTAAAATTCGGGTCATCTGATCCATGAAAATCCAGTTGCCATTTGAAGTTTTCTTCCCCTACGCAACAACGGCAACTCAATCCATTGAAATAATTTTTTTTCTGAAATTTGAATGCTTCTACCAGCCTGTCCCTGTAAAACGAATGTTGTTCGGGATGAAAGTGCTTGTGGTCCTCGGCTTTGTAAATTCCGTCGGTTACCTTTTCACCAACCTTGACCTGCTTGGCATCGAGAATGAGCTCCTTGTCTTGCAGGATGTACAGCTCGCCGTCTGAAAAACGGTTGAACGCAAAGGGCTCCCGGGCTTTGAGCAAACCCAGTAATTTATAGAAATCCCCGACAAAAGATTTCATGCGGCACCCAGTTGCAATTTGTATGTATGCATCGCCAAACGAATGACTTCAGGTGCTGATTCGTCAGAGTGATAATTCATTTTTCCAGACCATATAAATTTGCTCGTTTGTCATGCCTTCACCAATACCTGAATTTGTCGGGGCATGAAATCTTGTGCCAGTCATGGCGCATTCGCGACCAACCACGCTCCAAGGCTTGTCAATCGAAGTGTAGGCATCCGATATGGCATCATACATTTTCTGTCTATCATCCAGGAACCCTGCATATTTGATCTTTCCCGGATATTTGTTCGTCAGCGGAATAATTTTCTCGTAGTAATACTTAGGCTCTTTCATATAGCCGAAAATAATCACCGTGTTCATACCATCGAGCAACGCCTGCTCGATCGCCAGTTCAATATTATTTTGTGCTTTGACGCTCCCGATGATGCCCGCGATCTTTTCGGGTTGATGCCAGGACTTATTCAGGTCACCGCATAAGTTTGGCGCAATAAAGGAAAGTGCGGATAACCGGGAATAGCCGGGAAGAGTATCGCTTGCGAAATGAATCTTATGGAAGATCGAAGTTTGGATTGATGATAAGGGGAGCGCATCATTGCTCAAGCGCGTCAGATATAGCTTGTATTTTGAAGGCGGGGTTGAGGGTAAGAATCTTTTGACACTCCTTATCAAAGAATTGAACATGCCGCCCTTCCTGTTTTCTTCGGTCAACGCCTGTATATTTAGCAGATCATCGACAGAGAGTAGCGGTATGTCGTTCACGATGATGGTGTCGTTGTGCGCCGGTGAAAATTCGGCAAGTGTTCCAGATTCGCACTTATCAAGATGCCAGCTATCCGGGCCGTAAAAAACACAAGGTTTTTTACTGGCGTTAAGTTGATTGCATAGATTCACCAATGCCAGAGTGGAACCGGCTGCGTTGCTAAATCCGGAAATAATTTTGATCATAACTAATCTGTCAGAAATATCAAATTGCCATAGAACTCCGGGTTTGCTAAACGAGAACGAACAAATGGTATGAGTTTGCGTTTTTTAAGCTCATAAGCTTTATAACCATAGCTCATAAGCAAGTCGTAAAGTTCATCAAGTTCCCAATTGGCCTGTTTTGCAACTATGGCATGAAATTCGATCAATAGAAGGGGATGGCTTTTACTCAGGATATTATGAGCGCCTTGAAAAGCCGCCAGCTCTGATCCTTCTACGTCGATTTTAATTGCGTCAACATGCTCTATGTTGTTATCTGCGGCAAATTGATCAAGTGTTATCGTGGGAACTTTTTCACAGCCTTTGCCGAAATCATGGAATTGTGTGTTGTTTCCACCTGTATCTGGTGAAGAGTAAATTGAAATGATTTCACCTGATTTGCTTGATACCGCCTTGTTGATTATCTCTATCTTGTTTGATTTCGAAAGTTCTACAAAGCTTCTCAGAATTGCCGCATTGTAGGAGGCTGCTTCAAAGCTGTAGATATGTGCTGCTGACTTTGCGAGCGTCAACGTATAACTTCCAATATTCGCACCAACATCAAAAAATATTTTTCCCGCTACGCGTGGTTTGAGAAAATCCACCAATTGTTTTTCATATGTTCCTTCCATGAACATCCAGTACTGCACCCACTCTCCAAGATTCAAGGGTAGAACAATCCCAGAATGGCGTATTTTTCTTTTGAGTACCAAATCGGAATTTTTAATTTTTAGGTAAAACTGATACCTGCGGCGATATCTGCCTAAAAAACCCGGAACTAGGCGAAGGAGATAGGCCATAACTGAATTTCTGAAACTATGATCGTGCATAAAATCCTGTCGCGTTTTGTCTGAAATGCAAATATGGAATATTACCGCTATGGCATTCTGGCTATTATTTGAACTATGTTCCGAGCTGACTTTCCGTCCCCAAAAGGCGACGCTGTAAGCGAAGCGGGCTGCTCCAATGCCCACCCGATATTTGCAAGAATCTTCTTGCCCACCAGACGACCGAGTCCAACCTCGACAATTTCC
>Ga0224495_10002868_pt1 | contig 10914 bp, 8 predicted proteins | sample SF_Jul11_sed_USG_FD_168128 | JGI IMG/M metagenome (GOLD analysis project Ga0224495, IMG submission 168128) | Sediment microbial communities from San Francisco Bay, California, United States - SF_Jul11_sed_USGS_4_1 | ecosystem: Environmental > Aquatic > Marine > Sediment | place: USA: California...
AAGCACTAGAAGAGCTCAACAAGGCCTGGGATAAATCGGTCGAAGAGGATGTTATATGGTACCAAGTGGGGATTCTTTATTGGAAAGGAATAATATTTACCCACATGGATTCCATGGATAAGGCAAATACAGCGGCTGAAGAACTGAGAATGTTAATCGAGAAATCGCCATTCAAAAGGCAGATCAAATGGTATGACAACTTGTTGGGAAGAATGGAACTCAAAAAAGCTAATTATGCAAGTTCCATAGCTCATTTGCAAAAAGCACTCTCTTTGCTTTCTTTTGAAAGCGAGATAAACCCATATGATGCCCAGTTAATTGAACCATTGGCTTTGGCTTACTTTGAAAATGGCGATTTGGATAAATCTCGTGCGGAATATGAAAAAATTATCTCCTTAACAGGCGGGAGAACAGCTCAAGGAGAAATATACGCCAAAAGTTTTTATATGCTCGGGAAGATACACGAACAGCAGGGCGACACAGCCAAAGCCATAGAGCATTACGAGAAATTCCTCGACCTCTGGAAGAACGCTGATCCAGGCATTGTTGAAGTGGAGGATGCTCAGAAGAGGATGGCTGGGTTAAAAAAGCCATTCTAGGGATTGTCTTACAGTGTTTCGGACAGTCCCGCAAAAGACCATTATCCCTTTAGCTAAGTCCAGAAATCCTACGGATCGATGTGTTCCTTCATGATTTTACCTCCGCCACGAAAGGGATCTGGCGGAGTAAGGGACGTATCGATGTACAAGCTGATTTCAGAGCTTGCCAGCTTGTCAATGACCTTCCTGACTTCGATCGATAGCTCATTATTGTTCATCTAAGAAACCTGCTTTATTTAACCCAACTTCCTTCATTTTCTGACTTGCCAGCCGATTTTCATCTTAGCTTTTATCATAGAAGATGAAACTCGTCAAACTCTAACGCCAGGAAAAAATCCCCCCCAAACTTTATCCCTAAAGGTTATTGACCAATATATAATCAAATTGTAATATTAAGTAAGATTGGCAATAAATCGTTGGCAAGTACATAGATCGGGCAAAATTAAAATGGAATTGGGGGGCTTTCTAGCAGCCCAAAAACCATGAACTTCTTCATCGGCATCACAGATCAAGCTTGGTTCGATTACCTCTCATCGCTCCCTTCCCCAGACGAAGTCAACTTCTGGCAGCCATCCGGAAGAAACACATTCAGAGCCCTTCAACCGGGAGAACTGTTCCTCTTCAAGCTCCACAGCCCCAATGATTATATTGTAGGCGGAGGATTTTTTGTTCATTCAACGCTACTCCCCATAAGCCTGGCCTGGGAGGCCTTCCAAGAAAAAAACGGAGCAAATTCACTCCTGGAAATGCGACAGCGCATTGCCAAATACCGTAGAACAGAGGACCTAGTCGAGGATTTCACAATAGGCTGTATCCTTCTCGAGCAGCCTTTCTTCCTTGATGAATCAGAATGGATTCCCATTCCTGAATGGAGCCCAAACATTGTCAGAGGAAAAAGGGTAGAAATGGATTCAGAGGAAGGAAAATACCTCTGGAGCAAACTCCAACTTCTACTCTCCAAAAGACAACTGACTCAAGAGCCGGATCTTAGAACAGAAGAAGAAAGAACCAGATACGGAAAAGAAACATTGATAAGGCCCAGGCTGGGACAGGGATCCTTTAGGATACTTGTCACAGATGCATACCTCCGGTCCTGTGCCATCACACAAGAAAGGGTTCTACCAGTTTTGGAAGCAGCTCACATTAAGCCTTATTCTGATGACGGTCCACATGAGGTCAGAAACGGCGTGCTGCTAAGGAGCGATATGCACAAGCTCTTCGAAAGAGGATATCTGACCATCACGCCAAAGCTTCACATAGAGGTCAGCCGACGTATTAAAGATGAATTTGATAATGGGAAGTATTATTTTACGTTTCACGGCCAGCAGATAAATTTACCTAGGCGACCGGTTGATCAGCCTTCGATTGAGTTTTTATCATGGCATAATGAGAAAAAGTTCAAAGGATAAAACCAAACTGTTATAAGACAAAAGGGTGTCTAAACACAGAGCATTCGAAAAACGGAGCTCCAATGGAAAATTTGATTAAAAAATTGCGCGAGTTCGCCAAGGAAAGAGATTGGGAACAATTTCACTCTCCAAAAAACCTATCCATGGCCTTAGCTGTCGAAGCCGCAGAAATCCTTGAGATCTTCCAGTGGCTCACAGAAGATCAAAGCAGGAACCTCGATCCTAAAACTCTTAAAAAAGTCAAAGAAGAAGTCGGCGACATCCAAATCTACCTGGCCCGCCTTTCCGATCAACTAGGATTTTCCCCCCTCGAAGCAGCCCAAGAAAAACTGAAACGAAACCAAAAAAAATACCCCCCAGAAAAAGCAAAAGGTAGTGCCAAAAAATACACGGAGTTTGAATAGTGAGGCTATACGCTGGTACGTCTGAACAGTTTATAACAGATACGGTTCAGAATCAGATCGCCGATAAATTAAAACACGCATTCTTTGCAAGCTTTCGCTTTAATCCATCACCCGGAGAAATGAATTCCTGGCGGAATTCGCTCAAATCCATCTCACTTGTGTTTCAGTATGCAAAACTGCTGGATCATGGCATAATCCTTGAATACCAGCTTCCCCTCACATCCTGCAGACTGGACTGCATGATCATGGGCCGCGACCCCCAAAACTATGATAACGCAGTCATCATTGAGCTTAAGCAGTGGGATAAATGTCAGGATGCCGAAGGGGAAAATGAAGTTCTGACCTGGGTTGGCCACGGAGAACGGGAAGTACTACACCCTTCAGCCCAGGTTGGTCAGTACAAAATGTTCCTCCAGGATGGCCATTCGGCATTCTACGAAGGGGATAGCCCGGTTTCTCTATCCGCTTGCTCATTTCTACATAACTACAGATATGAACCAGAAGATGTGCTTCTCTCTAATAAATTTGCTGACATCACAGAAAAATATCCAATATTTTCCGCCGACGATGTTGATCCACTTTGTGAATTCCTATCAATAAAACTGGAAAGAGGGGAAGGCATTGATGTCCTTCGACGAATAGAAGAAGGGAAATACCGTCCCTCCAAAAAATTAATGGAGCATGTCGGCAATATCATAAAAGGCATACCCGAATATATCCTGCTCGATGAACAACTCATCGCATATGACAAAGTTATTGCATGTGCCAAAAAGGGATTCCATGATAAGCAAAAGCGTATCATATTGATTAAGGGTGGGCCAGGCACAGGGAAATCCGTTATTGCCATCAACCTGATGGCCGATCTCCTTTTGAAAGGCTACAATGCTCATTATGCAACCGGATCCAGGGCATTCACTATGACTCTCCGCAAAATCATTGGAACCAGAGGTTCAGTCCAGTTCAGGTATTTCAACAGTTATATGCATGCAGAGAGGAATGCGGTTGATGTTCTTATCTGTGATGAAGCACACCGTTTACGGAAGACAAGTGAGAGCCGCTACTCTCCCATAGAAGAGCGCACCGGAGAACCTCAAATTCAAGAGTTAATAGACACTTCAAAGGTTGTGGTGTTTTTTATTGATGAAGACCAGGTGGTCAGACCTGATGAAATAGGCTCGGTTGACTACATTAAGAGACATGCAACGGCTAATGATTGCACAATCCATGAATATGAACTAGAGGCCCAGTTCAGGTGCAGCGGATCAGATGCTTTTGTCAATTGGGTAAACAATACTCTAGGCATTCATAGAACCGCTAATGCTATCTGGACAGGTGATGAAGATCTCGATTTCCGCATTTTTGACTCTCTTGAATCATTAGAAACGGCAATAAGAGAAAAAGACAGTCAGGGACACAAAGCCAGAATGACGGCCGGTTTCTGTTGGGAATGGTCGAAAAAGCCGAAATCTGATGGAACACTTCATGAGGATGTGGTTATTGGCGGTTTTCGCAGACCTTGGAATGCCCGACCGGAGGCAACTAAATTAGCTAAAGGAATTCCGAAAGCAACGTTGTGGGCTCATGATCCCAATGGAATTAATCAGATCGGCTGCATATATACTGCCCAGGGCTTCGAATTTGACTATGTGGGTGTTATTTTCGGAAATGATCTTGTGTATGATCTAGACGTACAGAAATGGGCAGGAAGACCTGAGAATTCAGGTGATCCTGTTGTCCGTCGCTCAAAAGACCAGTTTGTTGACCTTGTAAAAAACACCTATCGTGTCCTTTTATCAAGAGGATTGAAGGGATGTTATGTCTATTTTATGGATAAAGATACAGAGAGATTTTTTAAAAGCAGAATGGAGGTTACAGATTATACTTTCATATAACATGCTGGATATACAATAATCAGAGAATTAAAACTCACAAATATAGGATTCTTCTTGGAAAGTTTAGAAACATTTCTTTCTCTATCAAAATGTGCTTTGACTACTCGCCGAATTTTAAAGGAGAGAGATTTTTACCTCCCGAACCAGAAATTAGATAAAATTCTTATAAGCCCATTAATCTTACGAGAAGGCGTTTATAAATTATTAAAAGAATTTGCTCAAGAAATTAGCGAAATTATGGTTGATTGTGGATCCTTCTTGGTTCAACAAGGAAGAATCGAATATTCTGAACTTCTAAAATTGATTCCAGAAATATACGCTAAAATTGAGGAAGCTAGATGGTACGTCTTACCAGATTTTATTCCTGTTTCTAGTGACGATGAAATTTCTGTTGATAAAAAGGTAAATTTAACGATCAAAAATGCATTAAAATTTACAGAAATTTATAAATCGAGTCATAGCTTTCGTCTGATACCTGTAGTCCAAGGTTATAGATATGAACAGTTTGAAAGATGCTTTGAACTTTATTCAACTCTTCCAATAAAACGAGTTGGATTTGGATCATTTGTTACAAGTGGTCCCTCACATGGGATTAATAGTATGTCGTATTCTACGATAGAAAGACTTAAAAACATAATCTCATTAGCAAATAGGTATGATTTACAGGTTCATGTTTTTGGAATTAGTAGTCCAATACAATTATTGCTTTGTGGTTTATTCGGCATTACAAGTGTTGATAGTTCCGCATGGAATAGAATTGCTGGATATGGTCTAATTTATTTGCCTTTTCTTAGGTCTTTTTACGTGTCCGCTCAGGGGCGGAAGTCAACTTTATTCGATATAAAAAAATTAAAAAAAATATGTGATTCTGGCTGGCCCGATTTTGTTTTCATATCAGAACAACCAATAGTAAAATCGATGTATGTGAGAAGTTTACATAACTGGACAGTATTAAGGTACATGTCTAATAGGATTTCAGCACCAAAAAATCAAGATAAAATATATATAAAAAAGTATAGTCCTCGAAATTTTTTGCTTTTAGAATACGCTTTAAATTGCATAAAAAAATCAACTATTATAAGAAAAGCTACAAAAAGTGATACAAGCGCAATAATGGCATTAGCTAAAGCCCACATCTGGGAACTTGGATATATTCGACGGACAGAGATTGAAGAAGCAATAAAGAGAAATCACGTTATTGTTGCAGAAGCTTTAGATAAGGTCGTAGGTTTTCAAGAATTTAGGCACTTGAAAAGAAAACCTCAGACCACACTTTATCACAAAGCGGTTTCCCAGAGATTCAGAAGATTTGGAATTGGCACCAACCTGGTTGATTTTGTAGTCGATGAAGCAATTTCTCTCGGCCAAAAAAAATTAATCGTGAAGTGTGCACAAGGTCTTGAAGCAAATAAGTTCCATTTGAAATATGGTTTTAAATTAAAAAGAATTGAGGAAGGAAAACAAAGACCTATAAATGTATATGAAATGAATCTATATTGAAAGGGATAAAGATGAATCAAAAAAATTACGAAAATTATCTTATTAATTGGAGAAATAGTCTTTGGGTTTCTATGAGAGAAAAAGAAAGCAACTGCTGGAAATTTTTATCTTTTTATATGCCTGCAATTGCTGCAATAGCAGCATTTGGTATAGATAAACTCTCTCTTATTGTTGTGGTGGTGGCAATTCTGTCATTAACGGCTTGGGGCATTCTAGTATCAATAGATGCTAATTTCTGGTTCAACCGAAATTTAAAACTAATTACGAACATAGAGAAATATATTGCCCCTTACGTATACGATCAAAGATTATTACCAAAGCAATATGGAGATCCTCACTTTAGTTATTTTTTAACCTATCGAACTATATTTCGAGTATTGAACATATTATTTCTTGGCGTTCTTCTTTGGTATATCCTTGGAAATCCAAATGTCAATCTTATTGAGTTAAATAAAACATGGATATTAATATTTCTTTGGGTATCAGGGTTATGTGTTTGGTGTTTTTTAGAGGATCGACACCGAAGATTCCAGTATGTAAATTTTATTTCTGCTCTTGAGGAAAGTGATAAATCAAAGGCCGATAAAGAGAAACAGCTAATAAAGGACTTAGATCTAACTGGACCTATTTCCCACTGGGCCGCATCATCTATTCAATTAACTTCTATTGCAATAATTTTCGAATTTGCTTTTCCAAAGCTTAAAAATAGTAATACCTATATTCTTCTAATGTTTTGGCCTTTTGTAAGTTTATTAGTAACATCTCTCTTTTCTTCTATTTCAAGGAGGGGTTCACTATTAGGAAGAAAGATTTTTAAGGTTATGTTATCTATAATTGTTATATTATTTACACTCGTAAGTTGGATTTGGGCATTAGTACTAATAATATAAGAAGCGCATTTTCTATCACTTCATCACTATATCAGGAAAAAACGGCTAGAAGCTAAGAGCAATTATTCTTTTTTGTAGAACTATTGAATCAGCATAGAAATAAAAAAGCAACCATTCCAAAGTAAAATCACCCTGGAATTCATCTCAAATGGTTATTGACCCTTTGCTTATAACTTAGTAATATTTTAAAGAAACAAAACAATAGTGAAGGCCTAAGATGGGGGGGCAACTAGCTCTATAATGAAACACATTAAGAAGATTCTCTGGCCTATCCGAAAGCTCCTCAAAGAATATAAAATCATTAGGTTGGTTGTCCTTATCTTTTTCATCTGGTTATTGGGTGCCTCAATCTTATGGGTCAGCGAAGGAACATCAAATCCGGAATTCAATTCCCTCCCCAAGTCTCTATGGAATATCGCCGTCTATCTCTTCAGCGGGCTTGATAGCGGCGTCCCTGAAACCACCTTCGGCAAAGTAATTGTTGCCTTTATTTTAATCACAAGCTTGGGGATTGTCGGGATTTTTACTGCAACCTTAGCTTCTTTAATCATCGAACACCGCATAGGAGGTAAAAGAAAAATGCCTAACTATGAATTGAAAGATCATATAGTCATCTGCAATTGGAACAATAAGGGGGAGCCTCTCATAAAAGAAGTTCACGCTAAGATTGTGAAAGACAAAAGACCTATCGTCATCATCAGCGAACAAGGAGAGTCCATCCAATTTCCCGAACACGAAGATGCTCCTGAATATGAAGACATCTATATCATCAACGGCGATCCTGCCAATGAGGTCATTCTGAAAAGAGCAAACGTCCAACACGCCTACACGACGGTCATCCTGGCAGATCCAACTCAGGGAGAGCTAGCCGATGCAAAATCCATATTGATCGCCATGGGGATCAAGAGCGTCTGTGAAGAGCTCCGCGTACCTAAAACATATATAGCGGTAGAAGGCATTTCTCCCCAGAATATCGAACATTTGAGACGGGCCGGCGCGGACGAGATCATATCGGCTGGTGATTTCAGCACTCTTCTTCTAGCCCAGACATCTCTAGTTCACGGCCTCAGCAAGGTCTACAGGAACCTGCTAACCATTTCTGAAGAGACCAACGAAATCTACCTGATTCCTATTCCGAAAGAATACATTGGCAAGAAATTTTCTGATCTGGGCGCTGAAATCTTTTCAGCAAGGGATAATCAAAATCCTGTTATCCCTATAGGTGTCAGGTCCGGGAATCTTGTGCTTCTCAATCCAAAAGTGTCTGATTTTGATGCGTTTCAAGAAGGGGATGACGTTATTGTTATTGCCTTTGAGCTCCCTTCTAAATTGATTTAGAAATACAATAAAGATGGAGAATTCAAGTGGCAGTTGAATTCGATCTTTTAATAGGCCTTACAGAGGCCCAGATGGAGGTGGTTCAGTATCATGAAGGACCACTCCTTATTATTGCCGGCCCAGGCTCGGGGAAAACAGAGGTAATCAGTAGGCGGACAGCCTATCTCATTTCTTCAGGATTGGCAAAACCTGAAAGCTTATTGGTCACCACATTTACCGAGAAAGCGGCCCTGGAATTAAAGGATAGGATCCAGAAGAAGCTCAAGGACATCAATGTCGAACGTATTCAGGTTTCGACCATTCACTCATTTTGTTTTACACTTCTGGATGAATTCAGAGACGAGAGTCCTTTTCCCAAAGGATTCAGAGTCCTCGATGAAGCCGCACAGTTGCTCTTTATCTACTCCAGACGAAAAGATCTAGGCCTAGGAGACTTGATAAAAGGTAGAGAATGCGATTTCTTTGGAGAAGTTATTCGCACTTATAACCTTGCGACAGAGGAGCTTGTCGAGCCAGCGGAACTTGCCAACTATTGCGAAGGTAGACTCAAAGAAGCCGATGAAATTGAAAAAGCTCTCTGGGAAGAGCGCACAGCTATTGCGAATTCCTACCAGCGTTATTTGGATTTACTGCTGGATTCTAATGTCACTGACTTCAGCAATCTTCAACGCCACACACTCAACATGCTTGAAGCGAGAGAGGCGGTGTTGAGGCAAATTCAGGACCGATTTACAGATGTTCTCATCGATGAATACCAGGATACCAATGCTGTACAGGAGCTGATACTAGGGAAAATTGCTATACGCCATAAGAATCTTGCAGTGGTTGGGGATGATGATCAAAGCATCTACAGGTTTCGGGGGGCTACAGTAAAAAACATCCTGAACTTCGAGGAAAAATATAAACCTGAAAAGATTGTAACGCTAGAAGATAATTTCAGATCCCTGGGGCCGATTATTGACCACTGTTCCCGGCTAATCGCAAATAATGCGGCCAGAATGTATAAAAAGCTTCGGTGCTTTCGAGAAAAACACCGCAACGACATTTTATTGATCCATGAAAAAACAGCAGCAGAGGAGGCAATATCTGTCGTTTCCATTCTTAAATTCCTGATGTCTAAGGGAATTGTCAAACAATACAGGGATGTGGCTGTTTTGTTAAGGAGCGTTCGATCCCATGGAAAACCTTATGAGGAAGAATTAAAGAGAAATAAAATTCCATTTATCGTGACTAGAGATGGGCGTTTCTTTGAAAGAGATGATATTTCTGAGCTTTGTAGTCTGTTTATCTTTTTGGGGGCGTCCAAACCCTGGGGGGACAAATTCGTCAGATGTTCGGTTATGCAGATCTCCGAAGAAACCGAGGAAGCTCTGAGGCAGTTCAAACAGGATCTGACGTCAATAGAAAACGAAAAAGAACTTGAGGACATCGGGATTTCAAACAAGGAAGATAAAAGAAAAATCTATGAATTAATTGTGCTTAAAAGACAAATCCTGGAAGGAAAGCATCAATCTATTCTTGAAGTGTTGTTTAAAATCCTCCTAATATCTGGCTATTTTGGCAAAATCGAGAAAGATCAGGACACAGAAGCCTTAAAAAATATAGGCATATTAACCAGAATCATTAGTGATTTTGACGAATACAGAGGAACCAAAGTTCTGTATCCGTATCTCTCCTACATGAAAATGCTTAAGCAGAGCTCCCTTGATTCCTTTATCAAGCCTCCTGAAGATGCTGTCCAAGTGATGACTGTCCACCAGGCAAAAGGATTGGAGTTTCCTGTGGTGGTGATAGGGGCAGCAATGGAAGGGCGGTTTCCAACACATTCAAGAAGAGATAAGTATGAAATCCCCCACTCTTTGATGAAAAGCGGGAAGCCTGAGGTGGAGGACCATCATACAGTTGATGAGAGAAAACTCTTTTATGTGGCTGCCACTCGAGCAAGAGATCTGCTCATCATAGGGACTTCGGATGTTGTGAACAAGCGAGGTGGTGGGCCCTCACGTTTTATAGGTGAACTTCTTGGAAAGAATTTAGATGGAGCGTTGGAGAGAAGCCGGAAAATTCTTGAGGCAATTGAATCGCCGATTAAGGTAGAGGCAGTGGAAGGTAAACCGCAGGAACCACGGATGCGGCTTAGCTACAGCAAGTTTGTCTATTTTCTTCAGTGTCCCATCCGATATAAATATTTTGAGATTGATAAGATCGACACTCCCAGGCCTTATCTGCTGCACTTTGGAACATCTGTCCATAGGGCTCTGGAATTGATTCATAATGAACTAATAAAAGGGAGAACTGTGGGAGCGGCAGAAATTGAAAGATACTTGGAAAAGGCATGGATTCCTTCTTTAAGAATACCAGAAGAGATGGAAGAGACTTCCAAATTGAAAGCAATGAAACTTATTTCTGAGTACTTTCAAAAATGGAAAGATACGTTTCCTCTGATTGATGGAATTGAACAAAAGTTCGCATTTGATTTAGAGGACACTGTTATCTCGGGCAAAATCGACCTTATAAGAAAAACGAATGGGAACTTAAAAGAAATTGTGGATTTTAAAACATCGGAGTCGAAAACGGGCTGGGGTGAACAAACGGAACTTCAAATGGATCTTTATGCATTGGGTGCTGAGCGTGGTTTGGATATGCAAACAGAAAAATGTACTATCCACTTTCTCGGTGATGACAGAGTGGAATCAAAAGACTGGAGTATAGAAAGGATAGACCAGATTGAAAATTCTCTAAAAGACTTAATTCAAAAGATTAAAATGCAGAAATTTGAGCCAAGACAGGAATATTGTCCTTTATGTGAGGAATTCAAGGATATTTGTCCCTATTATAAGGCAGAATAGATGAAGAGGGGGAATCATGAAAGACTTTTATGA
>Ga0224495_10002869_pt1 | contig 10912 bp, 11 predicted proteins | sample SF_Jul11_sed_USG_FD_168128 | JGI IMG/M metagenome (GOLD analysis project Ga0224495, IMG submission 168128) | Sediment microbial communities from San Francisco Bay, California, United States - SF_Jul11_sed_USGS_4_1 | ecosystem: Environmental > Aquatic > Marine > Sediment | place: USA: California...
CGCCTTTGCTGAAAATTTAGTACCTTCCTTTTATCCGGCGTTACCGGAAGCGGTAAGACAGAAGTTTACATGCATATTGCAGCAAAGGCGATGGACTTGGGTTATTCCGTTCTGGTTCTGGTTCCTGAAATTGCCCTTATATCCCAGACGGAAAGACGATTCAGGGCACGCTTTGGTGATCGTGTCGCTATTCTTCACAGCGGACTTTCTGCTGGAGAGCGTTACGATCAGTGGGTACGTATTGCCAGGGATGAGGTTTCCATCGCCATTGGTGCCAGATCGGCTGTATTTGCACCTTTAACGAATATCGGCATTATTATCGTTGATGAAGAACATGACACATCTTACAAGCAGGATAGCCGTTTGAGATACAATGCCAGAGATCTTGCCGTGGTAAGGGCAAAGCAACAGAACGCTGTGGCACTGCTGGGGTCTGCCACGCCTTCAATACAATCCTATTATAATGTAAAAACAGAGAAGTTCAAAGGGGTTACATTAACAGAGCGAGTTGAAAATAGATCGCTCCCCAAGGTAACAGTGGTTGATCTTCGTAAAAGCAGAGATGTTCGGGGAAGTCGACGCTTTATCACTCCGGAGCTTTATGAAGCAATGGAAACGACACTTGGACGTGGCGAGCAGGTGCTCCTTTTCTTGAACCGGCGTGGCTTTGCCAGCTATCCGGTTTGCTCAGCTTGCGGTGAAGCGATACGATGTAAAAATTGTGATATTTCTTTGACATTGCATCAAAAGGCCAATGCATACAAATGCCATTACTGTGGGTTTACACGAGCGTCAGCTTCCAACTGCATTTCCTGCGGGTCCTCTAAGATCATGCTTTTGGGGCTTGGGACCGAAAAGGTCGAGGCGACGGTAAAGATGCTTTTCCCTCAGGCCTCAGTCGCCAGAATGGATCGTGACACGACCCGACGCAAAGGATCAATGATAAAGATACTCAAAGGCTTAAGAAACCGGACCATTGATGTTCTGGTGGGGACTCAGATGGTGGCTAAAGGTCATGACTTTCCAAACATTACCCTTGTTGGTATTATCTGTGCAGACCTCTCTTTGAATTTTCCTGATTTTCGAGCCGGAGAACGTACATTTCAGCTGCTGGCCCAGGTTGCCGGTCGCGCCGGACGGGGGCCTGTGTCCGGACGTGTTATTCTGCAGACGTATAACCCGGATCATTTCAGCATTTTATCTGCAACTGAGCAGGACTTGAAGACGTTTTACAAGGCCGAGATCGGGTTTCGAAAGAGCCTTCATTATCCACCATTTTCTAGGGTGGTTCAGATTAAAATATCTGGAAAAAACAAAGAAAAGACCCGGCAGCATGCCCAGACTGTAGGAGACCTTTGCAATACATTAAAACAAAAGAACAGATCGTTTTCAAGATCCCTTGAAATATTGGGTCCCATTGAAGCCCCGCTTTTCAAGATTGCAAAGCAATACCGATGGCAGATTCTTTTAAAAGGTTTGGAGGTCAAACCGCTCCACCGATTTCTTCACAATTTATGGCTCGAGAACAGAGCAATAATCAACCGGCCCGATGTCAATGTCGTTCTTGATGTAGATCCGATTTTTATGATGTAAAAAGATGCGCCTTGACATTCTATAGAATGCACCTTAAATAAACTGTTCATGCCTTGGCGGCTTGGTGGTGGCTGAGGTCGTGAATCGGATGTTTGAGTCAACTTGAACCGGTCAATTTTTTTTAAGGATATTTTTAAAATGAAACTTAAACTTTTATCCATCTTTTTTGCCGTCGTTTGTATTTTGTTTTTGAATAGCGGTGCATTCGGCGCTTCGCAACAAACACCTCCATCACCGTCTGTTTTTGTACCCGAAAGCCGGTACACATTCCCCACAGTTATAGATGGTACTGAAGTCACACATGATTTTATCATACAAAACAAAGGAGACGCGCCGCTTGTGATTGAAAAAGTCAAAACCGGCTGAGGGTGTACGGCTGTCTCATATCCGAGACAGATCCCTCCCGGCGGTGAGGGAAAAATTGTTATTAAAGTCGATACATCGGGATACGGCGGAAAAACACTCACCAAAAAAATAACGGTCAAAACCAATTCTCTCAAGCATTCCATGCTCTATTTGACCATTATGGGCAATGTTGAACAATTTGTTGACATTGTTCCAAAGAGAGTTGATTTGCGTGGTTTTGAAGGCAATCCAATAAAAGCAAAGGTGAAGATCATACCGAAAGATAAGTATCCATTCACAATTATAAAAGCTAAGGCAACCAATACAAAAAACATTACCTTCACCCTGGAAAAAACTAAAAGCTCAGAAAAAATGGAATATGTTCTGACGGTTGAAAATCTGAAAAAAACCACGGGGCGCTATGTTGACACCATAAAATTAAAAACAGACAGCAAGATACGGCCCGAGATTAAAATTTATGTTATCGGGAACATTCTCAATAGGACGAAAAACGAAATACAATAAAGATGGAAAATATCAAAGTTGTCGCTTTTGACTGTGACGGTGTCATGTTTGATACAACGAAAGCAAACATGGCTTATTATAACGAAATATTGGAGCATTTCGGTCGGCCAACCCTGACCCCCGATCAGTTTGCGTATTGTCACAGCCACACGGCAGACCAATCGATTGCACACCTGTTTAATGACGAAAAAAGCTTCAGGGCAGCTCAGAATTATCGAAAAAGTATGAGTTATATCCCGTTTTTAAAATATATGGTATTGGAACCTTATTTAAAGCCTCTGCTCAAAAAACTCAGACCCAGATACAAGACTGCCATTGCGACAAACCGATCGAATACAATGGATCGAGTTCTCAGCGAACATGGTCTGGAAGGATATTTTGATCTGGTTGTTAGTTCCAATGATGTCGATCGTCCCAAACCTTATCCGGACCCGCTGATCAAAATTTTGGAACATTTTGAAATAGAGGCATATAATACCTTATATGTGGGAGATTCAGAACTTGACGAAATTGCTGCAAAAGCAGCGGGTGTGCCGTTTGTGGCGTATCAAAACAGATCTCTTTCCGCCAATTTTCATATCAAGAGCTTAAAAGAAATTGCTCAGATACTTGATATCAAAATAGCGTAACAATCTTAGATGTTTTTCAATGCAAATTATAACCGATGATGTTAAAGACACACAAAAGGCCGACGCTTTCATCTTCATGAAAGCGGCCTTGCTTGTTGTTGTCGTTGTTTTAACCCTTTGTTATTACGGGTTAAAAAACAATTCCTATGCTAAAGAACCTTTCCAGAACAATCTCATTGGAGACACGGTCCAAGGTGATGTGGATGACGGGTTATGGGATGGTCCGATTCTTTTTTACAAAGGAAACGGAAAACCCATTCACCTGATCCTGGTGGAGAAAGCCTTCCAAAAGCTCCGCTTGTATACTTATGACGGTCGCTACAAGTTAATTAAGAGCTATAATTGCAGCACCGGAGAACAGCCCGGGAAAAAACAAAACGAAAATGACGAAAAAACGCCTGAAGGGATTTACTTCAATATAAAGTCTTACCGGGATTCTAAAGTCACCCTGTTCGGCGACCGGGCCTTTGGGTTAAATTATCCTGATATCTTTGACAGTCTTGAAGGTAATTGTGGCAATGGGATATTCATCCATGGTTCCAATCAGACCATAAAGCCTTTTTCAACCAATGGGTGTGTGGTCTTAAACACTCGAGATCTTGCTGATCTGGATCGACGGGCTTCATTAAAGAAAACGCCTGTTATCATTGCAAACCATCTTCCTTACCGGTTTGAGCCGGCTAAAAAGCAACTATCTGAACTTATGCGTTTACTCAAACAGGCCATGCTTCCTGAAAGCTACCGGTCTTTGAATCGAGAATTTAGGCATATTGCGGTCATCGGTTTTCAAAAGCGTGTTGTGGCCGTGGGCGAAGTCAGGATAAAAGACAGCAAGAATACACTGGGATTTTCCAGGCTTTACCTTTATCGGCCGGGAAAAGACCTTATGGTATTACTCAAGCGGGAGTGGAGCGAGGAATGATTGATAGGCGTGTGGGAAGTTATTGATTTCCGAATCCGTTATTTGCACTGCAGTCCGGGCACTCCCAGGTTATTCCGTTGCACGACATACCCCAGAAATTTTCCATCATGCATTCCTGGCAAATAGCGAAGCCGCAACGGCATCTCCAGCAAAAAGGTGGATTTTTACCGCAACAATGACATCCTATTTGCCGGGCTCTGCGACGTCTTTGTCTATAAGATGTGTTTTTTACAGAGTCTGTCATGTTCAATCTTTATGCATTTGTTCATGACGACATCGATGCCCGCTTCTATTAAAAGCGATGCCGCTTCCTGATTTTCGATACCAAGCTGCATCCAAAAAACCTTGGGTTGCATCCGTATCGCCTCGTGCGCATGCGGTAAAATCTGTTCAGGATTTCTAAATACATCCACAATATCCACGTTTTCCTTGATATCATCGAGGGTGGCATAGGCGCTTTGTCCCAAGATCTCTTCCTGGCCGGGCCTGACCGGAATTATGCTGTATCCATGATCTTTCAGATATCTGGCGACCCTATTGGAATCCCTGTCAGGTTTAGGGCTTAGGCCGAGGATTGCGATAGTCTTGGCGTTTTCAAGTATATCTTTTATTTCGCTGTCTTCTTTAATTATTTTACCTGATTTCATGTGATGATCCTTTAAGCGGCCTTGCTGTCTTATGGAATTAATGATAGGAACAAAAGCAAAACAATTTTTAATGAATCGAAATTAATGCAACAGTGTATTCTTGTCAACCGCTAGCAATCTTTAAAGATATACGGGATGTATATCATACGGAAAATGAATCCATATGAAAAATGATAGAACATTATATTTGATAGACGGTAGTGCATATATTTATCGTGCCTATCATGCCATAAGGAGTTTGGCCAATTCAAAAGGTCTGCCCACTAACGCAGCCTTCGGATTCACTCGAATGCTAATCAAACTCATTGAGGATCGATCCCCTGAATACGTGGTCATGTTCTTTGATGCCAAGGGGCCGACCTTCAGGCATGAAATATACCAGGACTACAAGGCGAATCGCCCCCCCATGCCCGAGGATTTGTCGATTCAGATTCCTTATATAAAGGAAATAACCCATGGATTCAACATCCCGGTTATTGAAATGCAGGGTTTTGAGGCCGATGATCTTATCGGCACTTTCAGATACCAGGCTGAAAAAGCCGGGTTCTTTGTTGTAATGGTTACCGGGGATAAAGATTTTGTTCAGCTTGTCACAGACAATGCCGTCATCTGGGATCCCATGAAAGAAAAAACCATTGATATCAATACGGTTAGAGACGACTTTGGTGTTGAGCCTTACCAAATGATAGATGTGATGGCGCTTTCAGGTGATGCGTCAGACAATATACCCGGAGTTCCCGGTATCGGGCCCAAAACAGCCCTGTCTTTAATCAAAACTTTTGGTACCGTGGAACGTCTTTATGAACGCGTTCATACGATTACAAAGAAAAAACAGCATGAAAACCTCGTTCAGTTCAAAGAACAGGCTTTTTTGAGCAAAGAACTGGTTAAAATCAATATTGATGTACCGTTTCCATTTAATCCAGAAAATTTCAAATATGAAACACCGGATAACACCAGGCTGTCAAAACTTTTTAAACATCTGGAATTTAGACAATTGCAGCAAGCTTTTCCCAAACGATCCGATCTTTCAAATAAAAATTACCATGCGATATATGATATGGCGGCGCTTTTTGATTTGATTGGGCAACTTGAAGCAGCTGAAATGTTCGCTGTCGATACCGAAACCACCTCAAAAGATCCTATGAAAGCAAGTCTTGTGGGGTTGTCGTTTTCAATGAAGCCTGACGAAGCTTTTTACATCCCGTGTGCCCATGATTATCCAGAGGCCCCGGCACAGCTTGAGCTTAAAAGCGTATTAAGTCAATTGAAACCTGTGCTTGAAAATCCGGACGTAAAAAAAATTGGGCAGAATATAAAATATGACTGGATGGTCCTTAAACGTCATGGGATAAACCTGGCCGGCGTGATTTTTGACACCATGCTGGCGTCCTATCTGATTAACCCTTCAAAACGGGCCCACAACTTGGACCAGATCGCTCTCGATTTTCTGGATCACAAAACGATGACGTACAAGGAGATTTCAGGTAAGGGGAAAAAAGATGTGAGTTTTTCCGAAATTCCCCTGGAAAAGGCGATGCCGTATTCCTGTGAAGATGCAGATATTACGTTGATGGCCTATCATGTTCTAATGCCTTTGATCGACAGCGCCGGCCTGATGGAACTGTATAATAACGTTGAGTTACCCCTTGTGCCGGTTTTAATGAATATGGAAATGACAGGGGTTTGTATTGACAGAGAAAAGCTCATGGAGCTTTCTAAATCCTTTGAACATCAGCTTGAACAGCTTGAAAGCATGATTTATTCAATTGCTGGAGAAGAATTTAATATCAAATCGTCCCAGCAGCTGGGGAGGATACTTTTTGAAAAACTCGAGCTGCCGGTTCAAAAAAAGACCAAAAAAAAAACAGGGTATTCAACAGATGTTAACGTGCTGACAGCCCTTGCAGACAAGCATGAACTTCCGGAGATTATTTTAAGACACAGAACCCTTGCCAAGTTGAAATCAACCTATACGGATTCCCTGCTTGATCTTGTTCATCCGGAAACCGGAAGGATTCATACATCCTACAATCAAACGGTTACTGCCACCGGTAGACTGAGCAGTTCTGATCCGAACCTTCAAAATATACCTATCAGGACAGATGAGGGCATGGAAATTCGCAAAGCATTTGTTCCAAGAAAAGAATGGATCCTGGTTTCAGCCGATTATTCTCAGATAGAACTTCGCATCCTGGCCCATTATGCCGATGATGATATTCTGATAGAGGCATTTAAAAATGATGAGGATATTCACACCCGTACCGCGACCGAAGTATTTCAGGTTTTTCCCTCATTTGTCACTTCCGAACTGAGACGACAGGCCAAGGTAATTAACTTCGGCATTGTGTATGGTATGAGCCCTTACGGGCTTTCCAAAGAACTGGGCATCAGTCAAAAAATGGCCAAAACTTATATAGACAATTATTTTTCCAGATATAAAGGTGTCAAAAGATTTGTTGATCAAACCATCAGCGATGCCAGAAAGACCAAAAAAACGAGTACCCTCTTGGGCCGCATCAGACTGCTGCCGGATATCAATAGTTCCAATAAAGTCTTACGGGAGTTTGCAGAACGCACGGCCATCAACACACCCGTCCAGGGAACTGCCGCTGATCTCATTAAGCTGGCCATGATCCGTGTGGATGCCGCATTCAGAGAAGGCGGTCTAAAAAGCGCAATGCTTCTTTCGGTACATGACGAAATCGTTTTCGAAGTTCCTCCTGAGGAGCTTGCGTCCGTCAAGGTCCTTGTCAAAGAAATCATGGAAGGGATTTGGAATCTAAAGGTGCCTTTGAAGGTCAATCTGGCATCGGGTGATAACTGGGCCGAGGCCCATTAACCTGAGTTTCTCATGAAGAATTTATCTAATCTTAGAAAACCGTTAGCGCTCACTATTCCGATTGTTTAGCATCCTCATCTTCTTGCAGACCTTTTACAGTCTGTTCAACCGTTTTATAAATAGCCTTGAATGTTTCTTCAAAACCAGCCGGTCCCACTCTGCCCGTTTCAATAAATTTTACGATGATTTCTTTGGTTGATCTGAGAATCAGTTCATCAATTGAGCTCATTTTTGATACCCTTATTTTATTTATAATAATATTAATTCGTTATCAGAACTAAAACCTCGTGTCAAGATCCCTGCGAATTTCGTTAGGACCTGCATAAAAAAATCAGGCGGTTTGTTTGACAGAAAAGGTTTTCTTCACTATTATAACATTTCTCGAAAAATCGTAACACTATTTTAAATTAGAATATCATGGAGCATTAAAAAAGTGGCAGCATCATTAGAAAAGCAAATAAAATATACCATTGAAAGTCCGGATATTGTAAAGACTGACGTGCTTGTCCCAATGGAATATCAATATCAAGACCAAAGGGACATTGATATTGTCATTCAACAACCTGAGTATACCTCTGTATGCCCAATGACCGGATTGCCGGATGTTGGATGTATAACGATAACATATCGGCCATATAAAAAAATCGTTGAATTGAAATCTTTGAAATTTTATCTGCTGCAATATAGAAACGTGGGTATCTTCTATGAACATGTGGTCAACCGGATTCTTGAAGATCTTGTCGCCGTACTGGAGCCCAAACACATGGAAGTTACGGGAGATTTCACGGCAAGAGGGGGTATTACGACCAAAGTTACAGCTGTTTTCGAGGGGAAAAAATAATGTTTCAAAGATTTAAATCCTTTGCCGTAAAGGTTCATCTGGTTGTCGGTATTTTGTTTTTGCTGCTATGTTTAGTTTCGATTACAGGATGTTCCACCGTTTCTTCCATTGAGAGATCAACCAAGAGAATGGTCAGAGATTTTAGGGCTCCGGATAGTGATTTGAAAAAAAGGGTTGGAATACTGTTATTTGAAAATAAAACGACTCTCGTTAACAAAGATGTGGAAAAGAAGTTTATAAGAGATCTATCTGAAACCATTGCATCTTCATGCCCGAACATTCTTTTGGAAAAGCCGGGAGATTCCGGCTATCCTGACGCCTTGGCAAGGGTGCCAAGGACAAGATTCGGATGGATCGATAACTTGGCTTTGGCCAAGATCGGCCGGCAGCTCGGTCTGAATGGCATTGTAACCGGCGCGTTAATAACCGTCACACCGAACAAAAGAAAACAGGGTATCTTGTGGCTAAAAGACACCCATTACTTTGTCCAAGTACGAATTGCCACGGAAGTTTACGATACTGAAACCGGTGCAAAACTACTGGATGAAAGTTTTGTACACGAAATAGAAGTTGACGAAATGGATCTGGAATTGATCCATGCCGATAGTGAAATGAATACATCAATTGTAAATGAGGCGTTTGGGACCATTGCAGACGAAATGGGCGAAAAGATTTGTAATGCCATCGTTTTTCAACCCTGGAAAGGGTTTATCGCTTCAATTGATTCAGACAAATTTTTGTTAAATTTCGGGGAAAACATTGGCCTGAAAATCGGAGATTTGTTTGAAGTTTTTGACAGCAGCAATATATTCGAGGGGCTGGAAGGGCAACGATTCTTTATACCAGGCGCTAAGACCGGTGAAATCAAAATCACTGCGGTATATCCTGACTCTGCTGAAGCGATTATTGTTTCAGGTCATGATATACGACCGGGGTTTTGTGTACAGCCAAAGGAACAATAAAAATAAAGTGATTTTAAATTTTTAAAATTTGGACAACAACCCGTCAAAGACCAACCTTCCTCTTTTAATAACTTTTTCAACAGTGCTTATTCCCACATGATACGGAATGAATTGATATGAAGGATACTTGAGTATAATGACGTCCCCATACTTTCCTATGTCAAGACTTCCGATGATATCTGCTCGCCCAAGGGCCGCTGCGCCATTGATGGTGAGGGCGGTGATGGCTTCTTCTGTGTCGATGTTCATATAGAGTGTGGCCAGTGCAAAAATGAGAGGGATCGATTCTGAGAAACAGCTCCCTGGATTTAAATCTGAGGCAAGGGCTACGGCACAATTGTTATCAATCATATATCGTCCTTTGGCATAAGGCTCTTTTAAACAAAACGCGGTTCCCGGCAGTAACGTTGCGACCACACCCGCTTTGGCGATGGAATTTATACCTTTATCCGAAGCCTGGAGCAAATGATCTGCCGAAACAGCCCCGATTTCTGCCGCCAGTTCAGCGCCGCCAAGCCGCTCGATTTCGTCTGCATGAATTTTTATTTTGAGACCGTTTTCTTTTGCCTTTAGTAACAATCGCCTTGACTGCTCTACGGAAAATACATTCTTTTCACAAAAAACATCACAAAACTCTGCAAGATTTCCATCGATGACCACTGGCAGCATATTATCGATTATATCATCGATAAATGCATCTGCTCTTCCTTTATATTCCTCCGGCAGTGCATGGGCGCCTAAAAACGTGCTGACAACATCTATTGGATGGCGTCTGTTCAATTCTTTCATGACTTCCAACTGCTTTATTTCCGTTTTAAGGTCTAAACCATACCCGCTTTTCCCCTCCACCGTTGTCACACCAAATGACAACATGGAATTCAGCCGTTTAATACCTGTTTTGATCAATGTTTCTTTTTTAGCCGCTCTGGTCGCTTTGACCGTGCTAAGAATCCCTCCGCCCCTTTCTAATATGTCCATATAGCTGTCACCGCGAAGTCTCCATGAAAATTCCTCAGCACGATATCCTCCGAAAACAAAATGTGTATGGGAGTCAACAAACCCCGGCAAAACAGCCTTGCCGGCAGCATCGATGACGTTAAATTTACTGATTTTGTAATCTTTATCATTAAAGCCCTTCAAAATATCGTTTGTTTTTCCCACCGAGCGAATCGTTCCATTTTCAATGACCAAGGCACCGTTTTCAATGACATGCAGGTTAGACATTTCTTTGCCCTGCTTTGCTTTAAAGCCACTGCAGGTAACCAGCTGGGCAGCGTTTTTAATGATTAGGTTTTCGCGCATAGGTTTGCCTCCAAGCACACATAAATAATGGCATCACTCCATGATTCTGGCTTCCAACACCTGATCCATGGAAAAATTTTCTATGCCCATGTAGTACACTGCTGTATCGATGAGTGCCGCCATGGGCACGATGCCGATGACCTCGCTGCCGGCAACATTTACACCATATCTCTTGGCTTCAATTTTGATAAGCTCAAATGACCTGTAAAGGGCTGTTTTCGTATAATCCGTCATGTTCATGGAAACCTGAACCATGCCTCTTTCTTCTAATTTTACGCCAATACCCTTGCAATATCGCAATCCT
>Ga0224495_10002870_pt1 | contig 10911 bp, 8 predicted proteins | sample SF_Jul11_sed_USG_FD_168128 | JGI IMG/M metagenome (GOLD analysis project Ga0224495, IMG submission 168128) | Sediment microbial communities from San Francisco Bay, California, United States - SF_Jul11_sed_USGS_4_1 | ecosystem: Environmental > Aquatic > Marine > Sediment | place: USA: California...
ATACTTGAACAACAGCAGAAACAGCGACCAGAAGCTCATCCCGGTGATGACCTGGGAAACCTGGTTGTCAAATAACGCCAGCAGCCGCCCTTGATCCAGGAACGGCAACGGGAAGATCTCGTAGAAAACCGCCGTGGAAACCACGGCCAAAAACAGGGATTTCAGCAGATCCAGATTGTCGCGGTCCGGACGTTGCTGTTGGGCCTCCCCGGAGTTGGGCATGGATCTCGGACCGGGGTTGGGATTCGAGGCGGCTGAAGTTCCCTCGGGACCGGTGCCAGCGGCAGCCGGCATGGCCGGGGCGGATCCGGGGGTCCCGCGGGTTGAGGACTCGTAGGGGGATTGTGGCACGTCACTCAATGCTAATACCTCAAGTTGTCAATCAGGGCAGGGGCGGTCAGATCCGGTCAACGCACCACCATGGGGATCATTTGAAATATCCGGGAGGTGTAGGAGGTGAGCAACTCCAGGAGCCAGGGAAAGGTGATGATCAATATCCCCAGCACAGCCACCATTTTGGGGATAACGGTCAGGGTCATCTCTTGAATCTGAGTCACGGCCTGGAAGATGGAAATAAGAAGTCCCACGACCAATGCGGCGGCCAGCGGGGGGGCGGAAAGCAGAAACGCCATGCGCATGGCGTCACGGCCCAAGGTGATGACGAATTCTGGTGTCATAGGCGTTTTAGGCTCCTAGCGGACCATGAAGCTTTGCACCAGGGAACCCACGATCAGGTTCCAGCCATCCACCAAGACAAACAGCATCAATTTAAAGGGAAGTGAAATCATGACAGGGGGCAACATCATCATCCCCATCGCCATCAATACGGAAGATACCACAAGGTCCACCACCAGGAAAGGCACATACAGCAAAAACCCAATCTGGAAGGAGGTTTTGAGCTCACTGATGATGAAAGCCGGAACAATGACATGAAAAGGCACGTCATTAATGGTGCGCGGGCGGGGAATATTGGCGATTCCGACAAATAAGGCCAGATCTTTTTCCCGCACGAAACGCTGCATGAAGTTCTTGAGTGGACGCCCTGCACGCTCCAAGGCCTGCTCCTGGTCCAGACGGCGATCCAGGTAGGGCCGGAGCGCATTGCGATTAATATCATCCCATACGGGTTGCATGATGAAGAAGGTAAGAAACAAGGCCAACCCCAGCAAAATCTGGGTGGGTGGGGATTGATTCGTGCCCAGGGCCTGACGTAAAAATACCAACACGATCACGATGCGCGTGAAGGAGGTGGTCATAATGAGAATGGACGGCGCCAAGGTGAGCACCGTAAGGATCACGAGAATCTGCAGGGAGGAGGCCACCTCCTGGGGGGAGTTGGCGCGGCCTACCGTGATGTTGACTCCGGGAATAGGCGTTTGGGCGTAAGCCTGCGCTGCCAGCAGCAGTAGGAGTGTGGCAGGAAGGCAAATCCTGGCAATCAGGCGTAAAGACATGGGGACTCAGTTGATCCGCTTGAGTGAGCGCACCTTTTCTTTTAATACTTCCGCGAACTGGTGCATCGGATCAGCTTTTACCGCATCTACGGCCCCACCGGAAGGGGGTGCCGGTACTTCCCCGGAAACAGCGGGGTTCCCGCCGCCGGGGGCGGCTTGAGATTTGGCGCCACCGCGGGGGGCGCGCGGCTTACCCAGATGCGTCAGGTAGGAGATCTGCTGGGGGGTCACCCCGCAGGCGATGACCTCGCCCTTGATCTCCAGAACCACCACTCTCTGACGGGGGCCGATATGAAAGGTGGCCAATTGGCGAATGGGCTGACCCCCGGCAAACCGGCTCAGGCGCGAGGCGAAGAAGCGGTTGTACAAAAACAAAAATCCATACAGCCCCCCCACAATGACGATCAGGGCCAGCACCATGGTCAGCACCGGCAGGAAAAATTCCGTGGTGTTCAACCCTCCCGTGACCACGGGCGGGACCTCGGCGGCCCCCGTGGCGGCGGAGGGTGAGGACACAGAGCCCGGAGGGGTCTCGGCGCTGGCGCCTCCGATGCGTTTTTCCATTTCCTCCAGCAACAACCGGCCCACATCCGCATCGGTCTCGGAGGCGTTTTTGTTGGACAGCGCGGTGGTGTTCCCCTCGGGCGTGGCGACATGGGCTGGTGGAACGGCGGCGGCAACGGCGGAGGGGAGACGCACCTGCATGCGCAGCAGCTTGCCCTCCCCGGAAAATTTAAGGGCATTCTTCAGGTCCTGGGCGCCATCCTTGAGTTGAAAATTCACCGTGGTGGAATAACGGTTTTCGACGACCTGAATTTCCTTGTAGAGGCTGAGTTGGCGGGGGCGGAGCGTGCGAACCGGTTTGCTGCTCCCTGTGCCGTTAAAACTCAGGGAAAGGCTTCCGGGCCGGGTCTCCACAAAGGGAGTACCCTGGTAGGGCTGGGAGAACAGAAACTCAACCTCCTCACCCTGGCCATACAGCTTCACATCTTCCAGGCTGCGTGAGAAACGCTGCTCCTGTGCCAGGGCGGCAGTGGTCATCACCAGCGTCAGCACAAGGGCGGACAGAAGGCGTTGCGCGATGGTCATCCCCGGTCCTCCTCAGGAATTGAGCAACTGCACCCGCTCATTGGGCGCCATGATTTCAGTGATTTTCAAAGCGAACTTGTCGTTGACCACCACGACCTCGCCCTTGGCGACAGGTTTGTTATTCACCAACAGGTTCAGCGATTCACCCACAAGCTTTTCCATTTCGATTATGCTGTCGTGGTCCCAGCTTAAAATCTCGCTAATGAAGTATTGCTTACGCCCCACTTCCACCGTCACCTGAAGATTCACATCCAGCAGGTAATTGAGGTCAATGTGGGCCTTGCCACCAGCGGCGTGAGGCGCAGGTCCGGGGGCTTCCATTGCAGCCGCTGCTGCGGGAGCCGCTTTGGGCTTCCCTTCAGCCGCCGCCCCGCCCTCCTTGACGTTCTTTTCCAGTTCCGACCAGTCCAGTTCGTCCAGATTCTCAAAGGAATCGAAATCCAGATCGTCGGCCATGATTCGCCTCCTGCGGGTGACTGTGGGGGCCGTGGAATCCTCAACGGCCTCCGGGTTGCCGAAAATGGGGGAAACGGGACGCCCGAACCCTCCACCATGCGACAGGAAATGCAACTACCGTACAATACGGGCTCGGAGGCTATCCAAAAAAAACTCTCCTTCGGCATGCGGAGCAGCCCCCGGAAACGGGCGGAAGCTCCAGTCCACTCCGCCAGGGTCTTATTGCAGGTAAAACTCTGTAATAAGTACCTTTTTTAGCGGCATGGGGTCTTCCCATTCTTTGTCTTTCACGGGCAGCAGGGTTTCCACCCGTTTGAGCAGACGCTGCTTGAGCAATTCCCGCTCATTGGGGTCGCGCAATTGATCCGAGGAGAGCACTTGAAGTTCGGCTACCACCAGATCCTTGACCTCGGCGACGCGCACATTCAAGTATTCCCGGGCTTTGTCCTCGTTGATCACCAGTTGAATGCTGGTTTTTAGGTACCGGCGCCCGTCCGCCAGGTTAACCACGAATGACCCCAAGTCCAGGTAGAAAGGGGTTTTGATGTGATCGCTGGAACTGCGGGGCATGGCCATCGCCTGTGCTTCCTTGGCATCCTTTGCAGTGGAATCGCCGGAAGAGAGAAACTTGATGGTCAAAAAGGCGCCCACCAGCAAGAGCACCAATACCACGATCCCGATGATGATCAATTTGATTAACCGGGGCATTCCCCCGCCGCCTCCCTCAGCCATCTTTCCTCCAGAACGGATATGAACCTCGTTGACTTCAGCCATGAGTGATTGACTCCCTGTCGGCTTTGAATGGCCTGGGATCCGGAGTCTTTCCGGAGCACCCGTGCCTACATATTACCCCTACTGTAGGGAATTCAGGAGTTTACCTCAAGTTTAACCCCTTCCGGGGGGGCCGGAGGGGGTGCACCCCCAGGGAGGGGTCCAGGGTCCTGAGCGGGTGAGGCTTTGAGTCTGAGGGTTCGGGGGAAACCGGAGCGCTTGAAATGGAGCCTATTGGACTCGTTCAGGGGGTGCGCCTTGCGGTGCTGTGAATGCAGGGGGACTGCTAGGGGTTGTTATGACTTTGGAAAAACAACTAAGGATGCCGGGCGCTTTTCAATCGGTCTCAGTGAGGGTAAAAAAAGAGGCCCGCCGGATTTGCCCGACGATGGAACGTCAACCGGCTGGGTGGCGTCCGGACTTTCTGCTGCTTTCCGCAGCTTGCGCGTTGGCGTGAGACTTCGGGACATTGGCACGGTCCCCAACGGTGGCGGGACGTCTTGAGAATCCATGGAGGAAGCAATGAAGACCGATTTGACCGCCGTGTTGTCCGCGGAATTCAACCTGAAACCCGAGCACGTGCGAAATACCCTGGCCCTGCTGGGCGAGAACAATACCATTCCTTTCATCGCCCGATACCGCAAGGAGCAAACCGGAAGCCTGGACGAAGTCGTGCTGCGCGATGTTCGTGACCGGGCGCAATACCTGGTGGAACTGGATGAGCGGCGCGAGACTGTGCTGACCTCCATTGGCGAGCAGGGCAAGCTGACCGAGGAATTAAAAGCAAAGATCATATCCGCCGGCACCAAACAGGTGTTGGAGGACCTGTACCTGCCCTATAAGCCCAAACGGCGGACCCGGGCCACCATTGCCAAGGAAAAGGGGCTGGAGCCCCTGGCGATGCGCATATTCGGGGGCGGGCTATCCGATGCCCAGGCCGAGTCGGAGGTGCAGGCCTTTCTGGCCGGACGCGGCGAACCCATGACCGCAGAGGAGGCCTGGGCCGGCTGCCGGGATATTCTGGCCGAACAGGTGGCCGAGGATGCCGATACCCGGGGACGGGTGCGTGCCCTGACCGCGGAAAAAGGAGTGCTCTCCTCCACCGTGGCCAAGGAGTTTGTGGGGCAGCAAACCCGGTTCAATGATTACTACGAGCATCAGGAACCCGTGCGGAGCATTCCCGCGCACCGGTACCTGGCATTGCGCCGGGGGGAGTCTGAAAAAGTGCTGCGGGTGCGCGTGATCGCACCGGAGGACGAGGTGCGGGAATACTTGCGGGGCAAATGGGCGCCCCGGGCTCAGGGGCGCATCGGAGAGCAGTGGTTTCAACTGCTGGAAGATTCCTGGCAGCGGCTCCTGGCCCCCGCCGTGGAGGTGGAGGTGCGGGTGGAACTCAAGGAACGCGCCGACCTGGCGTCGATCAACGTGTTCGCGGAAAATCTTCGCAACCTGCTTTTGTTGCCTCCGGGCGGGGCGCGGGTGGTGTTGGGGCTGGATCCGGGGTTTCGAACCGGTTCCAAGTGGGTGGTGGTGGAGCGCACGGGACGTGTGCTGGAGCATGGGGCGATCTTTCCCCTCCCGCCTCAAAACCGCGCCGCGGAGTCTGCCGCCGAGGTGTTGCGTCTCTGCGCCCAGTACGCCGTGGAGGTGGTGGCCGTGGGCAACGGCACCGCGTCCCGGGAGCTGCTGGCCTTTGTCAAGACGGCTTTGGCCCAGGGCGCGTCCCAGGTGAGCGCATTGCTGGTAAACGAGAGCGGGGCTTCGGTGTATTCCGCCTCGGATATCGCCCGGGAGGAGTTTCCGGAGTTGGACCTCACCATCCGGGGCGCCATTTCCATCGCCCGGCGTTTTCAGGACCCCCTGGCGGAACTGGTGAAAATTGATCCAAAATCCATCGGGGTGGGTCAATATCAGCACGATGTGCAGCAGACCCGCCTCAGGGATTCCCTGGATGAAACGGTGCAATCCTGCGTCAACCAGGTGGGGGTGAATCTGAATACGGCCTCCTGGGCGCTGCTGCGGTATGTCTCCGGACTGAATTCCGCCCAAGCCAAGGAGATCGTCCGGCACCGGGACGCACACGGGTCGTTCTCCGGCCGTCAGGGGTTGTCTCAGGTGCCCCGGCTGGGTCCCAAGGCCTTTCAGCAATGCGCGGGATTTTTACGCATTCCCGGTGCGAGCCACCCCCTGGACAATTCCGCCGTGCATCCGGAGCACTATCCACTGGTGGAACGCATGGCGGGAGACTTGAAAGTGACCCTGTCCGAACTGATCGCCAACAAAGCCCTGATTGATCGTATCCGCCCGGAGGAGTACGCCACGGAAACGGTGGGGCTGCCCACTCTGACGGATATCCTTGCCGAATTGCGCAAGCCTGGCCGGGACCCCCGTGAACCCAGGGAGCTGGTGCGATTCAGCGAGGCGATTACGGAAATCGGACACCTGAATCCGGGAATGCGTCTGGAGGGTGTCGTAACCAACCTTACGCACTTTGGGGTATTCGTGGATATCGGGGTGCATCAGGATGGGCTCATCCACGTCTCCCAGCTTTCCGATCACTTTGTGAAGGACCCCATGGAGGTGGTGAAGGTGGGCCAGGTGGTGAAGGTGACCGTGCTGTCGGTGGAACCGGAACGCAAACGCATCGCCCTGAGTCTGAAGGAGAACGCGGCACCTTCGGAAGCCAGGGGCGCACCGCGCGAAGCGCAAGCCCGACGAGGTCCCCGAGGCACGGGGGATTCCCGTGGCGCCGCCAGGGAGCGTCCCGCTGGGTCGCCATCGGCGCAGCCCGCAGCGGCTCCACCGAGTATTGAGGATGCGCTGAACCTGCTCAATCAACGCTTTTCGCGTTGAGCCCCCCACCGGGGCTACGTCCGGACCCTCCCTTGGCGGGTCGGGAATAAGCTGGCAAAACACGCCCGTCTTCCGGAAGCCTTTCCAGGGCTTTGGGCGGATGGGCGTATCGCACCTGCCCACCTGAAAACCAAGTGCAAAGGTGTATAATGGCGGCCCTGTTTCGATTTTCTTCATTTCCCTTGTAATTAAATACCAAAAACAAAAAATCCCGAGTAGGATTCGGCAAGTTCTTTGCTTAGCTGGGGGGATAAACAGGGCAGGCCGCGGGTAGCCGGGGCTTCAAAAGGATAATGGGTGTGGATGCCTTTTATTCTCCATTTTCTCGCCATAATTTTTTGTAGAGTATATAAATTTGTAGAGCCTATAAATAGTTTGACTTTCGAATGAATGGGGTTCTTTAGACTCGCACCCTGAACTGAAACGCACCTGGAATGCGGCAATACTCTGGGCGATAACTCATGTTTGGAAAAAATCCAGCCGAACCGACCGCGCCAGTGCTGATGGATGCCGAAGGGCGATTTATGGCGCATCTAACCCGTGAAGCTTATGGGTGGCTGGGTGCGCGATACACCTGGTACAATAAAATTCGCGAGGCGAAAAAGGGAGGGTTTCAGCTGTTCAAGGAAAAGGGCCTTGAAGAACAGATGGAAGCCACCCGTTCCGCGCTCAGCCTGATCAGCAAAACCCTGCATTCCAATTTACTGGTGGCCTATAACGGCTTGATGGATGCGGTGAAGAACTCCGGCGCCGCACCGGAGGGCTGGCCTGCCCGCATTGAGGCGGGCACCCCCGTGTCGCTTGTGGACCGGCACGACGCGTTTTTAGTGGCCTATTCCCCGTTTAAATTTCTCAATCTGGCCAAACCCGTACGGGATAAGGGGAAGGGTCTGGATTATTATGTGGATGGGTTGATCAAGAAGTTCATGTTCAAGGTCATTGGGTACTACTGCGAGCCTTTGAATTGGAAGCCGGAACGCCTGGCGTATTTTCTCCAAACCCTGGGGCCGGAGGCCAACCTGCAGGAGGTGCAGGGCCGTCTGAGTGGGCTCAAGACCGATGTGGGCATTCTGTGCATGACGTACCAGATGCTGCGGTTTGGCCGGTTGAAAGGCCGCCAGGATGTGAGCGTCAAGAACACGCTGGAAGAGACGTTTAACATCAGCGATGAGGAACTGGTCAAGGATCTGTATTTTCAGAGTTGGCTGGTGAACGGCATGTCCGGGTTTGTCTTCCGGTATTACCTGACCCTGCTGGCGGCCTGTCAGAACCGGCTGGCCTATAAACAAGTGGCGCTGATATTTCACCCCCTATTGGCCAAGGTGGAGGAAATTCAGCAGCAGTTTCAATCCTCCTTTGGCATGGAGCGGGAAAAAGCCCGCCTGCGCGAGCCTTACATGAACTTAGCCCGGGATATGGAAGCCCGGTCTCCCGTGGAAATTCTGGAGGTGAAGGGAAAACAGGTCAAGCGCATCAATTACAACATGCGCCGCTTGGAAACGATGCTCTATATCCACTCAGGGCAAATTTCTCCCAGGATGCTGGAAAACTGGAAGGTCTATCTGAATCGCGATCTGCTCTCGCGCAAGGATATAACGTTGGCGTTCAATCATTTATTGGAGTTGCTGAATACCCTGCTGGTTACCAGCCAAAACGCCATGGAGGGCCGGATTAAGGTGGCTCAACTTCTGCGTCAGTTTACCGACGATCAGGAGAAAATGGGCCGCCAGCAGATCACCCTCAAGAAACGCGCCCTGGAAGAGGCCAAGCGCAAGAAATCCCGTGAAATGGCCAAATTCAAATCCCAGGAGCAGGCGGAGATGGTGGGAATTGTGAAAAAGGAACTGGAGGACATGGAGTCCCAGGGGAAACTCCATCTGGCAAACATGGAAAAAGCCATGACCGCCCGGCGGGAATCCCACCTGGCCAAAGTCGCCCAGTTGGAAACCACGGCCCGGGAGGATCGGGAAAAAAATCTGGGTAAAAGTGGAGGTCTTATCTTCCAGATACTGGTGGAACTGGATGCCACACATCATTTGCGGGGAGAATTGGCGAGTCAGCTTTCAAATCACATTCAGGAAGACAAGGACTCCCACTACGACGGCTTGTATAAACAACTGTGGGGTGTGTTGACCGATCTGTCCCCGGCGGAAAAGACGGTTTTGCGCAATGTGGTGGACAATAAGCTGCATCTGGAACCGAATGAACTCATTATTTCCGATGAGGATAAGCAAGCCTATCAACAACAGATTGATGCGCGAATTGCTGAAATGGAAACAGAGTTGCCCGGTGTGATGGACAGCCGACCGGCCCAGGGACAAGCCAATTGCACGCTGAGAGACCTGATCGGGTTTGGACTCACTCTGCCCAGCCTGCGTCTGGTGTTGCAACTTCCATTCATGAGTTCCGCCATGGCGCCGAACAAGCTTCCCCCCACGGTGGTCAAAAAAGCGCTGAGGGTGAATCACCTGATGCACCCCTTTCCCAAGCACGATATTGTTTTGCCGAATGTGGATGAATCCCAGCCCCCGCTGAAGCGCATCAATTTCAATCGCCTCCAGAAACTGCCCTCCTGATCCGGTTTGGCGCGTGAACCCCCGCTCCCGGCTACGCCGATGAGACTTGCCCTGCTGGAGTTCCTTTCGTATACCTTGCCCTTCCATGCGCCCTTCCGCACGGCCAACGGTGTATTGACGCAGCGCACAGGTTGGCTGGTGCGGGTGGCGGATGTCGAGGGATTGGGCGGATTGGGGGAAATCGCCCCGCTTCCCGAGTTTGGGACCGAAACTCTGCCTCAAGCCGAATTGGCGCTGCGCGAATGGGGTCGTGCGCTGGAGACGGCGGAATTGCCGGAAACCCCCGCGCAAATGGACGAGTGGCTGGATTCCAAGGTGCCGCGGGGGAGCGACTGCCCCACGGCCCGGGCCGGGGTGGAACAGGCCCTGTTGGTGCTGCTGGCGCAACGCCGGGGTGTTTCCCTGGGTGAACTGTTTACACCCGCGCCGGCCCCGCGTGTGGCGGTGAACGCCACCCTGTCCGCTTCGGCCCCGGAGGAGGCGGCCCGCCAGGCCCAAACGGCGGTAAGCCGGGGGTACGGCACGCTCAAGGTGAAGGTGGGCGTAGGCGGGCAACGGGAGGATGACTCGCGGCTCAAGGCCGTCAGAGCCGCCGTTGCGCCTCACATTAAGGTGCGGGCCGATGCCAACGGGGCCTGGAATTTTGCCCAGGCCCTGGAAATCCTGAATTCGTGGAAGGAATTGGGACTGGAGTATGTGGAACAGCCCCTGCCCCAGGGTCAGGAGGCGGAAATGATTCGGTTGGGTCAATGCTCACCCATTCCCTTGGCGGCGGATGAAAGCGCGACCACATGGAACGGAGCCCAAAGGGTGCTGGAGCAAAGCGGGGTTGCGCTGCTGATATTAAAACCGCTGGCCCTGGGCGGACTCTGGCGGGCCTGGTCTTTGGCGCACCGGGCGCACCTCGCGGGGTTGGGGGTGGTGGTGACCACACTGCTGGAAGGGTCGGTGGGGCGGACCGGCGCGCTCCATCTGGCTTCCGCCCTGCGCGGCGACCCGAGGCTCCAGTCACCCGGTATGGAGCCCCCTGCCTGCGGGCTTGCCACGGGGGAACTCCTGGCCCAGGATTTCCTGGAAGCCCCCGAGCTTCCTTTTCAGGGGGGGCTGATGCGGCCCCATGCCCCCGGCTTGGGAATATCCGAAATTAAAATTCCGTCCCGGTAGCGTATCCTCCCCGATCACAATCCTGCCCCTGCTCCGGAGGGAAGTTCCCTGGATAGGGTTTTTCCTGGGATTGATCCAAGTCAAGGCGGGGGTGCGGTATAATGGTTAGGATTGTTTTTGAAATGCCCCTATTGAATGTTGTCCGGGGGACAGTTTACATTGTTCCAGGGTTGTTGTTTAAAGAGGAGTCATTGGTTTGTTTGGATTTCCCCAAGAACCCGTGTTCAGGACTGGGGAATAACTGGAGGACTTGGCAGGCAGTTCCCTGCTGTCGCGGGAAGGTATGAGGTCGCGGTCATTCAGGGTGTTGCAAAAATATAAATGACAAGCAGTGGTTGACAGTGTTACCACCCGGCTGTTCAAGCGCCGGGAATGGGTTGTGTTGACGCAGATCCCTGGTTTGAAATTGGATGCGTTGGCCCTGTTGCTAGTGAACCCCAAGGTGAGATGGAAATTATGAAGGTCGGGATTCCCAAGGAAATCGTGTCCGGTGAAACCCGGGTCGCGGTGGTCCCCGAAACGGTAAAGCGTTTGACGGGGGCCGGCAT
>Ga0224495_10002871_pt1 | contig 10903 bp, 7 predicted proteins | sample SF_Jul11_sed_USG_FD_168128 | JGI IMG/M metagenome (GOLD analysis project Ga0224495, IMG submission 168128) | Sediment microbial communities from San Francisco Bay, California, United States - SF_Jul11_sed_USGS_4_1 | ecosystem: Environmental > Aquatic > Marine > Sediment | place: USA: California...
CTTTCCATTGCCATCGAGTACGGCACCACAGTGGATGCCCTTTCGCAGGCCAACGACCTCGACGAACGGCAGATGATCTACACGGGCCAAGAGTTGGTCGTCGTCCCCCCTGCGCCGACCGCTGATATCCCACCCACTCCCACTCCCGAGCCGACCCAGGTTCTGACCCATATCGTGAAAGCTGGCGAGAACCTGACCTCCATCGCCACCGACTATGGTACCACGGTGGAGGCCATCGTAGAGGTCAACCACATCGAGGACCCGCGCTCACTACGCACCGGACAGGAGTTGATCATTCCCCTGGCGGGCTCGGTAGGCGGACCTACGCCCATGCCCGGTGCTCCCACTGTACCACCCCACGCTACAGAGGTGGTCATCCATGTGGTCCAACCCGGCGAGGGCCTGCTCGGCATCGCCCTTCAATACGATACCTCGGTGGAGGTCATCATGGCCGCCAACAACATCGCCGACGCCCAGTTGATCTTTGCCGGTCAGGAATTGATCATCCCTCTGGGCACTCCCACTCCTGTCCCCACGCCCACACCTCGTCCCACCCCCACCCCCACCCCCGGCCCGCCTTACGCGGCCCCGGACCTGCTCGACCCAGCCGAGGGAGAAAGCTTTAGGGGCGAGGAGGCCGACATTGTGCTGAATTGGGCCTCGGTTGGCATCCTGGCCGAGGACGAGTGGTACATCCTGCGCCTGCGCCTGATGACCGAGCCGGTCTATCAACATCCCAGCGTCTGGACCAAGACCACCAGTTGGCGGGTGCCAGCTTCGCTACACCCTTCAGCTTTGCCCTTCGACCCTTCGACGGGGCTCAGGACAAGTTCTGCTCAGGACAATCTCAGTACAGACCCTTCAACTACGTTCAGGACAGGCCCTTCAGTGGAGGCTGAATCGCACCTGTTTCGCTGGGACGTGACCGTGGTGCGCCACACAGGCACCAGGCCCGACGGCAAGCCAGAAGGTATCGCTATCAGCCCCATGAGCGCCACTCGAAGCTTCTTCTGGTATTAGGATCATGCTCCAAATGGCATGACACAGGCCGTATCTTTTCGTTTCTTTGGGCGGTATATGTTGTGCCATAGGAGCCATCTCCTTCTCCGAGGTTCGGATAGGGCCCTTGTTGAGAAGAGAGGCTCCTATTTTTTCATTGCAGAGAAAGGGGAGTAGTCTCCCCGTAGAGTGTTGCCATCCTATTCACCGCCGAGAACGCCAAGTTCGGAGTTCTTCCAGAGTGTTGCATGACCCGTGCTGCTGGCTTGGTTTGTTGGGAGATGCTGAGAGGTTATGCAGCAAACTGGTTTCAATAGACGCAGTAGTGCAAAGGTCACCTTGTGAGGCTCGTGTGCATATAGACAGAGCATAGGCTCCGTACGCGGCGAAGTGGGCCTAATGGGGGCCAGCCGCCTGCCAAAAGCATAGATTGTTGCCGCTATATGGCGCGTTGAGGGCAATATAGCCTCAGATGACACCCAAATGAAACGGTCTAGTGGGTCTCTGCTACACTTGCTTTGTAGTACGGCAAGCCCTCGCTGTGGCCCCGCTGCATAGGTCAGAGTTGGTTTTGCGGTATTGCCAATAGACTATAGGCAACCTCCATGCAACTTTCACGTCCTACTCAGGAAAACTATGATATAATAGTTCAGAGTGTTGCATAACTCTAAGGAGTTACGCAACAGACTGAGAGTTCTTCTTATATTTGTCAGTGGTCTCAGCGGGCTCCGCGGTTCAAAATAGCCACCACCCCTATGGGCAACACTCAATAGGGAGACTATCGAAAAGGGAAAATGGTTATAATATGTGTCCGGTAGACAGAGTATCCCCAGCAAAAAGTCGGTTGGCGCACATAGCCGCTGGGTCAAGTTGCTCGAAGCCTCCGTCGTTCGACTAAGCGTTCGGAGGACGGTCAGATATCTTCTTAAAGAGGGGAGAAATGGAACTTTCGGGAACGCCCACAAAATCCTATCCAGTAGAGATGTTCACTAACTCTTTCAAGGTCGAAGGGCAACTGGAACCCATTGGCCGCTTGATGGACGCTCTCAACAATCCGGACAGTGACTCAATGTTGATACGTCAGGTTACCGTATCCTCCCTTTTCGCCAGCGGTCCTCTGAGTTCTTTCGCCCTCGAAGAAATCGTCCTGAGTAAGAATGATACCTTCTTTATTTGTCTCACTGACGGGGAAGATCGCTCTGCGCTGAGCTTGCTCAAAAGAGTGGAGAGGGTGATTGTCTACTTGCCCCTCTTCGTCATCCGGGCCGATTTCCACTTAGGCGGTGAAACGCGCTTTAGGGACATGTTTGATACCCTGCCCGGCACTTTCCTTCCTGTAACCGACGCTGCCATTTTCCCTTTGTGTGCACCCAAGGTGGCCGTACCGAGTCACAGGGACCTTTTGTTGATAAACAAGAGACAAATCACCCTCTACCACACAGAAAAGTCCCAGGCGTGACCCTGTGGGAAGGGGGCAGCCTGGGACCACCAGTCATAGGGTACATCGCAAAGGTGTGGGCGGGACGTAGGGCAAGGTGCCATCTTGCTCCCACAATTACCACCTGTGGCGCAACAGTGCCGCTGTTGCGCCACAGGCCACAGTTCTGCCCTATACCCCAGTCCCCAAAACGCGTTCTGTCAGTTCTGTCCAAGGCGGTTCAGTGGACTCACCGTGCTTGCCTCAAGGCCGCCAGACTGGAGTCTGGTCATTGGTCTCGTTGTTGGTCAGGTTGATGACTTCCCCCCCCGCATCGTTCATGGCGTAGATGTCCCAATCCCCATCGCGAATGGAATAAAAGACGATCCTGCTCCCATCGGGTGACCAACTGGGCCCGTGGTCATCGGCCATGGATTCGTTGCTCAGATTCCTTAACTGTTCTCCGTTACGATCCATGACGTAGATCTCTGAATTTCCGTCGCGGGTGGATTCAAAAGCTATCCATTGTCCATCGGGTGACCAGGTGGGAGCGATGTCGTTCTCTGTATGCTCGGTCAGCCTGATGGGCAGGGAACCGTTGCTGTCCATGACGTATATCTCCCAGTTGCCATCCCGTGTGGAGCAGAAGGTTATCTCTGCCGCATCGGGTGACCAGTAGGGAGTCCAATCATCGGCCTCATCCTCGGTCAGCCTGGTCACACCTGAGCCATCGGTCCCCATAGCATATATCTCCCAGTTGCCATCGCGGTACGAGACGAAGGCGATCCGCTTCCCATCAGGCGACCAGGAGGGCATCCAATCGTCGGCCGGATTGTTGGTCAGGTTGACCTGATTGCGGCCATCGGGGTCCATGACATAAACCTCGCGGTTCCCATCGCGGTACGAGACGAAGGCGATGTGCTCCCCATCGGGAGACCAGGTTGGGGTTGTGTCGTCTCCCTCGCTGTCAGTCAAGACGGTGACGTTAGCGCCATCGGAGTCCATGACACAGATTTGCCAGGGATCAGCTCTCTTCTCCTTGCACATGTAGGCGATGGCCGGTATGGTGCGGGCAATGACGATGGGGCGCGTAGGAGTGGGAGCAATGGTCGGGGTGAAAGTAGGGCGCATCCTCTGGCTGACGGCTGTGGCCGTCAGGCTGGTTGGTGTGGGGACCCCCTCAATGAGCTCCCTGCTGGCAAGCCAGGAGGAAACCGCTAGCGCGCTCAACAAAACTGCGGCAAAGGCTAACATGACGATGATCCAACGGACCCACCAGGGGTGGGTTTCTGGCCCGGTCAGGGGCTGCACCCCGTTCGGTTGCGTTCTAGCTAGCCGCCGGGATTCGGAGGGTTTAGCTTTGGTGGGCCATCGTATTTCCCGGTAGACCTCATCAGGTCTTTTGCTCCTGCCTAACCAGATTCGCAACAGGTCCACGTTAAATCTATAACTGAGAGCTCCCAGGCGCTCCAAAATGTCGCGCGCCACCAGCGAGTCCAACGCTTCGGCTACCTCGTTCTGATCTGCTCGTATCCCCCGTCTGGATAGGGCGCTGCTCGCGTCCTGCCGGGTGGCGATGCCATGTCCCCCGCGCAAAGCCCCCAAAGTAGCCAGGACGATTTTTTCCTGAGACGAGGATGCCTCCCAGAGTTCATCGAAGTCAGGTATGCCCAACTCTAGCAGTTCGTCTACAACACCATCAACGTCCGACAGGGTCGCCCGTCCACTCCTGGCGCAGCGGTTGAAGAGGGTGTAACAGAGGAGCTGGACGAAGTAGGGATGGTTCGAGGTCAATTCCGTGATGCGCCTGGCCACACCTACATCGTAGCCCAGCATACCGCTCACCGGTTCCCGGATGAGTCTGGCGGCCTCTGTGCTGGTCAAGGAGCCAAGTTTACGATAGGCGGCTGTGGCGAAGAGGCGGGGATGCTCTCCCTCAAAGTCCCTTGGATGGCGGAGGGCCAGGATCAATCTGATCCAGGGCTCATCCTTCAGTACATTGGTCAGATAGGAAAAAAAGGCGTGGGCTAACTCCGCTCCCCAGGTATTGGCCAGAGCATCCAGGTTATCGGCCATCAACACCAGTTGCCTGTCGCTGAGGCTCTCTCGGACCTGGGGGAGGAAGTGGTCAGTCAGGTATGAAGTGTCTTTCTGCATGTCATCCAAGGCTGGTTCGGCCAGGGTCAGGTCATGCGCTTCACGCAACATTGAGACCATCTCGACGGCCACCTGCCAGAGCAGGCCAGACAGGTCCTTTTGCCCCATATTTCGCAGGTCTAGGAATATGGAGACGTAGCCTGGAGGGAGGTGGTGGATGAGATGTCTCAGCAGCGATGTCTTGCCGATGCGCCGTGGCCCGTGTAGTACAAAGACGCGCCGGCTGCCGATCAGGTTTTCCCTGACCCAGGCCAGGACGTCATCACGGCCGAAGAACATCTTCTCGCTCACCGGCTGGCTGGTATCATAGGGGTTGACTAATTCAACCATGCTTCGCCATTCCTCTATTCGTTAAACATTTCTCCTACCGAAATCCCCTTATGTATGCGCCGGATGACCTCGCCCAAAAGGGGGGCTACAGAGAGGACAGTGATGTTGGGCAGCATCTTTTCAGGGGGGATAGGGACGGTATTGGTGGTCACAATCTCTTTTATGGGGAGATCTCGCAGACGCTCGCTGGCGGGGTGGGAGAGAGTAGGATGGGTGAAGGAGAGATAGACGTCTTCAGCTCCATGTTCTTTGACAATGTTCACGGCCTCGCATACGGAACTGGCCGTGTCTACCTCGTCATCAACGATGAGGACGTTCTTCCCCCTCACGTCGCCGATGAGAGTCACAGCCTCGCTGTCTACTCCAGTCCGGCGCTTCTCGACGAAGGCCATCGGCAGCCGCAATTTCTGGGCAAAATTTCGGCCTTTCTTGGCAAAACCCAGATCGGCGGCGACGATGACTGTGTTGGTCAAGTTTTTCTCTAGGAAATAGTCACTCAGAAGATGGAAGGCGGTCAGTTCATCACCGGGGATGCTGAAGAAGCCCTGGATTTGACCAGCATGGAGGTCCATGGTCACGAAGCGGTCAGCCCCGGCTACAGTGATCATGTCCGCAATGAGGCGAGCGGTAATAGGTACCCGGGGCTGGTCCTTCTTGTCAGTTCGGCCGTAGGAGTAGAAGGTGATCACAACCGTGATGCGGTCGGCTGAAGCCCGCTTCAGAGTGTCAATCATGATCAATAGTTCCATGATGTTGCGATTCACTGGTGCGCAGGTTGGCTGGATGACGAACACATCCTGCCCACGCACGCTCTGATGAAGCTTAATGAAGATATTCTCGTTGGGGAATTCAACGATGTCCACCCCCCCCAGAGATACGCTTAAGTACCCGGCGATTTCCTCAGCCAGAGGGTGGTTGGCAGTACCGCTGAAAATGCGGATTTCTCCATACATAGAACATGATCCTCTCTAACTGTTGGTATATTTGCGAGAAAGAGTATTAATCGGCTCAGTCAATCTTGGCTTTCATCGCCTTCGGATTTGTTAAGAGGCAGTTTGATTACGAAGGTAGTCCCCTTGCCCACCTGGCTTTCCACTCCTATGGTACCGCCATGCGCTCTGACAATGCCGTAGCTGACAGATAGCCCTAGACCTGTCCCCTCACCTACTTCCTTGGTGGTGAAAAAGGGATCGAAGATATTTTGTATGTTCTCTGGTGGAATGCCTGTTCCCATATCGGCAAACGTGACCTGCAATTCTGAACCTACCGTCCTGGTGGTGATATGTAGGGTCCCCCCATCGGGCATAGCCTGGTAAGCGTTGAGCATGATGTTGATGAAGACCTGTTGGAGTTGGTTGGTGTCGGCCATGATGGGAGGCAAAGCAGGATCGTAGTTTTTGACCAACTTTACGTTCTGGAGTGAGATTTGGTGCTCCACCAATTCACAGCAGGTGTCAATCAGCTCATTGATAATGGTCAGGTGGGGGGTAGGCTCGGAGTGCCGAGCGAAATCCAGCAGGTTCTGGATGATACGCTTACAACGCAGGCTCTCCCTCTCTATGATGCTCAGGGGCTTCCTCAAAGAATCGTCCTCGGGGACTGTCTTCAATATCCCCTGGGCGAAACCCAGGATGACCCCCATAGGATTGTTGATCTCGTGGGCCACACCAGCCGCCAATTGTCCGATAGAAGCCAATTTCTCTGATTGCAGCAGTTGCTCCTGAGCGGCACGCAGTTCTTGGGTCCTTTCCTCAACCTTCCGTTCCAGTTCCTCACTCCAATGCTTGGTTTCTTCATAGAGTTGGGCGTTCACTATGGCGATGGTGGCATAGTCGGCTAGGGCGGAGAGCAGATGCACATCTTTGTCTGTGAAGGGTTTGGAGGAAATCTTGTTGTTTACTGTCAAAACACCGATGACCTCATTCTTGGCTTTCAGTGGCACATTGACCAGGGATTTGACCAAATAACCCGTCTTGACCTTGAGCGTTTCCTCGTCCTGGGTGCTTTGAAGTATGGGTTTGCCTGTCTTTACTACTTGGCCGGCAATGCTGTGCTCGACCTTAAGCCTGAAGCCACGGGCGAATTTTTCTCCCAGATTACGCGCCGCGCGCAGATACAGCTCTCCCGTATCCCGATCCACCAGCAGCAGAGACCCTTCTTCGGCCCCGGTGACAAAGACGGCGGCCTCCACGATGCGGTTGAGTACCTTTTCCAGGTCCAGTAACGAAGTAACCGATTTCCCTACGCCGTAGAGGATGTTCAATTCTCTCACCCTCCGCTCCAACTGCTGGTCTACATCCCTCATTCCCTTGCTCATGAGCCGCTTTTCAGCCAGGGCGCGGTCAATGGCTTCCAGCATCTCTCTAACTTTGAAGGGTCTGACTACATAGTCCTTCGCCCCCAGGCGGAAGGCCTGTACGGCCGTCTCCTCGGAGCCATAAAGACTCATCAGAATAACGGGGATATCCCGTCCTTCAGCTTGCAAGGCCTCCAGGATCTCCAAGCCCGACATCTTGGGCGTTCTCAGATCGGTGATGATCAGATCTGGCCCTTTCTCCAGAGCCAGGCGAAAGCCTTCCTCTCCATTATTGGCAACTATGTAAGGATAACCATGAGGACGGAGAACACTTTCCGTTATCAATTGAATGGCGTCCTTCTTTTCACCAATTACCAGCACTTGCTCTCTAGCCATGAGGGTCCTCCTTGTCACCTATCCCCTATCCCTTATCCTCTAGCTACCCTCTCCGGTGCCTACCAGGTAGACTGCCTGCCAGGGCCTGTAACGGCTGAAAAAGGTATCCTTCCAAAGAACTTTGTCACCCTCTCTAACGATGCGATACACGGTAACGTCTACACCGTCGTGAGCCCAGTCAACCTGTTTGGTTATGCCTTTAGGCAGAGTCGGATCTTCCCGATAGACATCCGGGCCATGGGCGACCACGTTCGCTTCAAAGGGTCCTTCCATCTCCACTGTGCGGCTAGTCTTGGTGCCGTAGAAGCGGAAGGTGACGGTGCCCGCTTCCAGGTCTGTTTCGATTTCAATAAGCAGGTAGTGGGGCATATCGTTGACAAACTTGAAATCAACCTGAGGTGAGTAGACGGTAGCGTCCATTCCCACAGGCGGCTCATACCAGCCCACGCGGTAGCCATGAGCCCAGCGCTCGGTGATAGGGTATCCTCCCCAAAAGGCGGCGCGAAAGGCAGTGGTGGAGACCTGGCAGACGCCCCCGCCGATGCCTACAGCCGAGCGGTTGCCCCATATAATGATGGACTCCTCATAACCACTGGCCGCGCTGACCTCACCTAGATGCTCACTGAAGGAGAAGGTTTCTCCAGGGGGGATGACGAGACCGTGGAAGCGGGAGGCGGCCACCTGGATGTTATGCATCCGCCCCCAGGACGAGCCTTTGAAATAAGTGGTATCTTCGCTGATAAGCTCTTTGATGCCCAGACTCTCAGCGTCTTCTGTGGCTACCTGGGGCTTGGTTACGGTAACGTGCAGAAGGACCTGGCGCTGGTCGGTGACTGCCTGGGTGTTGATGAGACGTACTGTCTCCGTGATGTTCAGAGAGCGCCCCTCCTGGCTGGTCACGATAGGCGTGAGAGTCCTTGTCGCCGGGTCGAAATCAAAGCGACCATCGCGGGGTGGCCGGTCAATCTGCTTCGCCAGCTCCTGAAGATGGGCCATGAGCTTGTCTTGGTCCAGGCCAGCAGCCAGGATAACCTGACCATTGTCCCTTTTGAGCTGGCGAAGGGTGAGCATCTCAGCGAGGACCGTCTGATCGAGGGTATAGGCGATCTCGCTCCCTTCCCCGCCACCTTCATCGGGTAGTCTCAGGATCAGGGGGCTACCCAGTATCTGTTCCACATCAAATTCTGCCTGGCTCACGTCAGCGATGGCCGGGGGTGTCTGATGCACCACCAGGTCCACGGTGCCGCCTTTGAGAGTGGCAATACGCTGATAGATGAGTTGCTTGGTGGCGGCTATGTCTGCTTCACGTCCCACCTGACTGGGGACGGCTTCCACCTGAAGGTCATGCACCACCAGAGCGGCGTCATGTACCGGCTGATTGATCTCCTGAGCCAGACGACTGAGGTAAAGGGTCCCTATTCCCTCGTCAATCAGGAGGGTGAATGGGGCTGCTTGGCCCAACCATAGAGTCCGGCCTTGAGCCCACAGGCGCTTCAAGGTGGAGCCCTCTCGGCCCACCACATAAGCCGAGATAGCAGTGGCTTTGGCATCCAAGCTCACTCCCACCTCTTGCGGTGAAACTGCCCACCTGCGCTCGCCGTAGCGCAGGGTCAACTTTACTGGTTGATAGTCTTGGAATCTCTGCTGCAAGACAATCTCCGCCTCGGCCAAGGTAAGCCCACCTAGATCGGTCCCGAAAACGCTTACGCCGGGGTAGATGCGATACATGTACAGGTATTCATAAGTAACGAGGACCAGGGCCAGAAGTATGGCGACCACATCTATCAGGGGAAGGACGATGAGGCTGAGACTTATCCTGGGCTTTGATACCTTCCTGGGTTGAATTGCTTCCGTACTCTCTATCATGCCACTGATGACTTGTCCCTATCCGTTGACGTTTGCCATAAGACCTTTGAGCCTGGCTGACCGTCGCCCTGTGTCTATCAGGTCAACACTTAGGGCGATAGTGACGGCCACACCCTCCCTGGCCCCGGCGGGCAACTGTTCTCTGGGCCAAAGCAGCCTTTGCCCGTCGTCAAAGACCAACACAGCACAGTCGCCTTCGTGGCGGTCTACGACGCCGTGCAGGGAAAAGTCTTTTCTATCAATTTCCTTCCCTGCTGATGGGACCGAGGCCTGAGGTTTGCCTTTCAATCAATGTCCTCCTCTAGCATTTCCTCTTCCTCCTCGCCTGCAAGGGCCTGTACGCGAGGCAACTCCCCGGCGAGGGAAATTAAATGAAGCAGCTTTTCCACCATCTCTCCATCGCTCAGGTCTATTCTCTCGGCCACCAGGTTATTGATGAATCTCATCGCTCGCCGTACCTTCGTCACCCCCTGGTCTATAGCCAGGCGGGTCTCTTCTTCCTCGGCTATCTCCTGGGTGGCCAGAGCGTAGGCCTCCGCTTGGGCCATTCCCCAATCCAAAAGGATTTCTGCCTCATCGTCTTGTAGGTGGTTAGTCAGACCTTCGCTCTTGAGGATCATTTCGATAGCCAAACGTTTACGAGCGTCGAGTTCAGAATCGCTGATCATCGTTTGCCTCCTGAATTTTGTCGTATGCTGGTAGAGAAAGCTGCTGTTGCGCCATGCATCATCCAGATTGAGCCAGGGGCAGAACTCTTCGGGGCGCAATCCGGGGAAGGGTGGCCAGGTCCGGCTCTCGGAGAGTACCGGCTCATCGAGCGCCTTTCTCTTGAGGGTCGTACCGTTTGCCCAGATAGAGGCTGCTTGTTTTTTCGATGTCGGTCGTTACATTCTCCTCAAGGAAGGCGAGATTTGCTCAGATGCCCCCTTAGAATTATACTATGTTATGGGGTTTCAAGCAAGGCGGGATTTTCTGGTTCATCACCCGCGGCTTTGTAAAAGCCAGTGTCCTGGGACTATGGCTGCTTCTCTCTATCTGGCGGTCAGGACGGCGGTTAAGGAAAGGGTAGGGTAACCGTCTGCCGGAAGTCTCGCTGTCGGCGATTGGCCCAGAATTATCCCAACTGCTCCCGCCGGATTGCCAAATCCGGCGAGTATGGCCTGGATTTGGCAATCCAGGCCGAGCTAAGTGGGACGTCTTACTTCTTCCACGTCCCTAGCCGTCGGGCGACCTTTAGGCAGCTACTGCGTCAGTAGCTTCTACCGGGGGCTCGGTAGGCACGCCAGGGCGGATGCGGCGCAGGATGGCTTCCAAGGGATCACGGCGTTTGACCATGATCACCGTCTTGGGACACTGGGCGGCCAGCCGCTCGGGGATGTTGCCGAAAAGGATTCGATCAAAGGGACGACGCCTGGCTGCGCCCACTAGCACCAGATCATAGT
>Ga0224495_10002872_pt1 | contig 10901 bp, 11 predicted proteins | sample SF_Jul11_sed_USG_FD_168128 | JGI IMG/M metagenome (GOLD analysis project Ga0224495, IMG submission 168128) | Sediment microbial communities from San Francisco Bay, California, United States - SF_Jul11_sed_USGS_4_1 | ecosystem: Environmental > Aquatic > Marine > Sediment | place: USA: California...
GCGGATGTGCCGGTATTCGTGTTCGGCGAGAATGCGTTTGCGGAGGGAGTGGGCGAGGAGTTGCAAACGTGCCCTTTGTCGGAGGCTTGGTATGTCGTGCTTTTCCCGCCGATACACGTTTCGACAGCACGGATTTTTGCGCATCCGGAATTGACACGCGATACGGTTTCCATCACAATGCGCGCCCTTTTGGAGCGGCACGGGAAACTTCGTAATGACCTGCAACCGGTAGTGTGCGGCCTTTATCCGGAGGTTGCCAGATATCTGGCGATTCTGAATGGTTTTGGTGAGGCAATGATGACCGGGTCAGGTGCTTGTGTATTCGCAAAATTTGATAGCCGTGGTCGTGCCGAACAAGTATTGCGGCAAATGCCCCAAGAGGTGCGCGGTGTGGTCGCGCAGGGTTTAGCAAAGCACCCGTTGCATGATTGGGTGTCTGGGTAAAAATTAATTGGGGAGTCGCCAAGTGGTAAGGCACCGGATTTTGATTCCGGCATTCGTAGGTTCGATCCCTACCTCCCCAGCCAGATTTTCAGGGTTTGTAGCCCTGCCGTTATGATTAATTAAGGGGGCGCACGTGTCCTACGACAGCTTGATGGTGTTCACCGGCAATGCCAATCCTAAGCTCGCAGAAGCGGTTGCGCGGTATCTGCACATTCATCTCGGGCGTGCTTCGGTAGGCCGCTTCTCTGATGGTGAGGTGATGGTGGAACTCCTTGAGAATGTGCGCGGTAAGGATGTGTTCGTGCTGCAATCCACTTGCGTGCCGACCAATGATAATTTGATGGAGGTGCTGGTGATGGTGGATGCGTTGAAACGTGCCTCCGCCGGCCGTATCACCGCCGCGATGCCTTATTTTGGCTACGCGCGCCAGGATCGCCGTTTGCGCTCGGCGCGGGTGGCGATCACGGCCAAACTGGTTGCTGACATGTTGAGCAGTGCCGGTGTTGATCGGTTGTTGACGATGGATTTGCACTCCGACCAGATTCAGGGTTTTTTCGATATTCCTGTGGACAATATTTACGCAAGTCCAATCCTGCTTTCGGACGTGTGGAAACACAATTATCCGAACTTGATCGTGGTGTCGCCCGACGTGGGCGGTGTGGTGCGGGCACGGGCACTGGCAAAGCAGCTGGATGCCGATCTGGCGATTATCGACAAGCGTCGCCCTAAACCGGGCGTGGCGAAGGTGATGAACATCATCGGTGAAGTGTCGGGACGTACCTGCCTGATCATGGACGACATGGTGGATACAGCCAACACGTTGTGCGAAGCTGCTAATGCGCTGAAGGAAAAAGGCGCGGCTCGTGTGCTGGCTTATTGTACTCACCCGGTGCTATCCGGTCCGGCGATTGAGCGCATTGAGAATTCGGCGATGGACGAGTTGGTTGTTACTGACACCATTCCGCTGAGCGATGCGGCGCGCAAGTGCAAGCGCATCCGCCAGTTGAGCACGGCGGAATTACTGGCGGAAACGATCCGCCGTATCAATAACGAGGAATCGGTGAGTTCGTTATTCACCGAATAGGGCATGCTGTAAAGGTTTTGGTAGCAGCCATGTTGGCTGTTGCAACACAGGGGTCGTCTGGTCGCGGATGATCCTGTTTTTAGGAGAAGTGAAATGAGTATCGAAATCAATGCAACAATTCGTAAGGCGCAAGGTACGGGTGCGAGCCGCCGTCTGCGTAACACCGGCCGCGTGCCAGGTGTTGTGTATGGCGTGGGCGATGTGAAACTGATCGACCTGGATCACAACGACCTGTATTACAAACTGCGCAATGAGGCTTTCCACGCTTCCATCCTGTCGCTGAACCTGGAAGGCAAGAAAGAACAGGTTCTGCTGCGCGACTTCGTGATGCATCCGTTCCGCCAGCAAGTCCAGCATATCGACTTTCAGCGCGTGGATGCGAAGAAGAAGATGCACATCAAAGTACCGTTGCACTTCCTGAACGAAGCAATCGCGCCGGGTGTGAAGGTCGGCGGTGGCAAGGTCAGCCACGTGATGAACGAGCTGGATATTACCTGCCTGCCAAAAGACCTGCCGCAGTTCATCGAAGTGGACCTGTCCAAGCTGGAACTCGGCCACTCTGTACACGTCTCCGACCTGAAGTTGCCGAATGGCGTGGAAGTCGCATCGCATGGCACGCATGCGGGTGAAGCCGTTGTGGCGACCGTACAAGTGCCGCGCGGGATGGCTGAAGCCGAAGTGACTGCCGAGGCAGATGCCGCCGCTGCCGCCGCTGCCGCTTCTGCCGCTCCGGCGGCAGCGGCTGGTGCAGCTAAGCCTGGTGCCGCACCTGCTGCTCCAGCTGCCAAAGAAGGCAAGAAGTAAGTCAGGGATCATCCCCGATAAACCCGCCTTGCCGAAAGCAATGGCGGGTTTTTTCATTCGGGGACTGTGAATGATGACGTCGATACGTTTGATAGTCGGTCTGGGTAATCCGGGGCGAGAATACGAAACCACAAGGCACAACGTTGGCTTCATGTGGGTGGATGAACTCGCGCGCGTGCAAAAACTCAATCTCAAGAGCGAGGCCAGGTTTCACGGTTTGATTGCTCGTGGCCAAGTGCATGGGTACGAAATCATGTTGCTGATGCCGCAGACTTTCATGAATCACAGCGGAAGAGCCGTTGGCGAACTGACCCGGTTTTACAAGATTGAACCGGCAGAAATGCTGGTGGTACACGATGAGCTGGATCTGCCGCCAGGTGTGGCACGCCTGAAAATGGGCGGAGGGCATGGCGGGCATAATGGCCTGAAAGATATTATCGCCCATCTTGGTACCAAGGACTTCTGGCGGCTGCGCATCGGTATCGGCCACCCAGGCGACCGTGCGGAAGTGTCAAACTACGTGCTAGGTGATCCGCGCCGTGAAGAACGCGAGCTGATGGACGAGGCCATGCGGAAGGCTCATAACATCGCTCACTTGATAGTAGAAGGTAAAGCCGAGGCGGCGATGTTGAAGTTGCACAGTGTGTAGCAACGAGTTAAATATCTATCCGGGATTTGGCGGATTCGTGTGGTTTAAATTTGATCTCGCAATACAGGAATCGCGATTATTGAGTGTTTGCAGCAGGGTGCATGACTTGCCGGATGTAAATGGCCGGTTGTTTGGATGTAGTGACATTATGTGCAAATAGTCGAATATATAAATCACGGAATATCATTATGGGCCATGCCAACTATCGCGAAGATATTGATGGACTAAGGGCTATTGCTGTTCTGTCGGTCATCGGTTTTCACGCATTTCCGGATTTGTTGAATGGTGGTTTTATCGGGGTTGATGTTTTTTTTGTCATCTCTGGTTTTCTGATTTCCGGAATTATTGCCGGTGGCCTGCAAAAAGGAGATTTCAGTTTCGCGGGTTTTTATGCGCGCCGGGTAAGGCGTATTTTTCCTGCTTTGATTCTGGTGATGGCAGCCTGCTATTTATTTGGCTGGTTTGTGCTTTTGCCCGACGAATATAAGCAACTGGGAATGCACATCGCTGCTGGTGCGGGATTTTTGTCCAACTTATTTTATTGGCAGGAAGCTGGATATTTCGATAATGTTGCGGGTACCAAACCATTACTGCACGTTTGGTCACTTGGTATCGAAGAGCAGTTCTATATCGTTTGGCCGCTGTTGCTTTTTTTGGTTTGGAAGCGGCGGTTCGACCCCCTGATTCTCGTCATTTTTGTCGGAACGCTCTCTTTTGCTGCCAATGTGGCTACAGTCAGCAACGAAACTGTTCAGGCTTTCTATTCGCCATTAACGCGATTATGGGAGCTGTTGGTCGGGTCGATATTGGTATTTCAGCACCAATTGAAGACTGAGCCATGGGATAAGGCGAAACACGCTTCTTGTTCGGTTACAGCCAATGTTCAGTCAATATCAGGTGCGTTGCTGATCGCTGTCTCGGTGTTGCTTATCGATAGAGAGAAGGCGTTTCCGGGTTGGTGGGCAATGCTGCCGACGCTGGGCACTTATCTGATTATCTCCGCAGGATGCAAGGCATGGTTCAATCGCATTGTTTTATCGCGGCGCTTATTGGTTTGGGTTGGGTTAATCAGTTACCCGCTTTATTTGTGGCACTGGCCCTTGCTGTCCTTTGCACATATTATCGAAGGGGGTGCTCCTGCATTGGGAGTTCGCATTGCATTAGTTTTGCTTTCAATTGTACTCGCATGGATGACATATATGCTGGTCGAATCACCGGTTCGGAGTGGAAATCAAAGTAGTACCAAAGTTGTGGTGCTGTGTGGATTGATGATTGTCGTAGGTTCTATCGGGTTTGTTACCTCGCAACGGGATGGATTGCCGTCCAGATCCGCCGTCAAAGGTACGATGCAAAAAAATAACGACCTTGCATGGAAAACCTCTTCCTTGGGTTATACGCACTGCTCGAGTGTCATAGCTCGTGCAGCTCCAAGTACAGGTTATTGCTGGTTGTCCAGCAGAAGTATGCCGTCATTTGCAATTTTTGGTGATAGTCATGCAGATCATATTTTTCACGGGATGGCGCATATTGACAGGGAACGCAGTTGGTTATTAGTCGGTAGCCCGAGTTGTCCGCCTGTGAGCGGTATCCGGGTGGGTACAGCTGAAAGAAAATGTCAGCAGATCACAAAAAGCGAACTTGAGTTTATTGTTGATGTTCCGAGCATTCACACCGTGGTGCTATCGTTTTTCGGTAATTATGCTTTGGATATATCCTATGCAAAAGATCACATCCTTAACAATGGGGGGCCCGGCGCCATAGAAATATCTAGTGATGAATTTAGATCCGTAAATAAGCCGGAACTATTTTATCTGGGGCTTGAGAAAACCGTCAGGGAGATTGAGTCTCACGGGAAGTCGATAATAGTAATCATTGATGTCCCGGAGCTTCCGTTCTTGCCACGGGATTGCATTCGTTCAACATTGTTTGGCGGGAGCGATAATTGCAGGTTGACAACTTCTGAGGTGGCAGGCAGGCAGAGGAACCTTAGGGGAATGCTGCGAAGACTTGTCGATGCTCACCCTAAAGTTCGGGTCTATGATCCGCTGGGTATGTTTTGCGATGAGCAGAATTGCAATTTTGAAACGAGTGAAATATTGCTTTACAGGGATTCGCACCATTTGAGTCTTCGGGGAAGCGCATTGTTTGCAGAAAATTTTTTAAGGTGGATATCGCTGAACTAACCGTGGAAGATATCTCCAGATCAGGCAATGTTTTGTAATGATCTGCCCAGGCTGCCTGATTTTGAATTTATTCGCGATAGGGGAGTGATCTGGCAGGTTACCGAGGGTGTTACAATTCGCAACTTTTCGAATTCGGCATATTTAAGGAATAACCATGAGTTTGAAATGCGGTATCGTCGGGTTACCTAACGTGGGCAAGTCCACATTGTTTAATGCGTTGACCAAAGCGGGAATTGCGGCTGAGAACTATCCCTTTTGTACAATTGAGCCAAACGTCGGCATCGTCGAGGTGCCCGACTCGCGCATGGATGGGCTGGCAAAGATCGTTAAACCACAAAAGGTGCAGCCTGCTATTGTGGAGTTTGTGGATATCGCCGGTTTGGTGGCAGGTGCATCCAAGGGAGAGGGGCTGGGTAACCAATTCCTTGCCAACATCCGCGAGACGGATGCGATCGTTAATGTGGTGCGGTGCTTCGATGATGAGAACGTAGTGCACGTGGCGGGAAAGGTTGATCCGCTATCCGATATCGAGGTCATTCTGACCGAACTGGCGCTGGCCGATATGGCTGCCGTTGAGCGAACCATCCAGCGCGAAGGCAAAAAAGCAAAATCCGGTGACAAGGATGCGATCAAGCTGGTCGCCATGCTGGAAAAATTGTTGCCGCATTTGAACGAGGGAAAACCTGCGCGTACGGCAGGCTTGAGCGATGACGAGAAGATGCTCGTCAAACCATTGTGTTTACTTACCATCAAGCCAGCGATGTATGTGGGCAACGTGCTTGAGGACGGTTTCAAGAATAATCCGCATCTGGATCGTCTGCGCGAACACGCGGCGAAAGAAGAGGCGCCGGTAGTTGCATTGTGTGCGAAGATCGAAGCGGAGCTGGCGGATCTTGATGATGCAGACAAAAAAGAGTTTTTAGCAGATCTTGGCCTGGAAGAGCCTGGCTTGAATCGCCTGATTCGTACTGGTTATGAGCTGCTTGGTCTGCAAACTTACTTCACAGCGGGTGTGAAAGAAGTGCGGGCATGGACCATCCATAAAGGCGACACAGCACCTCAGGCGGCGGGTGTGATTCACACCGATTTCGAGAAAGGCTTTATCCGCGCGCAAACTATTTCTTATGCCGACTTCATCGCTTGTGGTGGTGAAGCAGGTGCAAAGGAAAAGGGCAAGATGCGCGTTGAGGGCAAGGACTATGTCGTTCAGGATGGCGATGTGATGAATTTTCTGTTTAACGTCTGAGGGGCTAGTGCGGGCAGATTGCTTTCTTGCGACTGTGCTTCCCTTGCTTATGTTCATGGGTGCTCTTATCAAATATGCGACAGACATGTGGTCAATGGAGTACTTAAAAACTTTCATCTGGGTGTTGGTTTTTTGGCCGGTGTTTTCAACCGCTGCACCTCATGACATCCTGATTCCTGCTGTTGTGCCACAGAACCAGAATATGGCGACGGTTGATTACTTTAAAGATGGAAGGCAATCAGGTTGCGGATTACGGATAACGGGTGATGCTCCTGGAGATTTATGGCTCAATGTACTAATCACGGTGTTCATGAAGGAGTCTGGGAGCACCTTCGGAGTGATTAAAATTGTTGCCAGAAAAGTAGAGATGAAGGACAGTAAACCGGTGCTGAGGGATGGCGGCATTAGTTATCTGGATATTGGGAATATCCAGAGAGCCTGGATAAAGCCTGATACAGAGAAATTTCCTGTTACATACGAAAACGGCGGCCCATCGCACTCGGATGCCTATATGGCAACAGTCGAATTTACCGGCACCATGGACTTGTTAATTGCGATATCGCAACAAACTTTTAAGGTGGGGCTTAACAGGGGCGGTGGTAGGCTCGATGAGATATACCAATTTGATAAGGGAATTGGCCAGAGCGAGGCAGGCAGATTATCTGTGTGTATGGCAAATCTTCGGGCGGAGATCGAAGCAAATAAGGGCAGAAGAAACTTCTGATGGATTAATCGTCACGCTGCAACCATGAATTCAGCAAGCGGGTATATCGGGTAATATTTTCGGATCTATGCGGCTATATAAGAGATTTCTCGATGGTGTTCCCGATTATCTTGCTCGCCACTACTGGTGGGCGTACTTGTGGCGTTGGGGTGTCTGGTTTTTTGATCATCAGCCTGTCATCAACGCTATTCTTTTTTGCCAATATGACAAGCTGCTGAACAAAACACTTGCCAAGGTCGAAATCAGGCAAGGGGCTAAGATACTGCAACTTACTTGCGTATATGGGAAGCTCACACCTTCTCTGCTTTCCAGGACCGGCAACGAGATTCATTTGTGCGATGTGGCGGAAGGTCAACTTCGGTTGGCCAAACGTAAGACGCTGCACGCTGCAGATCGTTGTCATGTGGCACGGATGAACGCGGAGAGTCTCGGTTATTGCAATAATGCGTTCGATCAGGTAATCGTGTTTTTTTTGTTTCACGAGATGCCTGCCGAAGCGCGCTATAAAACTTATCAGGAAATTGCGCGGATGGTGCGTGCCGGAGGATCGATTCTGATCACAGAGTATGCTGAGGCTCCATGGCATCATTGGCTCTATCGTATTCCACCTTTTCGCTGGTTACTTGGCCGACTTGAGCCTTTTTTGCCAGAGTTCTGGCGGGAGAATATGACGGAGATGTTATGCGAAGCACTCAGGCGGGACGGCAAAGCGCTAAAAGGCAAGCCTGAGGTTGAATATTTCTTCGCAAAGTTTTACCGTGTCATGCGTTTCAGTCTTTAGTTTTTCTGGAAGTAGCGCAATGTCGAGATCAATTTTTCTCCAGCCATTCCTGTAGGAATTCCCATTGCTCAAGTTCGCGCTCGGCAACGTAGCGAGGCAAGTCGAACAAGGATTTTCCCTCGAATGCGGCATTCACGTATACCTGTGTTTCGCGCAGGTAGGCAAGTATGGGTAATTCAAGAGTGTCGAGAAATTCTTCCAGGATGATAGCGGCACGGGTACGTGGCGCCATGCGCATGCCGACAACACCAATTTGACAATGACTTTTACGTACTTTCTTTTCTTCAAGCAGGTCTGTAAGGAAATCACGACTGGCTTGCAGATCGAATAGCGAAGGAACAATGGGAACGATGATTTTGTTGGCTTGCTTGATGAGTGTGTATGTAAGATTGCTGCCGGGTAAACCAGCCGGGGAATCTATCACCAGCCAGTTATTTTTGCTGTCGGATTCATTGTCGTATTTTATTGCGCGAATGACTGGAAGATTGTCCGGACGATTTTTCAGCCAGAGTAATGAGGACTGCTGTCTATCCATGTCGAGTAGGGACACGTTTTTTCCGCTATTAACCAGATAACCTGCTATGTTTGTGGTGAGCGTGGATTTGCCACAACCTCCTTTTGGATTTGCAATCAAAATGGTTTTCATTTTGCGATATTCCTTTCTAATGATGCCCCGCTGTCGCCGACAGTTTTCTGGCAGCAATCCTGATATCACGCACATGATATCTTGACCGATGGATCCATGGAACGATTACGAATTGCGCTCGTTAATGTTGGTATCTATTCGGCCAATTTGGTGTGACTCGGTTAATGATGCTAAGGATTATTGGGTAAATTAGGCGAAGATGATACCATCGCGCAAAGTTTTTTTTTGTGAAGCAGGGATGATTTTCGGAGAGAATTATGGCTGGGCATAGTAAATGGGCAAATATTCAACACCGCAAGGGCAAGCAGGATGCCAAGCGAGGAAAAGTATTCACCCGTTTGATTAAGGAGATTACCGTCGCTGCACGCATGGGTGGGGGGGATGTGACTGGTAATCCGCGTTTGCGTCTGGCAATAGAAAAGGCGCGTGAAAACAACATGCCGAAAGATACGGTAGAGAACGCTATTAAGCGCGGCAGCGGCCAATTGGAGGGTGTGAATTATGAGGAATTGAGGTATGAGGGCTATGGAATTAACGGCGCTGCAGTGATGGTGGATTGCCTTACTGATAACAAAACTCGTACAGTTGCCGAAGTGCGTCATGCGCTTACAAAGAATGGCGGTAATCTGGGTACTGATGGTTCGGTATCGTTCCAGTTCAAGCACTGTGGACAGATGCTCTTTGCTCCGGGTACGGATGAGAATGGTTTGATGGAAGTTGCTTTGGATTCAGGTGCCGAAGATGTCGTCACAAATGACGACGGCAGCATAGAGGTGATTACAGCGCCGCATGATTTCGTTAACGTGAAGCAGGCTTTGGAGGCTGCTGGGTATAAGTCTGAATATTCCGAAGTGACAATGAAGCCAGTCAACGAAGTGATATTCGGTGGCGAAGATGCAGCGAAGATGCAAAAACTGCTGGATGCGCTGGAAAACCTGGATGATGTTCAGGAAGTGTACACGACTGCAATCATAGGGGAACAGCCCTGATCTATATTGATCTTGCGTCGGGAATAATCCAGAGCGGGTTATGCGTATACTTGGTATAGATCCTGGTTTGCGCATTACCGGATTTGGTGTGCTGGATAAAGTCGGCCAGCAATTGCATTATGTTGCCAGCGGTTGCATCAAGACGCCGGATGGAGAGTTGCCGAACAGATTAAAGGTAATACTGGATGCCTTGGGCGAAGTGATTGTGCAACATCGGCCCAATCAGGTGGCGGTGGAAAAAGTGTTTGTTAATGTCAATCCCCAATCGACTCTGCTGCTCGGCCAAGCCCGTGGTGCAGCCATTTGTGCGGCAGTGCTGGCCAATCTGCCTGTGGGGGAATACACCGCGCTACAGGTAAAACAGGCCGTGGTAGGCAACGGCCACGCAAAGAAGGAACAGGTTCAGGAAATGGTACAGCGCCTGTTGAAATTATCCGGTATGCCCAGCCCGGATGCCGCGGATGCGCTGGCCTGCGCGATTTGTCATGCTCATGGCGGGCAGGGTCTGGGTAAGCTGACGACCACTGGGTTGCGCGTAAGAAAGGGCAGGTTGTTATGATTGGCCGGTTAACCGGAATATTGCTGGAAAAGAACCCTCCGCAAATCCTGCTGGATGTGCAGGGCGTGGCGTATGAGCTGGACGTACCGATGAGCACGTTTTATAACCTGCCCGTGCTGCATGAGAAAGTGGTGCTGCACACACAGCTTATAGTACGCGAGGATGCGCATCTGCTATACGGTTTTAAAAGCAATGAGGAGCGTGTTGCTTTCCGGCAATTGCTCAAGATCAGCGGTGTCGGTCCTAGGCTTGCGCTCTCGGTATTATCCGGTCTGAGCTTGAGTGATCTGGCGGACGCAGTGGCGAATAAGGAAGTTGGGCGGCTGACGAAGATACCGGGAGTCGGGAAAAAGACTGCCGAGCGTTTGTTGCTGGAATTGCAGGGAAAGTTTTCTTCATCAGCCGCCAGCTCTATGCAGGAAACGACCGTTGCATCGGCGATGAACGACATTTTCAATGCCTTGCAGGCCTTGGGTTACAATGAAAAAGAGGCGGCATGGGCTGCCAAGCAATTACCTGAGGGTGGCAATGTTTCGGACGGTATTCGTCAGGCACTCAAGTTATTATCCAAAGTATGATTCATAACGATAACCTTTCTTCCGCAGAGCCGCGCTTAATTACTCCCGATACTGTTTCAAAACATGAGGAGCTTCTGGAGCGTGCGCTACGTCCGAAGCAGTTGGATGAGTATGTCGGTCAGGAAAAGATTCGTGGGCAATTGGAGATATTCATCGAGGCGGCAAAGCTGCGCAAGGAGCCGCTCGATCATGTGTTGTTATTTGGCCCACCGGG
>Ga0224495_10002873_pt1 | contig 10895 bp, 6 predicted proteins | sample SF_Jul11_sed_USG_FD_168128 | JGI IMG/M metagenome (GOLD analysis project Ga0224495, IMG submission 168128) | Sediment microbial communities from San Francisco Bay, California, United States - SF_Jul11_sed_USGS_4_1 | ecosystem: Environmental > Aquatic > Marine > Sediment | place: USA: California...
ATACAACATCGGCCAGTGGAGTCATGCCTGCCCAATAGCCGTGAAAACACCAGGCGAAATCGGCGGTACCGGCTTCTACGGCTTCCCACAAGTCCGGCCCGGCGGCTAAGGTCTGGGCCCAGTATGGTTCTATCTCAACCGCGCCGTCAGTGACCTGTTCAATTGCCGCGAGCCAGGGCTTTGCTGCTTGCTCCACAGCCCAGCCACCCTCCGGGTTCTGGTCACCGTAGAGGAGTGTTATAGCTTCCTCCTCCTCTTCCCCATTACAGCCGATGAGACCTATGCTGAGAGCTAGCGCCACAGCTAACAAAATTGCCAAAAACTTCTTCACAACTACTTCCTCCTTTCTTTAAGATTTTCTCCGTTCTCCTAGACTTTAATGATGTACGCCGCTATTCACCTCCTTCTTTTGGGATCAAGGCTGCCGAGTTTTGGTTTGGGCATTTCGCAAGCCTTGTACCCCAGATCTTTGCAGTTACCCGGCCAACTACTTCTGTTTCGCGCCACAGTAACTCTGGGGCAAAGGGAGACCAAAAAACTGGCGGAAAACTCCGACGCTGTGACGATCGGGAATAGCAGTTTAGTTTCTGGAAAATCGCCGCCCCTTGCCAACCCATAATCACAATAATGGTAACACCTAAATGTTAGAATCCTGTTAACATTCAGGTTTTCTGAAAGAATCGTCGAGAATGCCAGCCCGGGGTTTACTCAAGTCAGCGGGATATCGCCCAGGTTGACATCATTTTTGGTGCTGATGTTCTCGAATGCTTTTACTATACCGTCTTTTTCGATCTGCAAATTATAGCCGCCGTTGTCGGGCAGGCCCTTGGGCCAGAAATCACCGAAGTTGTCGGTGGAGACCGTAGACTTTTCGCCGCTTTTGGTGTCGGTCAGGGTGCAGATAGCTCCGATGACTACCTCTTTCTGCTGCGGGTCGTAAACGGTGCCGGCAACAAAACGCTTCATGATGTTCAAGTAATACACTCGCGGCTTCACGCCCCACTCGGGACGGATAACCTCGGCCCTGGCAATTAGCTCGGCGAATTCAGACTCTTCGCCGAATTTTATCGCCTCGGTGGGACAGGCATCGGCACACCGCGGTTTACTCCAGCCGTTATCCAGCAGATGGGCGCAACCGGTGCATTTCTGAGCGATGTTCAGGTCCTCGTTGAAGTAGATGACACCATACGGGCAGGCATCAATGCAATTTCTATGCCCGGCGCATTTCTCCGGGTCGATGATTACTATCCCGTCTTCCCTTTTGTGTATTGCGTTGCGTTGACAGGCTGGGATGCATGGTGCTTCATCGCAGTGCATGCACAAATGCGGCCGGTAGGCCACCCTGACTTTGGGAACGGTGCCCCTGACTTCCTCAAGAAGCTTCACCCAAAACTGGCCGGTATCCGGCTGCGGCTTGGCATAGGGAGTCCAGTCGTTGCCCACATGCTCGTCCTTGCATACTATCTGGCAGGAGTAACAACCGTTACATATCGACAGGTCTATAACAAATACTTTCATCTATTGCGCACTCCCTACAATCCAGCCGTCAAAACGCAGCCCGGCAGCCGCATCATACTCTCTTTCAAAAGCCGCAGGGTTTTCCTCGCGCCACCTTTCCCACTCTTCAAGCTTGACCTTCTCAACGTCAACCAGAAAGCCGCTCGTCGCCATCCCGACGGCGTTTCTTGAGGTTATGCCCAGTGGGGAAATGGTGTTAATGGCCCCGCCGCGGTCAACCCTGCCCGGAATAACGGGGTCGTAACGCGCACCGTGATCCACGTAAGCCACACCTTCCCGGATTCTCTCCCAGACCAGGGCACCGCAAAGCACTATGCCCCTTTCGTTGAATACCTTGACGATATCACCGGTCTTGATACCCCGCTTCTCGGCTTCTTTAGGATGGATCCAGACCGGCTCGTACTTGTAACCGTCGGCACCGGTCACCTTGCAGGTCAGTGCCTCACGCGTCCAGGAAATATCGTCGGCCTGGGAATGCACCCGCCAGCGGCCGTGGTTGGACATAAGAAGCAGCGGGAACATGTCGGCTCGGTCACTGGAAAGATTCTCGTCATGCATGATGCCCTTATCCACCCACTTCGGGTAAGGTGGCCTCTCCTGGTCACAGGGGAAGTGCCTGGCCAAACGCTCGGAGTAAATCTCGAGCTTGCCCGAGGGCGTGGGCAGCGGGTTTTTCTCGGGGTCCTCGTAGAACTTGCGGAAACCTGGTGGATCAACTTCCCAGTCCCCAGCCACCGGAAAGACATAGTACTTCTTGTCCTTAAACTCCTCCCAGCTGACGGGCAATTTCATGTCCTCAAACACCTGTTTCTGCAAATCTTCAGTGGTCTTGCCTTCGCTGAACTTGTCTTCCAGTCCCAGCTTCCTGGCTACCTCAAGAACGATCTCATAGTCGCTTTTGGATTCACCAATCGGCTCAATGGCCTGCTCCTGAATAGCCACGCTTTGAAACTGGGGACCCTGCCTGATGTTGGTGACTATATCTTCCACTTCCATGGTGGTGTTGGCAGGAAGAATGATGTCGGCCAGAAGGCAGTCGTTCTCCAGCCAGGGATGCTGAGCCACCACGCACTCTATCTTCGGACTGCGAAAGGCTTCCACCGTCCTGTTGCCGTGGTTCCAGCAGGTAATCCGGCAGGGAGTGTCCGTCCAGACCATGTGAATCTCGGTGCCACCCCGGTCCTTCGGTATGGGATAGGTATATTTGATGAACTGATCCTCCACCTGGGACTCCTGCCCTCCGCTGCCATAGAAGGTAAGCGGCGGGTTCAAAATAGCCTCCTGGATCAAAGTCTTGGGAATCATCTGCTTGCCCCAGGCGTCCATGGTGGTGCGGCAGGGTACCTTCAAGCGCTCGCTGAGCTGGGGATTGAAAAAACGCGTGCTCCTAAGTCCCTCGGCCCGGGGCATGCCCAAATAGCTGATCTGCCACTGGTGAACACCGGGGCCACCGAGACCCTGCATGGCCAGCAAGACACTCTCCAAACGACCCGCTTCGTGCGAATACGGTCCCCTGATCATACCGCCGCCAAAATAGTGCACTATGGATGTGGTCAGGCGGGCAAACTCCCTGGCCAAAGCCTTGATGGTCCACTCTGGCACACCACATTTCTGCGAAGCCCACTCGGGCGTCTTGGCAATACCGTCCTCTTCCCCCATAATATAAGCGGCAAGCTTATCAAAACCAACCGTATGGGTCCTTACGTATTCCTTGTCATAGGTGCCTTCGATTATCCATAAATATATAATTGCCAACTGCAAGGCGGCATCGGTGTTGGGCAGCACCGGTATCCACTTGTCGGCATGAATAGCAGCACCATAGTTTAAATCAGGGCAGATGTACACCTGCTTGATGCCAACCTCTCTCCAGAAAAAACAAATGCGGGTGGCATTCTGCCCGGTAAAGCCCCATGGGTTCGTCTCCGGGTCGCCACCCCAAAACAATGCCATGTCACTGTTTTCTGTTATGTCTTTCAAACAGTTGGTGGCCGGAGACATCATGCCCTGAAATCCCTGACCCCAGACATGCTTCGTCCCCCAATACCAGCCTTCCCAGCTGTCCGGGTTTCTTACCTGTTGGGTAAATCCACCCATCATGTCAAACAACCTGGCAGAATGACCATGGGGTGTATGTATGGTCTTACACTCCCCGTGACCGTCCCCCTGCACTAAAATGCCCAAAGGACCATACTCCTTGTGAATCCTCCTCACCTCGGAAGCAATAATCTCCAGAGCCTCTTCCCAGGAAATCCTCCTGTACTTGCTCTTGCCACGGTTCTGTGGGTTCCTCTCTCCTCTGGGGTCCCAGTCAACCCGTATGAGAGGATACCTGATGCGCGCGGGAGAATAGGTCCGCTTTTTGTACGCCAGTGAAAACGGACTGGGCAACGACTGAAAACGAGGCTCAAGAGTCTTGCCGTTCCTTACTATCTTCCAGGCATTCAACTTCTCACGGTCATACTTCCAGTCATAACGAAACGGCCTGACACGAAGCACTTTGCCATCTTTGACGTCTACAAAACACTCTCCACCCCCTCCAAGCAAACCCCCTAGAGCCAAGGACTTGATGACAGTCCTGTCACCAGAAACATTCAACTTCAAGGAATCAGATTTTCCCTTGGTTTCGCCTTCTTCTGCCAACATCTTTCCTCTCTTTCTCTATTTAGTTTACTGCCCTTTTTCGTTATCCCGCCGAATTCAATGCAGCGGCTGCAAACTTTTCATAAGCACTGTTATTGTATACAGGATGACACTGGTAACGCTGCAAGGTTACAGGATTCACGTACAGTTGCGCCCATTATAACTATAAGCATGGTGAGAAACAAGGCCAGCCTCCGCAGGTTTTTCGGGAATTTCATAGCATTTGGCTGAAAACCTGCAAATCTGTGATTTACTACTGGACTCAACCTCACTATCTCGGGCTTAGCAACCCTGTGGCCGAAAACGTCAAATACCACTTTCAAGAGCATGTCACAGACGATATCGAGATAGGAAAAAGGGTTACCTGTCGTCGATTCCAGTCCGGTTATATTTGTCCAGCTACCTGAAGCAAGACCGCGATAAATGGAGAGCCGGGGCTCCCTGCCCCGGCTCCCGCGTCAACCTGCAATGCCAGGCCGACAAACCGGAAGGCTCTCCAGGTCTGCTGGAAGAGCTTACCGGTTACCTTGTCTTATGGTGCCGCTGCAATAAGCGCTTGGGCCCGGGCCAATATACCCGCACCATCGAACCCAAGAGTACCGGTCATGTATGTTGCCCAGTCGCCAGCGACATTCGCGGTAGCATCTTCCCAAAGCTGGAGTTCTGCTGGCGTAGGCTCGTAGGGGGTTCTGCCCCACTCTGGGTGGGCCGGCGGCGGGAACATAGGTCCTGTGATTGTCTCGTCCTTCGCGTCTGCCTCGCCTGCCTTATGCTGTGCAGCCCAATACATAGATCTTTCCGCCCCGCAGATTGAGTCGAGTGCCTCCCTGGCTTCCGCGGGTAAAGCGTCATAGACGTCTCTATTCATGGCTAAGGAATACGACCTGTAGTACAGGTTCACCTCGGTAGTATATTGTGTATTGGGACCCACTCCAGAAAATCCACCGATTCCCGAATAGGTGAAGAAGCAGCCCTCCACAGTACCCGTCTGCAGAGCCGTCCCTAGGTCACTGGTACCTAGTTGAACCGGGATTGCCCCGAGGGCCAGAAGCGCCGGACCTTCGTTCGCTTCAGATCGAACCTTCACGCCCTCTACGTCGTCCGGCGTTCTAACGTCGACGTTACCCCACCATTGCATGCCCCACAGCGGAGTGCTGATCAGGATCTTGACATCCGATAATTGGTGGTTTGCGTCCCACTTCCCATTACCCTCTGTCCACAGATGGTATGTGGCATATGCGGCGCTTTCCATGTCAGGGAAGAAGAAAGGCAGAAAGCCAATACCTCCCAAATGGAAGGTGTCGCCAGATAACTGGCCCATGTCGACAGTGCCTGTGCTTATAGCCGACAAGCTCGCCGTTGCGTCGAAAGGCGCATCACCGTATGTCTCAACCACGTCAAACTTTCCACCCTGAGTGCCGGTAAGAGCCTTCAACTCATCGATCCACGGCCTATAAACAAACTCAACTATAGAAGCCCTGTCACTTATGGTGGCATGGAACGTTAAAGTTACCGTGGAGTCCCAGGGCAGCGCCTCGAAGTTGGCCGTTATGGAGTAGTCGCCGTTCATAGTGACGGTGGTCTCGGCAGCATTAACATCGTCGACGGTGCCCACATCGCCAGTCCAGTTGACGAACTGGTAGTATTCACTTGCTGGAGTCGCCTTTATGTTGACAGTCTGACCTGAGCCATAGGTATGGTCGCCCGCGGCAGGAAAGACTGATCCTCCACTGGTACTGGCGATAGTGAGAGTGTAGTCAGTAGGAGCATTACAGCCGACAAGGGCCACGCTCAAAGCCAGGACCACTGCTAATGCGATAAAAAGTAATTTCTTCAAAACTGTTTCCTCCTTTTTCTATATTACTAGATCTTCTTCGTTATCCTAAACTTCAATAGTCTTTTGCGCTGCTCATCACCTCCTTCGTAACTATTGCTCTTCAATTTCGGCCTCCGTTCAACTTCCGGCGTAGTGCGTTTCGCCAGCACCAGTTTCGAAAGTACTGCACCTCTATGGTCCTCTAGTTGCCCCGATGCAATCAGACCCGATTGCCCGATGAATCGGGGCAACTACATTGCCAAACAACCTGAGCTAGGGCTGTTCAGCTTCGCGCAGGGGCGCACCGATTTCCCTCTTCGGTTCTTGTTTCCCGCCGAAGCAACCCTCGGGCAACCGGAAACAAAGGAAGCTGGCGGAAAACATCGCCCTGATTCAAGTCTAATCATAGCAGATAAATGTTAAGGTTCTATTAAGATTCCGTAGTTGACAGGAAAAATCCCTGGACAAATTTGCCTGTTGCCACCGGGCATCTTCATTCTATTTGAGCTATCACCAACTTCTGTAATAGTTTGGTTCTTCCAATAATCTGCCCCTTAAGATGAGGGGGAATTGACAACCCTTTTTTGGAAAAACCTACGTGTTACCTCGCTCTTAGAATAAACCTATAATGTTAGCTCATTCATTTCTAAAAATCAAGAAATTCCCGAACTCGTCAACACGGCAGCTATGGCCTGCCGGAATTACGGTTGTAGTTGTAGGTTCTTCAATGATGGCATTGCCGGGAATAATATTACCCTCCCGGAGCTCTTGTCCATTGTAGATAGGGGTATTAACCCATTTAGCGTAATACAAACTTTAAACATGCGTTCCCTCTATATTTGTCCAGTTACCCAAAGCAAGACCGCCATAAACAAAGAGCCGGGGCCTGTGTCCATGCTCTCGCGCCAACCCGTATTAACAGGCTGACGAAATAGGAATCTATCTGCTATTTGATATTAAATAACCGGATAGCGTTTTTACTCAGGATCACCGATTTGGATTCGTCATCAATGTCCAGGTTCTTAACAAACGCAACACCTTGAGTGAACCAGTCACGCCTTATCGGGTAGGAGCTTCCGTACAGGATATGATCGGCACCCAGTACTTTTACTGCACATTCCAGCTGGGTTTTACCCCACTGTATAGAACCAGAGGTATCAAAGTAAATGTTGTTTTCCAGATACTGGTTGATTTTTTCACCTCCGGTCTGGAATCTTTGTACAGCATCTTTTCCGGTAATTTTGGGAGCCAACATATTACTATAGGCAAAGAACCCGCCACCCAGCATTGAATGAATCATCTTTAGATTGGGAAACTCATCAAACATACCGCTGAATAATTCTCTACCCACGGCCGTAGCCTGGGCTACACACCGTCCATATTGCCGGCGTAGGTTAGTGTATTTACATATAGACATAAAGTCGACCGGCAGGGGTGTGTGGTGTACGACAACCGGTATATTCAACTCATTAATCTTCTTAAAATGCGGCTTAAATTCCTCTTCATCTAGATACAGGTTTCCGTAGTGCGCCGCCATCTGAACACCGCTGAATCCGAGCTCTTTAATACACCTTTCCAGTTCTTTCAGGCTGCCTTTGGTGCCCCACGGCGGAACAACTGCCAGAGCCAAAAACCTGCCAGGATTCGCTTTTAGCTGGTCTGCAATAGCGTTGTTCAGTTTTATACAGGTTTCCAGATCAAGCCACTCTTGCCAGCAGGGTATCCTCAACATACCTTTATCAATCCCATTTTCGTTCATATCCTTGATTTGTTCCGCAGAACTGTACTGATTTTCGGCATAGTTAAGTATCTGGCAGCCCTTTGGTTGTTCAATTACAATCTGTCTGAGATTCTTGTCCGGAATGGGCGCAAGGCTGGCATGGATGCCATACTGTCTCGGGACCACGTTGAGGAAAGACTCCAGCAGAGCCTCATCATCGAATAGATTCTCAGGAAGCCAGTGCATGTTACTGTCGATTATCATTGATAATCTCCTCCTATATCAGAATATAAAGTGGTCAGGCTGGTTAGAGTTCGACAAAGAGGATGAAGACCGGGTTGGAAATTGGAACTTCCGTCAGGGCCTTCAGGCTCCCATCATTCGGATCTACTGCATATGACCGTATCACATCCGCCGGGCGATCCGGGACGAGCAGGAATGCGCCTGAGGGCGAGAGCGTCATACAGCGTGTTGCATCTTTAGGATCCTCAGATTTGCTGAGCTCAACCCGTCCCTCCTTCTTGAGATGACCATCCTCAGAGATACTGAACCATACGACGTCATCTTGTCCACGGTTGTTCATATACACGAAGCGGCCATTCGGATGCACCTGCAAGGTAGCCGTCTCGTTACGTCCCTTGAACCCGGAAAGCGTCGATTGCTTGTCGATGAACCGCAACGCCCCGGAGGAGGCATCGAAGTCGAAGGACCAGAGTTCAGAAGAGAACTCGCATGTCATGAATATGCGTCCTTTACTATCAAAAGCAGCATGTCTGGGACCGGTTCCCGCCGGGCACTGGTAAACATAGGCGAGTTCTAGTCTTTTCCCACCGATCCGGAAGACGTAGATCCGCTCCCCTGCCTTCTCGCACACCACCAGGAACTTTCCTGAAGGGTCAATCACGACGATGTGCGCGTGAGGACTGGCCTGCGCGTGGCCTCCGCCCTGAGGGGAATCGTTCGGATCAGTGCCATATCCGGTTAATACAGACACGTCCTGAATGTCGCCGATGGAGCCGTCATCGTTAATACCGTACTGGACTACTGTCGAATCGTCATATTCGAACTTCTCCACCCACTTGCCATCAGCAGCTTCGACCACTTTTACCACATGATCGAAGAAGCCATGGTTCGCGGTGAAGAGGAGCTTCTTTTCTTCGAATACGGTGATAGAGGCCGGCATCGCTCCTGCAGTAGGTTGCTTGTTCAGAAAGGTCAGCTTTCCGGACTCCGGATCTACCTTGAAAGATAGTACGCCAGAGGCCGGTTTCCTAGGTCCTCGTCCATCGGTTTTCCTTTCGTCAACCGAATAGAGGACTCTATATTTTGGTGCATAGGTGAGATACCCAGCCCTCTTCGGCATATCCTCCACACCGCCGGGAAGGGGGGTGATACTGCTTCCATCTGCGCTCAATTCGAAGACAGAGATGCCTCCACCCTCAAAATTAGCAACGTGATTGCGTCCAACGTACGCAATCAGCTTTTTTCCTTTACTCATGTCTCTTCTCCTTTCTATACCTTAGAGTTCCTAGAGTCTTTCAGGTATGCCAGGAAGATCTGGATACTTAGCTGCAACCTCGAGCACTTTCTTATCCTGCAGGCACATCATGTAGCCGTTATCCCACGCAAGCTTGTCGGCGATCTTGAGAGTGCAGTTGCGGATGTCGGCGGTGACGTGCGGATAGAAATTGTACTTCTCATTGGCCGGCGCTGAGCCGAGGTGCCAGTGCATATTGGAGAAGTGCGAGTGGTCGATTATCCGCCTGTAAATCTCGTTCGGGCACTGGTCTTTCGTGACCTTCGCGTTCGGGTGGATACCGAAGTGGAAGGTATCGAACTTTTGCATGCCGTCGCCGACCTTGCCTTCCAGCTCCTTCAGGGTGCGACTAATCGCGTCGGCTTCCTTGCCGCCAGAGATCTTGACCATCTTGTTGTCCTTGACATCCACGCGGACCGGTTCCTCCCAGGCCGGGGCTATGCCGATGTAGCGCGACCAATAGGGAAGCATGCAGTCGAAGAAGAGGACGCCGTTTACGTTCTTGCAGTTGACCGGCGGGTGGACCCACTCAGGCCAAGGTATGTAGTGGCTATGGTCCCTACGCCAGGAGTTGTAGGCCATGCCGGGGATGCCCTCGCGCTTCACCGGATCGAGAATGTTGCCTTCAAGCTCCGTGCCGTTGGGATCGGTCATGACGAACTTGGCCATGTGGTTCATGAAGGGATCGGAGCTGACGTGGCGGACCATGACCACGAGCTCATGCGGCGTCTGGGCCCACTCGCTCATCAGGAGCGAGGTGGTGACGGGGAACATGCGCACGTACCAGGTCTTCGTTTCTTCGATGTAACTCCGAAACTCTGCATTCTCTTCGATGGCCAGGTCGAGAGAGAAGTTGATGAACAGATCGGCTTTGGCAATAGCACCCTTGAGGATGGGCGGCACGCGCCACTCGTGCTTCTTCATGATCTCGTCGATCCAAAGGACCGAGCAATTGGCGCCCCGCGACTGAACCACAGACTGGACCCAACTGACGGCCACCGGATCGACCAAGTTGTCGCTGCCATAGGCGCCGTCAATGTGGGCCCCGATGAGGACCTCCATGCCCGGCTTGACTTGGGCGTTGTGATCCACCAGTTGGATGAGCGAGTTCAGCGCTGCTTTAGGAATACCTAATTGATGACTCATAATTTTTCTCCTTTCTGAAAGTATAGTCCAGCCTCTCCAAAATTGTGAATTTGCAGTCTACACTATATCACTCCCCGCTGTCAAAATGTAGAGGTTTATTGGAGGAAACTGCTCGTGAGGTTCGTCGCGGTCCTAAGCTATTTGCCCACAGTTAGCAGAGAGCCCTTGCCTCTTGACTGGCAATAGGCTGCGTGATATTCTCAATGGTAACCTGGGGAAAGGAGCTAGAAGATGCAGGCATTGAGAAAACTCAAGACAGTGTCAGAGTCAGGAGGCATCTTGCATGTAGCCATCGGGATTCTGGTCTTTGGCTCGATCTGGGGGCTTGTGGAGGCCACTCTGGGTGGGGCTTTACACCTTGTCCATTTCGCCTACAAAGGAGCAATCACCGGAGGCTTCGGCATGGCAATCATGGCAGCATTTGTCGTCACCTATCGGCGGCCCAAGCTCGCATTCTGTATTGCAGTGATCGCCGCCCTGTTCAAGCCGCTGAGCGCCCTGATTTATGGCCAGCCTGT
>Ga0224495_10002874_pt1 | contig 10894 bp, 6 predicted proteins | sample SF_Jul11_sed_USG_FD_168128 | JGI IMG/M metagenome (GOLD analysis project Ga0224495, IMG submission 168128) | Sediment microbial communities from San Francisco Bay, California, United States - SF_Jul11_sed_USGS_4_1 | ecosystem: Environmental > Aquatic > Marine > Sediment | place: USA: California...
CCTAACTCAGGTCATCAATCGAATAAGAAAGCAATCATCGCACTTGAATATCCCCGTAACCAAGATAAGAGACTTGATCCATCGAATCAGAAAAGATGGTGTTTTCCCTGGAATTGAAAGTTTGATTCCCCTGATTTATCCTCATCTGGATTCTTTTTTCGACTATGTTCCGAAAAATACATTTTTTATTTTGGTTGAACCTGCTGAACTGGAAAATATCGCAGACCATACGCTGCTGCAGGCATCAAAAAGTTTTGATGCTGCGCAAAAAGAATCACGGCTTTGTGTTGAACCTGAGCGTCTTTATCTAACCTGGCAGGAGACTAAAGCGATATTTGAGCAGAAAAAGGCGCTTTCCGTGAAAAAGCTCCATGTATCAAAGGAATCCATGTCTGAAAAACCGTCTTTAAAGCAATTTCATTATTCAGTGAAAGATAATATGGACCTTAGCATGGAACTTGATCGTCGCCGGGAACAAGACCTTTTTTCTCCTCTGGCAAACTGGATCAATCATCAAAGGCTGTCCGGATTTGATACACTTATGGTTTGCCATACTCGAACACAGGCCAAGAGACTGGTGTCACTATTGGTCCCATATGGTATTCATCTCGAAAGTATTGAAAGATTCGCTGATATTAAACAAAGCAAAGGGCAAGCATTCGTTTGTGTGGGTCGGATTTCCTCGGGATTTGTATGGCCGGCTGAATCTTTGGCGATCATCACAGAGGATGAAATATTCGGATCAAAGCGCCGGGCAAAAATAAAACCAGAGCAGCAAATTCGAACCCAACTTTTTGCATTTGAAGATTTAAAAAAAGGAGATCTTGTTGTTCACAACGATCACGGGATAGGACAATATGAGGGTCTGGTTGAATTGACATTAAATGGATCGAGCAATGATTTCCTCCTTATTGTCTATAAAGATGACGATAAACTTTATTTGCCTGTGGATCGTATGGGTATGGTTCAAAAATACATGGGTGTTGACGGCGTCGAACCGGCTCTCGACAAGATGGGCGGTAAATCATGGGAACGGGTTAAGGAAAGGGTAAAAAGATCGACCGAAAAAATTGCCGGAGAACTCTTAAAACTCTATGCTGAACGTAAAGTCAGCCGAGGACATGCTTTCAGGGAACTGGACGTTGATTTTAAGAACTTTGAAATGGGTTTTCCTTATGAAGAGACAGAAGACCAACTCGGAGCCATCGAAGATGTGTACAATGATATGAAGGCACAAATTTCAATGGACCGACTGGTATGTGGTGATGTCGGATACGGAAAAACAGAAGTTGCCCTGCGCGCCTCGTTGATGTCTGTTAATGATGGTAAACAGGTTGCCGTACTTGTACCAACGACGGTACTTGCAGAACAGCATTTTACGACGTTTTCAGAACGTTTCCAAAGGTATCCGATTAACATTGCATGCTTGAGCAGGTTTCGTTCTTTAAAGACACAACGCAACATTATAAATGATCTTAAAGCCGGAAAGATAGATATTGTCATTGGAACACATCGGCTGATTCAGAAAGATGTGTTATTTAAAGATCTGGGACTTTTAATCCTTGATGAAGAACAGCGCTTTGGGGTCAAACATAAAGAAAAGTTGAAAAAGATAAGACGTTCGGTGGATGTACTTGCTTTAACCGCCACACCAATACCCAGAACACTTCACATGTCGCTGATGGGGGTGCGGGATATCAGCATCATTTCAACACCACCTGAGCATCGCAAGTCTATTATCACCTATATTTCTGAATTTGATGACGCCGTCATTTCCGATGCCATACAAAAGGAACTCGGCAGAAAGGGACAGATCTTTTTTGTTCATAATAATATTCATACGATAAGGAAAATGGCAAGACACCTGCAGGAATTGGTACCCGATGTCAGACTCGATGTGGCGCACGGCCGTCTGGATGAGGAGGAATTGGAGGTAGTCATGCTGCGTTTTATGAATAAAGAGATAGACTTGCTGGTGTGCACCACTATTATAGAGTCAGGACTTGATATTCCTTCCGCCAACACCATACTGATCAATCGAGCAGACAGATTCGGGCTTGCTCAGATTTATCAACTGCGCGGTCGTGTCGGCCGTCTGGATGAACAGGCCTATGCCTATCTTTTTATCCCCAAGGAAAGTACGTTGGGCAAAGATGCTCAAAAACGCCTGAAGATTTTAATGGAACACAGTGATCTCGGCTCGGGCTTTCAAATTGCCATGAGTGATTTGAAAATCAGAGGCGGCGGAACGATTTTAGGTGCTTCCCAATCCGGCCATATTGCCGCGGTGGGTTATGACATGTTTCTCAAACTGATGGAAAACTCCATGGCGGAACTGAAAGGGGAAAAGGTTCAGGAAAGTCTTGAACCGGAGATCAACATTAATATGCCTGCTTCGATACCCGAATTCTATATCGCCGATATTGATCAGCGTCTTAGTGCATATCGTCGGCTTGCTAAAATGACAGAACTTAATGAGATTGCTGATTTTAAGGCGGAGCTGATGGATAGATTTGGTGATTTGAACACTGAAACGGAAAATCTTCTTTTAAAAATCATGCTCAGGGTATTGGCCATAAAGGCTGGTGTCAACCGGGTTGATCTTAAAGGATGGCAGCTTTCACTCTCTTTTTCGCAAGCACACCAGAAAAATCCTTCCGGCATTATAGACATGGTTCTTTCAGAACAAGATCGGTATGGAATCACACCGGATCATATTTTGCAGGTCAAACTGAAAAAAGGGAATACATCCTTTCTTTTGTCGCAGACTAAAAACATCTTGAAAGAAATAATGCAACGTGTTAATAGCTAAAAATTTAAATAATTTAGGAACTAATTTGGATTTGCATGTCAGATATTCCAGTTTCTGATGATAAGATATTCAATTAAATTTATTTCTTTAATTTGTTTTCTGTGGATTGGGTTTACTTTGTGCGGGTGCTCTGATTTCGAACACAAACAAAAAGATGAATATTTTATCAAAGTCGGGGACAGGACAATAACCGTTGCTGACTTCAACAAGGCTTTTGAAATCGCCAAGAATGCATATCCGCACAATAGAATAAAGCAACCTGATGTGACCCGGGAAGTTCGACTTCGGCTTATTCAACAAATGACTGAAGAGATGATTCTTCTGGAAAGGGCTAAAGAACTTGATATTACGATTACAGATTCTCAGGTTGAAGAGGCCTTGAGAGATATAAAAAGGGATTATCCTGACAATGTGTTCCAGGAAACACTGCTTGAGTATGCCATTCCTTACCAGTCTTGGAGAGAAGGATTAAAGACACGTTTACTTATAGAGAAGGTGATTGCACAGGAGTTGGGCGATAAGATCGAAATAACGCATGATGACATATCGAAATATCATGAGGAACACTTCAAAGATGACAACACATCACCTGATGTGAATGAGGTTCCAAAAGATACAAACAACATCATTATTAAAATATTGCGCAAAGAGAAGATGGAAAAAGCGTATGTGCCGTGGATAAAAGAACTTAAAAACAAGTACGTAGTTGAAATAAACAAAAAAGAGCTGGAAAAAATGACCGGTTTGTAAAATAATTTATGGTTCTTTTAAAAAAATGAAAAGCAGATCCTTTAAATCTATTCGAATTAATTCAATATATTGTGTTATATATTCATTGTTTTTTTGTGTGTTTGGTTATCCGTTAATTATAAACGCAAAGAGTGCGGAAATTGTTGAACGTATTGTTGCCGTGGTTAATGATGATGTCATTACACTTATCGAACTCAACAGCTCACTTAAACCTTACACGGAAAAAATTCGATCCCTTGGATATCCGTCGGAGAAAGAGCAACAACTACTCTTTAACGTCAGAAAGGATATGCTTGACCGCCTTATCAATCAGAAAATTGAAGATCAGGAGATAAAGCGTTCAAAGGTTGAAATCAGCGAAGGGCAGATCGATCAAACCATTGAGCGGATCAAAGAGACGAATTATCTTACAGATGAACAACTAAGGGCGGCATTGGCCAAAGACGGACTGACCATGGAAGAGTATCGCAAAAAGATCAAAAGTCAGGTACTCAGAGAAAGGCTTGTCACTCTTAAAGTTAAATCAAAGATCGTGATTACCAAAGAAGACGTTAAAGCTTATTATGAAAAACATATCGACGAGTATGGCGGAAAACAAAAATATCATCTTCGCAATATCATTATAAAAGTTCCTCTGTTTTCGGATTCAGAAAAGAAACTTGAGATTAAAGCGAGAATGGATGAGATTTTGGAAAAATTAAAAGCCGGAGAATCTTTTGAAGTCTTGGCGGCAAAGTATTCAGAATCACCGGCGGCTTCTGATGGCGGAAATCTGGGTGAGTTCGAATTCGATTCCCTGTCACCGCAACTTCAAAAGGCCATCGAAGAAATAAAGCCTGGTGAGTTTACACCCGTGCTCGATACAGATCAGGGATATCAAATTTTTTTTCTAGAAGAGATATTAAGTGCTAAAGGAAAAACGCTTGAGGAGGTTACACCGGAAATTGAACGTAAGCTCTATGATGAAAGCATTGATAAAAAATATCGGGCATGGATTGGAGATTTGCGAAAACAGGCCGTTATCAAAATCATCCAGTAGCGTTCTTCGGCTCTGCCTGAAGAGTTGCTGCAAGAGTTTGAAGTGAGCTAAAATTGTAAGTGAGCTAAAGTGAGCTAAAGGTTGAAGTGAGCTAAAGTTATGGAGTCGCATTGCTCCGGTAATTTTATATAATTGACAGAATACCTTCACTTTAGGCACTTTTAACTTGTACGGCTTTGAGTAAAACAGCCCCTTTCAAGGGCAAACCAAAACCTGGTCCTTTTGGCCAGGATTCTTTACTTTAACATATGCATAGTGAATCCAACAAAATACTTCTTGAAAGCATTAAAAGACTGCTAAGAAGAGATGCCACCAGCCACCTTCTTAAGATTGTAAAAAAAACCCACGCTGCGGACTTGGCCTCGGTGTTCGATTTTTTGTCAATTCATAATCAACGCAGACTCTTTAAGCTCATCGATAATGTAAGTTTAAAGGGCGAGATTTTCAGTAATCTCGACGAGGACACATTTTTGGGCCTAGTGGATGGAATGAATTTGGACGATATCGTCGAAATCCTTGATCTCATGCCAAGAGATGATGTTGCCGACCTGTTGGGATGTATGCCTGTGGAAAGGTCCGATGCTATCCTTGAGAAAATGAAAAAGGAGGGTTCAAAAGAAGTTGAAGGTCTCCTTCACTATGAGGATGATACAGCGGGCGGTATCATGGTCCCTGAGTTTATTGCGTTGCAAGAGGATACAACCGCCGGAGAGGCCATTCAGTCACTTCAAAAAGAGCATCTGGATGTAGAGATGCCGTTTTATCTTTATGTGGTTGATACGAACGGCAAATTGATCGGGGTCAGTTCTTTGAGGCAGCTGGTTGTGGTTCCGCCCAAGACACCCCTTAAGAATTTCATGACCACAGATGTTTTTGCGGTAAAAACGAATATGGATCAGGAAGAGGTGGCAAAAATCGTTGCCCGTTATGATATCCTTGCCGTACCGGTGGTGGATGACACAAACAAATTGGTCGGTATTGTTACCGTGGATGATGTTATCGATATCATCAGAGAAGAAGCGACAGAAGACATATTGAAAATGGTAGGTGTCGGCGAAGAATTCGTTGAAACCACATCCATATTCAAAAATATCAAAATGCGCATGCCGTGGCTGTTCGCGAGCTGTGTCGGCGGAATTATCGCTTCCTTTATTATCGGTTATTTTCAGTCAAGTTTAAGCAAGTTGGCTTATCTGGCGGCTTTTATTCCGGTGATTATGGGAATGGGCGGCAACATTGGCGTTCAATCCGCTACCATTACGGTTCGGGGACTAGCCACCGGACGTCTCAATATTCGCGATATCTGGTCGGTAGTTTCCAAACAGCTTATGGTGGGGCTGATGCTGGGTCTTTTTTACGGATTTGTTGTTGGTTTGGTAGCACAGTTGAAATACAGCCGTGAATGGTTTGCTCTGGCCGTGGGACTTGGTGTGCTTTCTTCCATGACCTTGGCAGCCCTCGCGGGATCTCTGGTGCCGATGACCTTAGCCAAAATCAATGTCGATCCTGCAATTGCGTCAGGTCCTTTTGTTACCACGGCAATCGACATTATCAGTGTGACCTTCTATTTTGTTATTGCCACAACCCTCCTGGGTATATGAAAAGATGTCAAGCTTTTCAACGCCTGCAATCGTATTACGCCGGATCGATTATGGAGAATATGATTTTGTCATTACGCTTTTTACGCTGAGAAAAGGCAAAATTTCAGTCATTGCAAAATCTGCAAAAAAAAGCAAAAAACGATTTGCAGGAATACTTGAACTCTTTTCAATATTAGACGTGGTATGCAATGTTGGTCGAAGAAAAGGGCTTCCTGTTTTACAGGAAGCCGCATTAGAGTATCCGTTTTTCGACATCAGATCCAGCACATTAAAGATGGCCTATGCCAGCTACTGGGCAGAACTCATCAACGAATGGATGGAAAGCGGTCAAAAACAAGTTCAGCTTTACCAGCTCTTTCAGTATGTTTTGAGAGAACTTGATTCATGCCGGGTATCAGAAGCGGCACTTTCTATTTTGTTTCAGGTGAAGTTTATGACCATATCCGGTCTTGCACCAAATTTAAGACAATGCAGCGTCTGCCGCATTGAAGTAGAGAAGATAAAGGAAACCAGAGTTAAATTTGATTTTGAAAAGGGAGGAATCTTATGTGACGGATGTACTTCCAAAACCTTGCATAAAACATTTCTTTCAAAGGGAATCATTAAACAGCTTTTGTGGATAGAAAAGGGGGATTTGGTCAAAGCGGTGAGGGTCAGGTTTACTTCTGATGCTTTAAGGGAAGGTTTGGAGTTTTTGGAGACCTTTGTGCCCTATCATGTGGGAAAAGAACCCCGGAGTTTGAAATTTTTGCAACAAATAAGGAAGTGGTAGATACCGGATGAAAAATGCGGAAAATCATTGAATCCCATCAAATTGAAGCTTCGGCGCCATGCAGGATCGACTTGGGGGGAACTCTGGATATCAGCACCTTTTATTATCCCCTAAGGCATCTTTTTCCATGCACCGTCAATATTGCGATAAATTTAAGAACAAAGGTTCGACTACTTCCATATGACAAAAAAAAAATAAAAGTAACTTCAAAAGGATTCAAAAGCGCTGAATATCTTCTGGATAGAGCGCCTTTTGATCATCCGCTTGGGCTCATCTTTGCCATTGCAGTGTATTTCAGAGCTGAAGGGATTCATATTGATATCGACTCATCATCTCCTCCTCGGAGCGCTTTGGGCGGGTCTTCCGCAGCCGCAGTGGCCCTTGTTGGGGCTTTTTCAAAGGTTAGAGAAAAAAAGGGGCAGACCCCCATTCCCAGAAAAAACGTCGCCTTTTTGTCACAGACCATTGAGGCAAGTGTGGCAGGTGTGCCGTGCGGCTTCCAGGATCAATTGGCGGCCGTTTACGGCGGTGTAAATGTATGGTATTGGCCGGGAGATTTTCAAATTCCTTTTTTTAGGAAAAAAACCATTATCCCGAAACGGTACTTACCCAAATTCGAACAGCACTTGTTGCTGGCGTACTGCGGGATACCTCACGAATCGAAGAATGTTAATAAAAAATGGGTGAAGCAATTTCTTTCCGGAAAGCACCATGGACTTTGGGCTGAAATTATAGTATGTACACATAAATTTGCCGATGCGCTCATTAAAAGAGATATCACTGCTGCATGTAAACAGATGAATAAAGAGACCGCTATCAGAAGGAGGATGACACCTGAAGTACTTGACGAGATCGGTACGGCACTTGTTGAATCCGCCATAAAAAAGAGTTGCGGTGCAAGATTCACAGGGGCGGGCGGCGGGGGCTGTATATGGGCACTGGGTCGGGTAGAGGATATTGACAAGCTCAAAGACACATGGGAAGGTATTCTTTCAACAAGAAAGGATGCCCGCTTGCTGAGTACGAAGATTGATTCAGAAGGGCTTTTGTAGTCTTTCTTGACCAAACAGTTGCTAATAACTAAATTAGATGCTCGACATAACCTTTACCAATGGAATATTTTGCGAAGCCTTCTCATAAGTGCCTAAAGTTTGAAGTGATCTAAAGTGAGCTAAAGTTGAGGAACGCGCTTTCAGCGCAATCAATTATAATTAAAATTGATAGAATACCTTAACTTTAGGCACTTTAGTTCACTTTAGGCACTTTAAACTTTTGCATACATAGAATGAATAAACCAAGTTATAAATATGTGACCGTATTTACGAATACGTGTACTTAGTATAATAAAGCGTAACGGCTCGCTGGTTGCAAAGTGCATAAAACGTCCAGCATAACCAACTAATCACAAATAGATCGATGAGGAAGGAAAAATGAATTTTCAGGATGTAATCATGTCGCTAGAGAAATTCTGGGCACAAAAAGGATGTGTGGTGGCCCAGCCGTATGATATGGAAGTCGGCGCCGGGACATTTCATCCCACCACACTTCTAAAAGCCCTCGGCCCCGAACCCTGGAATGTTGCTTATGTTCAGCCGTCGAGGCGGCCGACCGACGGTCGATACGGTGAAAACCCGAACCGGCTGCAACATTACTACCAGTATCAGGTGATTTTGAAACCTTCTCCTTATGATGTTCAGGAGCAGTATCTTCAGAGCTTGAAAGTGTTGGGTATAGATCCTTTGGAGCACGACATCCGATTTGTGGAAGACGATTGGGAATCCCCCACTTTGGGTGCGGCCGGTCTGGGATGGGAAGTGTGGCTGGATGGAATGGAGATTACCCAGTTCACCTATTTTCAATTGTGCGGCAGTGTCGAGTTGTTTCCCATATCCGTTGAACTCACATACGGGCTGGAACGTATCGCCATGTATCTGCAAAAAGTGGACAGCGTGTTCGATTTGAAATGGACCGATACCGTGACTTACGGCCATGTGCACCATCAGCAGGAAGTCGAACAGTCGACTTACAATTTTGAAAAGGCGAATGTAAACATGCTGTTGGAGTTTTTCAATCAGTATGAGGCTGAATCCGCGCGAATGATTGAAGAAAAATTGGTGCTTCCGGCCTATGAATACTGCCTGAAATGTTCGCATACGTTTAACCTTCTCGATGCTCGAGGCGCCATCAGTGTTGCCGAAAGGACCGGTTATATCGGCCGAATAAGAAATCTTGCCAGGGCATGTGCGGAAGGATATCTGAAGCAAAGAGAAGCCATGGGGTTTCCGCTGTTGAAAAAATAAACGCATAGAATCCGGATCCAAAGGATTCAGCTTAGAAAATAGGAAATAGGAATTGGAAAATAGATAACCGCATCCTCTTTCCTCTTTTCACTTTCCTATTTCCGGATTAACGGTTTTGGTTTTTGGTGATTGGAATTTGTGATTTTAAATACAAGATAGAGGTGACTATGAAAAGTTTATTGCTTGAGATAGGGACAGAGGAAATCCCGGCGGGTTATATTGAACCGGCGCTTGAATTCTTGTCGTCAGCACTCTTACAGAAAATGACCGACGTTCGCATTGAACATGGCAACGCGAAAGTCTTTGGTACGCCGAGACGACTTGCGATAGAAGTTCAACAGGTGGCAGACAAACAGAAATCTTTAACCTCCGAAGTATTGGGGCCTCCGGAAAAAGTCGGTTTTGATAACAACGGCAAGCCGACAACGGCTGCATTGAAATTTGCCGAAAAGGTCGGGGTCTCCGTAAACGCCTTAAAAATAAAAGAGACCAGCAAAGGCCGTTATGTCTGTGCACGGGTTGCGGAGCGAGGACTGGCAACCCGGACGCTTCTTAAAACCATACTGCCGGAAGTGATTCTGACAACGCCGTTTCCAAAAACCATGAAATGGGCGGAACTCAATATCACCTTTGCCAGACCGATCCATTACATTGTGGCTCTTTTGGGAAATCAAATCATTCCGTTTGAGGTGGGAGATACAAAGAGCGGGCGATATAGCTTCGGGCACTATTTTATGCAGCCCGGGAAAGTAAAAATCTCCTCTTCGGACGATTACGTCAAAACCCTTAAAAATGCCCAGGTGGTTATCGATTTTGAAGAACGGCGAAAACTTGTTGAAAATGAAATTAATAAAGCTGCCAAAGAAGTCGGCGGCAGGGTATTACCGGATGAAGAGCTCATCGATATCAACAAGAACCTGGTTGAATTTCCCATCGCCACAGCAGGAAATTTTGATAAAGCGTTTCTGGAAATACCCGGCGAGATCCTGATTACCGCGATGCGTCATCATCAAAAATATTTTGCCGTGGTGGATGACAACGGCAACCTCATGTCCAGCTTTATCGCCGTGAACAACACCCGCACAAAGGATATGAAGCTCGTTGCCACCGGACATCAAAGGGTATTGAGAGCCCGTCTTGCGGATGCGCAATTCTTTTTCAAAAGCGATGTGGAAGAATCCATGGATGAATGGGTCGAGAGGCTCAAGGGCGTTCTTTTCCAGGCCAAACTGGGAAGTATGTTCGAAAAGGTTCAACGGATTCAAAAAATTGCAGCGTATCTGGCGGATGCCGTAGGGCAGAAACCGAATGTAAAAAACCAGGTGTTGAGGGCTGCCTGGCTGTGCAAGGCCGACCTGGTCAGTCAGGTGGTTTACGAATTTCCGAATTTGCAGGGCGTTATGGGAAGAAATTATGCTTCGATCAAGAAAGAACCCAAAGCCGTGGCAGCCGCGATAGAGGAACATTACCGGCCGACCTATTCCGGCGGCCCCCTTCCGGAGACCGAGATCGGCGGGCTTCTCAGTATTGCCGACAAGATCGATTCCATTTGCGGATTTTTTTCCGTAGGGCTTGTTCCTACCGGCGCGTCGGACCCCTATGCGCTTCGCCGGCAGGGAA
>Ga0224495_10002875_pt1 | contig 10893 bp, 11 predicted proteins | sample SF_Jul11_sed_USG_FD_168128 | JGI IMG/M metagenome (GOLD analysis project Ga0224495, IMG submission 168128) | Sediment microbial communities from San Francisco Bay, California, United States - SF_Jul11_sed_USGS_4_1 | ecosystem: Environmental > Aquatic > Marine > Sediment | place: USA: California...
TTGAAGCTTGGGCTTCCCTCAGCCGCGCGTAACGCGCCACCGTCTCCCGGTTAACTAAAAGCTCCCTGGATATTCTCCGCTGGCTCCATCCCTGTTCCAGCAACGTCCTGATCGATTGAATCTTCGCCATTTTGATTATGTTCGCCATATCTTCGCTCCTTATGAAGCGATGATATTAAGCGATACCCTCAAAATGGCTGGGTTTGATCCGCCCCTAAGTGGCTGGTTTTAACCGCCCCATGACAGCTGGCCTTAAATTCGGTGGTATTTCTTCAATCGACCTACGCCAATGTGACAAAAGCCACTCGAGTAGCTATAATCGAGAAGAAGAAACGCCAGGCCTCCTGACCTGAGAGGATCGGTGAAAAAGGAGGTCTGGAACAAAAGTGGAACAAAGATTCCAGGGGCATTTAGGGAGCTAACTGCTTATAAAATAAGGAAGTTAATGGCGGAGAGAGAGGGATTCGAACCCTCGGACAAGCGACCTAACCGCCAATAAATCAACCAGATAAAAAACAGGAAACCCCCTCCAGGGACAGTCTGGGGACAGAAAATATAAATGTGCCTATTGACATTCGTTTGCATATGATGTAATATTCATCCTGATACGATTGGCTGAAACATTGGCAAGCATGGAGATTTTCTATGCATGGCCAGGGTTAAGCCGAAAGCCAAGCCGAAAAAGCCAGCCAAGCCTGGACGCGATGAGAAGGGGAGGATAGTCCCCGGCGTATCAGGTAATCCCTCCGGGCGACCAAAAGGCGCCAAGTCTTTCGGTCCTGCCATTCTTGCCGCCGCCGCCGAAGCGGTGGAAAAACTCAATTCCACAACCCCCCTTGTCGATCTGTTGGTCCAGGATCTGGCTGACAAGAAAACCCGCGCTTTCACCCTTAAGACCCTTGCCGCTTACCTGCCAAAAGAAATCAAACATTCTGGTGAAATCGGGATTAACTTCACTGAGATGACCGACGAGGATCTTAGGCGGTTTGTCTCAGAAAAACTCGCAGCCATGGGGATCGGAAAATGATAGCCGTGGCGGAGATGAGCAGGGATGAGCTGGAAACGGTGGCAGCCGGTCTGGAGGAAATGGAACGCCGGGCGGCTGGAAACTGGCTCGACACTTACTCCCCATACCCCACGCAGGAAAGATTCCACGCCGCAGAAGTGAAAAACTCCCAGGTGTTGTTCATGGGAGGGAACCAGACTGGGAAGACCACGTGTGGCGCCGCTGCCATTGCGTACCACCTGACCGGCAGATATCCGAAACGGTGGAAGGGGAGAAGATTTACCGCCCCGATAAAAGCCTGGGCCGGATCCCCAACGGGAGAAACCACCAGGGATGGTGTGCAGACGCGCCTGTTGGGGGATATCAGCAAGCCTTCGGGGCTGGGAACCGGGGCGATCCCGCGTAAATATATTCACTCCCACACGGTCAAAAGGGGGATCAAGGATTCCATAGACGTGGCCCTGATCAAACATTCATCCGGCGGATGGAGCAAACTCCAGTTTAAGTCATACGACCAGGGTAGGGAAAAGTGGCAGAGCGAGGTCCTGGACCTGGTGTGGTTTGACGAGGAGCCGCCGGCGGACATCTATTCCGAGGGAATAACTCGGGTGGTGACGAAAAAAGGGCTGGTATTGCTGACCTTTACCCCGCTCAAGGGGATGAGCGAAGTGGTGAATGGCTTTATTAAAGGCGCCGAAAAGTTGGGCGGTGGGCGGGAAATCATAACCGCAACCTGGGATGACGCGCCACACCTGGACAAAGAAGCCCGAGAGAGGTTGGCTGATTCTTATTCCCCCCACGAAAAAGACGCCAGGACAAAAGGGATTCCCGCGCTGGGTTCCGGGTTGATCTATCCCGTTCGGGAAGAGGCTTATCTGATAGACCCAATCTTGATCCCTGATTATTACCCCCGGATGTTCGCCCTGGACGTGGGCTGGAACCGGACAGCGGCTCTGTGGGCCGCATGGGATCGCCAGGCGGATATCGTCTATGTGTGGAGTGAGCATTATCTGGGGCAGGAACCGGCCCCGGTACACGCCAGCGCAATCAAGGCGAGGGGGGATTGGATGCCTGGGGTGATAGACCCAGCGGCCAGGGGGAGGGCGCAGACCGATGGGGAGCGGCTAATAGATCATTACCGGGGGGAAGGGTTGAAGCTTGAACCCGCAAAGAACGCCGTGGAAGCAGGTATTCATATGGTCCTGGACCGGATAAACCAGGGGAGACTGAAGATATTCAAGACCCTGTCCCAAACATTAAGGGAAATGAAACAGTATCACCGGGACGAAAAGGGGCGTGTGGTCAAGGAGAACGACCACCTGATGGATTGTCTGAGGTATCTGATCCTGAACCTTGATCAGGCAAAAACCAAACCGGAGAAGCAGGCCCGCCGCGTTGCAGGCGGAGACTGGATGAGCAACTGATGGCCAGCGAAAAGAAAATATTGGAACAGGCCAGGGCGCGGATGGAAGCGGCCAGGGACGCGGAACGGGAGAACCGGGAGTTGGCCCTGGAGGACCTGCGATTTTTGCATGGTGACCAATGGGACGCCCAGGTGTTGCAGGAGAGGCAGAAAGCAAGGAGGCCGGCGCTGACCTTCAACCGCCTGCCCGCGTTTCTGGATCAGTTGGTGGGGGACCTGCGGCAGAACAAGATTGCCATAAAAGTTCTGCCTGTGGATGACGAAGCGGACCCAGAGACGGCGGAGATATTCAATGGACTTATTCGCAATATCGAGGCCCAATCCAGCGCCGAGAACGCCTATATCGCAGCTGCGGAGAGCGCGTTCGCCTGCGGTTTTGGAGCGCTGAGAATCCTAACCCGCTATGTGGATCATAACAGTTTCGATCAGGAACTGGTGATCGAGCCGATAAAGAATCCGTTCACGGTTTATATGGACCCCTTGTCTACCAGGGTGGATGGATCTGACGCCAAATGGGCGGCCATATCGATAAAGATGCCGAAAAACTCCTTTGAAACGGAATATCCAAAGGCAGACGCCGCCGGATGGGAAGACCCAAAAGGCGATGGCCAATCCTTCTGGGGGGACAAGGATGGCGGTATCCGGGTCATGGAATATTACTGGATCGAGGAAATCCCCAAGACTATCCACCTGCTATCTGACGGGTCCACGGTCTGCTGTAAAAAATATGAAGCGATGCGGGAGCAGTTGGAGGCCGCTGGGATAACGTCGGTCAAGCAGAGGGAATCGGCCAAACCGGTGGTTATGTACGCCAAGATGACCGCCAGCGAGATATTGGAAGGTCCACAGGAGTGGGCGTCGGAGTATATCCCCATAGTCCCGGTTGTCGGCAAGGAACTGAATGTCGATGGGAAGGTATACCGGCGGGGTGTGATCAGGAACGCTATCCCTGCGCAGAAAGCCTATAACTATTTCCGGACCGCCCAGGTGGAGCTGCTGGGCAAGCAGCCGAATGTGCCGTGGATTGTCTCCGCCAAACAGATTGAGGGGCATGAGGCCGACTGGAACCAGTCAAATGGCAACCTGCCATATCTGGTTTACAACGACACGGAAAAGGATCGAGCACCGTACAGGGCCGATCCGCCCCAAGGGTCCCCAGCTCTATCCCAGGAAGCGGCCCAAATGAGCGACGAAATGAAAGCCTCCACCCACCTTTATGACGCCAGCATGGGCAACAGGAGCAATGAGACCAGCGGCATAGCCATAAAGCAGAGACAGAGTCAGGGGGAACGGGGGAACTTCGCGTTCTTCGACAACTACGCCCAGAGCATAACTCAAGTGGCCAGGATTCTGGTGGACATGATCCCCAGGATTTACGACGCGCCGAGGATTGAGCGGATTATCGGACCGGATGATGACGGGAAACTGGTGAAGCTCAACGAACCGTTTGGGCTGGGGAAGGTGAACGAGCAGGGCGAGGAGCTGGGAGCGGTTTATGACCTGAAGGCGGGGAAATATGACGTAGTGGCCACAATCGGCCCGTCCACGTCAACAGCCAGACAGGAAAGCCTGGAGTTGATGATGGACCTTTTGGAGAAGATGCCCCAGGCCACGCCAATGGTTGCCGATCTGATCGTAAAGAACATGACGTTCAAGGACGCTGAGGAACTGGTGGAAAGGTTTAAATCGATAAATCCCTACCTCCAGCAGAAGCAGGCCATGGAGGCGCAACAGCAGCAGCAAATGGGAGGGGCCCCAGGGGTAGGCGCTCCAATGCCGCCACAACAGATGGTTAATCCGCAGGGACCGCCGCCAGGCGGGGCTCCTGCGCCAATGCAATAACAATGGAGGATCTTATGGACGAACGGGACACCGCGGCGCCCGAAACCCAGCCTGAAGAGGCCGAGGAGCAAACCGCGCAGACGGCTACTGACACACCCACGGCAGAGCCAGCCGCGGGAGAGGGAACGCCTGACCCTGCGGCCCAGGGGGCCGATGACAAAGGCGACGAGCAGACGGGCGACGACAAGCCGAACAAATCGCGCGCCCAGAAGCGGATCGAGACGTTGGTCACGAAAAACCACCGCCAGGCGGAGGAGATTTCGAGGCTCCGGAGACGGGCCGAGGAAGCGGAAAAACGCTTGACGGAGATGAAGCCGCCAAAGGAAGAGGATTTTGAGGATCACGACGCATATCAGGAAGCCAAGATAAACCACACTGTGAGCCAGAAGGTTTTGCAGACGCAGAGGGAGCAGGCTACCGCTGATATGGCGGAGATCGAGAGCCAGAGGGTTGCGGAGAGACAGAAGGCTTTTGCTGAAGGAATGGCCGCGTTTAAACAGGCGACGCCTGATTTTGACGCCGTGGTGGACGCCGCCAAGGTGCCGCTGACGAACGACATGGCCGGCGCAATCATCGAAAGCCCCGAAGGCCCCGCCATTCTCTACCACCTTTCGCAAAATCCCGGACTGGCGGAGGAACTGCGACAAATGCCCACGCTGACAATGGTCCGCGAACTAGGGCGGCTGGAGAAAACGCTGGAGGGAATTCACCGCCAGCCTGTACAGAAACCAACAACAAATGCCCCCCCGCCGGTAAAGCCTTTGCCCAGCGGTGGCTCTCCTGTATCTGTGGATCCGGAGAAGATGACCACTGCGCAGTATATCGCTTATCGGCGGAAACAATTGCAGGGCGGAAAATGAGAGATAAGGGATGCCTAATACCATACTGACACCGACAGCGATAGCCAGGGAGACGCTGGCGCAGTTGATTAACAACTGCGTATTTGGGAACCTGGTTCACCGGGATCTGGAATCGAATTTCGCCAAAGCCCCAAGGATAGGCGAATCGATCACGATCCGCAAACCGGTAAAATTCACCGTGACGGACGGGGCCACCCTGTCCAGTCAGGACGTGACAGAGAACAGCACGTCCATCACCATCGACCAGCGGAAGCACGTCGCTTTTTCGTTCAGCTCCCAGGAGCTGACTATGAAAATAGACGAGTTTTCCAAGAGGTACATTGAGCCGGCGGCCATCCAGTTGGCCAACGCCATCGACAGCTCGATTGCCGGGCTGTATGTGGCCGTGCCGGGATTCTCCGGGGCCGCCGGGACCACGCCCAATACCTTTGCCCACCTGGCCAACCTGGGCAAGCTGATGAGCAAAAACGGCGTCCCCAACAAGGGGCGGAACCTGGTGTTGGGGCCGGACGCCAAATGGACCCTGGCGGACGCTTTCAAAGGGTTCTATCAGGAGACCATCACAAAGGAGATCCTGCGCGAAGCCACCCTGGGACGGTTCGCCGGATTCGACTGTTTCGAGGACCAGAACATAAAGGTTCACACCAAAGGAGTACAGAGTGGAACCCCGCTGGTGAACGGCGCCACCCAGACCGGTTCCACGCTGGTTACGGACGGATGGACGATAAGCCAGACGCCGATCATCAAGGTTGGTGATGTAATCACCATCGATGGTGTGTACGCCGTGAACCCGGTGAGCAGGGAGACCCAGAGCCATCTGGCCCAGTTCACCGTGACCGCCGCGGCCAACTCGGACGGTTCGGGGAACGCCACCATCAGCATATACCCGGCCATCACAACCTCCGGGGCGTACCAGACCGTGAGCGGATCCCCGGCGGACAACGCTGCGATAAACGTGTTGGCCGCCAACCACGTGGCCAACCTGGCGTTCACCAAGGAGGCGTTCGCCCTGGCCATGGTTCCGTTGGAGGTTCCGAAATCGGCCGCCTGGTCCAGCCAGGAGAGCCATGACGGATTCTCCATCCGGTTCATTCGTGACTATGACGTGACGAATGACAAGGAGATTTACAGGCTGGATGTCTTTTACGGGGTGAAATGCATTTACCCCGAACTGGCCGCCAGGCTGCTGGGATGACAACCAGGGGGCTGGGTTGATAGCCCGGCCCCCGCAACTTAAGGAGGCAAGATGCCAAGAAGGAAAAAGATCGACAGCCCGGACGTTCCGGGCGCCGAGCCGATGGTATGGGTGGAACAGGCTGGAGCGAAGAAGCATGTCCAGTGGGATCAGATTCCCGATGGCTGGACCCTGTGCCCTGGGCCGGTGACCGTGTATGGTCCTGGAGGCAAGGCGGTGGTGTGCAGCGCGGAGGAAGCGCTGGAACATTACGCCGCAGGGTACAGCGACACTCCGGGAGACTGACCCATGACCACAGCGCAGGATATCATCACCGCCTCGATGCGGAAAATAGGCGTGGCACGGCGGGGGATGACCCCGGACGCGGCGGATATCGCCGATGGGCTGGCCGCGCTGAACCGAATGATATCCGCCTGGGCTCTGGAGAATCTAATGGCGAAGGCGCGGACACTGGCGGGTTACCCGCTGGTGTCCGGCCAATATGAGTACACCATCGGGACCGGTGGGAACTTCAACGCCACCAGACCGGAGGAGATCGTGGGCGCATGGGTGCGGGACGCGAACGGGCTGGACTACCCCGTGGAAATCATTCCCAGGGAGGCATACGAAGGAACCAGCCTGAAATCCTCTCCCGGCAGACCATACAGGCTTTATTACGATCCCCAGTATCCGCTGGGGATAGTCAAGGTGTGGCCAGCGCCGCAGACCATTGAAACGATATATCTGGATCAGGTCGTAAAGCTTAGCGAATACGCCACAGCCGCCACGGCGGTGGATCTGCCCCCCGGATATGAGGACTGCCTGATATACGGCCTGGCGGTCCGGCTGGCTCCGGAATACGGGATCACCACGCCACCGGAAGTGGCGTTTGAAGCGCAGAAGCTGAAAGAGCGGATAAAGGAACGGAACCACCAGACGCCGCCGGCCATGATGGATTCTGCGGTGATGGCCCTGGGGCAGGGCAGCAGGTACAACATTTTCACAGGGTAGGATGACGATGAAACGGACATTCGCGGCAATAATCGGGCTGCTGATTTGCGCGTCCTTGACCGCCGACGCCGCAAAGCTTTATCCCGCGCCGATCTTCCGCTGGGAAACAGACGCGGGGGCGCCGGCCAGTGGCTGGAAAGTCTACACATACGAGGCGGGGACCACCACTCCAAAGGCGACATATACCGACGCCAGCGGGGTCACCCCCAACTCCAATCCAGTAATCCTGGACGCCAGAGGAGAGGCGGCGATATGGTTTGCCGGGACGTACAAGCTGGTGGTGAAAGACGGATCCGACGTCACCCAGGCTACATATGACGATTTTGGCGCTGGGGATTCCGCAACGGCTCCGGTGGTTAACCTAGTGGGGAATGGATCGTTCGAGACAGACGCGAACGCCGACAGTTTGCCGGATGACTGGACCACCGTTAAATATGACGCAGGAACCTCCACCGCGACCCTTATCACCTCCAGCCAGGCCCACGGGGCCAACGCTCTGAAGTTCGGCAGCTTGGGCGACGGAGGGGGAACAGCGACACAAAACGGTTATTCCCAGGTAAACCCAGGGCGAATATATTGGGCGTCGTTTGCCATGCTGTCATCGGTCGTGGACGTGAGGAACGTGGTGGACGTGCTCTATTACGACAGCGACCAGGTGTATATATCCACCCAGACTCTATATGACGAATCGGCGGCGAACCCATTGACCATGACGGTCAAGACCTTTGTGATGACGATACCTGCCACCGCCAGGTATGTCCGCATAAAACTCACAGGTTGCCACTCCAGCGATGCGACCCCAGGCTACACCCTTTTTGACGACGTGTTGATCGAGTCCATAGCCCAGGACACCGGGACCACGGCCACCACCTACACGATAAACGCCGCCGGGAACAAGGGTATCCTGGACCCGTCGGGCAATACTGGTAATAGAACCTATACCCTTCCTGACGCGACCGGGACCGTGGCCTTGACCACCGACGCGCCGCTACTCACATATGGATTGTCTGGGTATGCCAACATCCTCATGAACGGGGATTTCCTGATATGGGATTATGGGACGACCGTCACATCCCCGGCCACGAACAAATACGTTGTCAATCGCTGGGTTTGGATGAATACCAGCGCGGCGGCAATAAGCGCCATCCAAAGCGCGGACGTGCCGACCGAGGCCGAAAGCTCATGGCAGAGCAAATATTCGCTGAAGCTGGACACCACCACCGCCGACGCTTCAGTGGCGGCAGGAGACTATGCTTATATATCCCAGCGCGTAGAAGGACAAGTTTTCTTACCGCTACTGAAGAGGACGGGATACCTTACGTTTTGGGTTAAATCTCCAAAAACTGGCGCCCATTGCGTGGCGTTCCAGAACTCCGGGCAGGACCGCAGTTATGTCAAAGAGTACACGGTAGACGCGGCCAACACATGGGAGAAGAAGACCATATCCTTATCGTTCAGTGAAACCGGAGGGACGTGGGATTACACCAACGGCGTGGGCTTGCGTGTCGTATGGGCGCTTATAGGTGGATCGACATACCAGACCACCGCCGACGCGTGGCAGACGGGGAACTATATCAACACCGCCGCTTGCGCCGCCAACAACATCCTGGACAACACGGCGAACGATTTTCTTTTGTCCCAGGCGGATTTAAGATCATCGAATTCCGCCCCCATGTCATTTGTTGGGAGGCCGACAGGGGTGGAGAAAGATTTATGCGCCAGGTATTACGAAGTCCTTGGCAAGACCGTGGACACGAATGGGGGCTATATTATAATTAGCACATCATATACATCGACGCTCACCTATTATGGCGCAACAATTTTCTATGTTGAAAAACGAGCAGTGCCAACGGCAACCAAAACAGGAACATGGTCAGTTGCTACCTCAGGCCAACCGGCGGTGGCGAACGTAACCCGCACATCGTTATACCTTAACGCACTTACCAATGCGGCCCCGGCTGCCTCGGCATCGGCGCAGACCACCGCATTGGGCGAGGGCATAACCATCGACGCGGAGTTGTAAACATGTACACAGAAATCAAGAACGAAGCGGGGTCATTGATAGGGGTGCGGCGGCAGTCGGTAGACTCTGACGCTCTGATCCCCATGGACCTGGCCAACCGGGAGTATCAGGAGTATTTGCGGTGGCTGGCGGAGGGGAACATTCCCAGGCCGCCCATCCCCGGCGGGATGAAAACGCCGGTTTGGGATGACGCCGCCCAGGCGTGGAAGGAAGACCCGGCCATGGCCGCAGGCAGGGCCGCCAGGAACGCGGCGCGCGCCAGGCTGAGGATGGATAGGGCGAACGGCGGGCCGCTAAGCCCAAGACAGGTGTGGAACATCCTGGATGATTTTATGACTGCGAATCCGGGATTTTTAATTGACGAATGACATAAGGAGAAAAAAATGGACGCTACTGTTTTTCTGAAGCTGCTCGGCGCCTTGGGCGGGCGAAAGTTCGTGCTGGGGGTGTTGAATTCCATTCTTCTGCCGGTGCTGGCGGTCTACCTGCCGCCGGACGTGGCGCAGACCGTGGTCACAGCCGTGGCGGCGGTGGCCGGGGTGGTTATAGCCTCAATGGGATACGCCGATGGGCAGTCTGGCGGGGATACGTCCACCGTGGCGATGCTGAAGAGGGGATGATGAAAAAGGCGCTCCTGCTGATAGCGGGGCTGGCGCTGGCCGCAGCCTGCCAGACCATCCAGCCGGTGGTGGATGAGGCTACCGCATGCCTTAAGGCTGGCAGAGAATGGGCGGGCCCTGGCGATTGCCGGGAGAAACCCAAACCTGAACCGATACCGGAGCCTGGGCCGGAGCCGAGCCCTGGTCCAACTCCTCAGCCAGAGCCGGTTCCGGCGCCAGGACCGGAGACCACCATGGTGTTCCAACCGGGAGAATATTACCAATGGCCGGAGAGGGTAGGTCCTGTCAAAGCTCTGGACGTGTCGTTCATATTGACCGGGGTTGACGGGAAGGTATTCCCAGGCGGGGCAGGCGGATTCTTGTGGGCGTTGAAAGGGACAGCCGAGAGTGGCGCTGAATACAGCATCCAGCTTCATATATTCAGGGACGGCCAGAGTGATGAAATTCGCATCATCACTCAGAACTTCACCAAAGGTTGTGACGGGGCAAGACATTGCGATGTGAACGACGTTTACAAAAACATGGGTCTGGTTCCTGGTGAAAGATATCCGGTCCACATTTACGGGCCGGTGGAGCATACGTCCAGGGGGTTTAGGGTGTGGCGGATGGACATGATTGTGAGGGGGGAAACAAAAATATTCGAGGTGCCGTGGTATGGGGATTTCGCTTCGATTGAGTATATAAGGGTAGGGAACGGGGAGATTTTCCCCCATTTCCCAGGCCAGAACGCGCCATTAACAATCATCAATCCGAGGTGGAGATGACCGCAGAAGAGAGGATATTCCAGAAACTCGATGAGATGCACGCAGTTATCAGCAGACAGGCCGCGTCGTCCGCCGCATCCGCCGAACGGCTGGCCATGGTTGTGGAAGATAACAGAGAGCTGAAGGCTCGCGTGGATGCAGTGGAGAAAACCCTGGCGCAGTTGGGCTGG
>Ga0224495_10002876_pt1 | contig 10893 bp, 8 predicted proteins | sample SF_Jul11_sed_USG_FD_168128 | JGI IMG/M metagenome (GOLD analysis project Ga0224495, IMG submission 168128) | Sediment microbial communities from San Francisco Bay, California, United States - SF_Jul11_sed_USGS_4_1 | ecosystem: Environmental > Aquatic > Marine > Sediment | place: USA: California...
AATTAGGATTGATAACAGCCAATTCCCGGGGGTTCCCAGACCCAAATCATATCCACAGCTCTGGCGCGGTTTCCGAGGAGGGCGGTAATCCTCAGGAAAGGGCTTTTTAGTCCTTGCGAGCGGTTTCTGGCCTCATCAAACATAATCCTTAAGTCCCAACGGGGGCGTGGGTTTCATTTTCTTGACCTTTAGCCACAGCGGCAGAACCTCCTCTCTTTTCAATTTTTGTCTTCCGGCTCGTACTGTCATAAGCCCTTTGACAATTTCCTCGACACAATCTAAAATAAGGCGCCGATACGAGTGGCACTATCGTAATATTTTCAAACCAAAGGAGGTGTATATGGACCTTGCCCTTACAGATGAACAAAAAGGCCGCAAACAAGAGTTCTATGACGTATGTAAAGAACTCGAAAAGAGGAGACCGCCAAAGTTTCTGGGATTTGAGACCATCTATGAAGATGACAAGTGTTGGGAGTACAACCTGCATTGTGCCCAGGAATTCGCCAAGAAGGGATGGCTTGCCTTAGGCTGGCCTCCCGAGCATGGCGGCAAAGGCGACATGATGGATCGCGTCCTCTTTGCCGAAGCGAGAGGATACTATGGCATTCCCGGAGTAGATATTTTTGGGGTGCAAATGCTTGCCCCAACCTTGCTACAGGCCGCCAGTGAAGAAATAAAGAAGGAATTCCTGCCACCTATTGCTCGGGGAGAAGTCATGTGGTGTGAGCTATGGAGCGAGCCCAATGCCGGCTCAGACCTTGCTTCTCTGTCTACAACAGCAATAAAAAAGGGCGACGAGTACGTTATAAATGGTCAGAAAACCTGGAATACGGGCGCTCACAGAGCTGATTGGGGCTTCGGCGTATTCAAGACAGACCCGGCTGCCAAAAAGCATCACAACATGACCTTCATTCTACTCGATATGAAGACGCCGGGGATAACAATAAGGCCAATTCCTTACCTCGATGGCCACGCTCCTTATTGCGAGGTTTATTTCGACGATGTTCATGTGCCAGCCAAAAATATTGTCGGTCAAGAACACGAAGGCTGGGCTGTCGTAAATCTTTTGGCTGGTTTCGAGAGATCTGGCATAAACGAAATCATGACCATGATTCGCGGGCTAGAAGACCTAGTAGAATTCTGCAATAAAACCAAACGACACGGGCAGCCACTGGCCAGGAACCCGCTTGTTCGTAATCGGCTGGCTGAGGTGGCCTGCCAATTAGAGGCGGCCCGCGCCCTGGCATACCGTGTCGCCGATTTACAGAACAGAAACGAAATGTCTCTGATGGATGCCTCAGCAGGTAAAATTTTCTTCAGTGAACTGGGCGAACGTTTTGCTTTTCTAGCTACCGACATTTTAGGGCCTTATGGCCAAGTCAAGACTTCTCGATGGGCTCCTTTAGATGGGGTATGGGAGAGGATATTCCACGAGCATTTCATAACTACCGTATCCATGGGAACAAACGAGATACAGAGGAATATCATCGCCTGGTACGGCCTAGGCTTGCCCAGGATGAGATAAACCAAGCTTCGATAAGGAGGAATCATGGATCTTAGATTTACTGAAACGCAAGAAATACTGAAGAAGATGGCACGGGATTTTCTCACGACAGAATGTCCCAAGACCTTGGTAAGAAAACTCGAACAAAGCACGGAAGGATACTCTCCCGAAGTCTGGAAGAAGATGGCTGAGCTGGGTTGGATGGGTCTCATCATACCTGAAGAATACGGCGGTATGGGTTATACCTTCCAGGACCTGGTTGTTCTCCTGGAGGAGATAGGCAGAAATATTCTTCCAGGGCCGTTAATCCCTACCATAACTAGCACCTTCCCTATACTCGAGGCGGGGACTGAAGAGCAAAAGAAGGAGTTACTTCCCAAGATAGCCCAAGGTGAACTAATTCTTACCACGGCTCTTCTCGAAGGCGAAGGCGTCTTCGATGCCTCTGGAATCAACGTTAAGGCAACACCAAAAGGAAATGACTTCGTAATAAACGGTACAAAGCTCTTCGTGGAAATGGCTCATGTTGCCAGCCACATACTCTGCGTCACAAGGACAAAAGACGGCGCTTCGCCCGAAAAGGGAATCACCCTGTTTATCGTCGACTCCAAAACTCCAGGAATAAGTTGTGAGGTAATGCCTACCACCGCCGCAGATAAGCTATGCGAAGTGCGTTTCAAGGACGTCAGTGTGCCCAAGAAAAGTATACTTGGTAAAGTAGATGAGGGATGGCCCGTTGTGGAAATGATGTTGCGCAAGGGCGCCATCGCTAAGTGTGCCGAATCCATAGGTGCCATAGAGACCTGTGTAGAAATGACCGTGGCGTATTCCAAAGAAAGGGTTCAATATGAGAGATCCATAGGCTCTTTCCAGGCACTTCAACACAAGATGGCTGACATGTGGACGACGATGGAAACCAGCCGTTTTCTGGTTTATGAAGTGGCCTGGATGGAATCGGAGGGACTCCCCTGCGCTAAAGAAGCCTCTATGGCAAAGGCATATGTCAACGAGGTCTACAAGGATGTTAGCAAGTGGGCAGTGAGACTACATGGGGCAATCGCTACCAGCGCTGATCATGACATACCCCTTTATTACCGGAGAAGCAAGGCCGCGGATATCGCTTTTGGCAACACTGACTTCCACAGGGAGATAGTGGCCCAGAAAATGGGACTGGTCTGAAATCCCGTCCTACAATAAGTAGTTTATTGGCCCTCATCCATAGGGAGCTGTTTCTGTTGGTCCCCATCTGGTATTTGTCCTGCGACTCAACAAACCTGAGGCTCCGATACTTTGTCGGACAAAGTTGGCGATTGGCGATGCCGGCAGAATCTTATGGATTGCGGTACCGCGCCTTGTACCTGTACAAGTTGGATAGAGCCTTGATAGAGGCACCAAGTGCAGGATACACAGGGAATTGCTCGCCTTCAAAAGCCTTTTTTGCCAGCAAGTGATACCTTCTATCCTCTTCATCTTCCGAGTAGGCATCGAGTGAAACGCAAATCATTATGGTCTTGCCCATTTCATCTCGAGCATATCTGCACCCCTGGACCATAATCTTAACCAATTCCTTCAGGAAGTTCTCCGTTGCTTCTCCAAACACATGCCGCAGGTAACGCACTTCATCAAAGTGCAACACTATGGAATGAATATTCTTGTCGCGAGAGAGGGTTTTTATAGCGTCTGCAAGTGTCCCGGTTGTTCCCGTCACGTTATAGAATATTGGCCAGGCGTCCAAGGGATTATTTATGCTCGTTCCTGCTATTGGAACCATTCTGCGCAATTCAGCTATCGTTTCTTTCGTGAACTGAGGGACTTCCAGTCCCGCTTTTACGCATAAATCAGTTTCGAGTACGCTAAAACCGCCTGAGTTGGTAATAATAGCGGTCCCTTTCCCTGAAGGGAGCGGAACGCAGGACAATGCCAAACTGGTGTCCAGTAGTTCGTCGAAGTTCTCCACCTGGATTACCCCGGCCTGTCTAAGAAGTGAACTCCAGATTTCTGGTGAACCGGCTAATGAACCTGTGTGAGAATATGCTGCCCGGCGGCCGTGCTCGGTTACTCCTCCTTTGAGCGCCAGTACTGGCTTCAGTTTTGCAGCTTCGGTCATTGCTGCTTTGAGACGCTTGCCGTTCTTCGTCCCCTCTATATATAAAGCTATAACCTTGGTTTCCGAGTCATGCGCCAGGTATTCCAAGAAGTCGGGACAGTCGAGGTCTATGGCATTCCCGTAGCTGATAACCTTGCTGAACTTCACATTTCTTAGCCTTCCGACGGACAAGAATTGCTCGGCAAAGGTGCCACTTTGTGAAATCACCCCAACCGGACCTTCCTCCGCTAAGACATCGGGAATGAAAGCTAGGCCAGACTTGGGGCAATATATTCCCATGCAGTTGGGACCAATTAAGCTGACTTTGCCTTTGGCTATGTTCCGCACCTCGTCTTCCAAGAGTTTCCTTTCTTCCATTCCAGTTTCACTGAAACCGGCTGTAAAGACATGGACGGCTTTTACTCTTTTTTCTATACATTCGACTAATACTCTGGGGACGAGTAATGCTGGCACTGCTATGACAACATAGTCGATCCCGTCTTCTACGTCTAAGATGCTGGCGTAGCATCTTTTACCCTGGAGTTCCTTATACTTGGGATTAACCAAGAACAGATTATCCCTCAGTTTTGTGCCCATTAAAGCCTGCGAGAAGCCGTCGCTGTCGGAAGCTCCTATTACGGCTACCGTCCTTGGGTTAAAAATATGCTCGAATTTTTCTACTTTCTCTGCATTCAATACAAGCCTCCTAATTAGGATGTGAATTGAGGGACTCTAGACTGGGTTATTGCTAACTTGCAGCAAGGGCATGATGCAATTACTGGGTCTTCCCAAAATCTAGATAATTTACCATATCTTTATTAGCCTATCAAATTAGCCTATCGAATACGCCTTCTGGAAAGACTGTCAAATAGCTCGCCCAGAGGAGATCTCAGGCTCAGAGCAACATTTACAAGCCACCAACTCTCTGCTATACTTCCGCGGAGGTAGCCTTGCATTTTTTGCTCGAACACCATCAGATAGCATGGCAATCTCAAGAAATTTGGTAGTAAGAATTATCGGTCACACGCCATTGTAACCATGCAGCTTCTTTACCGTGAACTTGCCTCACCATCCACCTGAGCTAACAAAGTATTATTGAGCAAGGAGTACGAAGAATATGCGTCAGCATGACCTAGATTTCCTCTTCCACCCTAATTCGCTCGCCCTTGTGGGCATCACAACTGCCAAGACCTGGCATTGGACGCTCACTTTCCTGGAGGGGCTTCTGGAAATTGGATTCGACCGCCCTCTCTATCTCGTTAATCCCAAAGGAGGAGAGATCAAAGGTCACAAGGTTTATACCAGCCTTAAAGATGTGCCCGGCGACATCGACTACGTAATTGGCCTGGTCAATGCCCACGTTGCTCCCGGGCTTGTAGAAGAATGTGCCGAAAAAGGGGTCCGGGCAATCCACTTCTGCACAGCGGGCTTCAGTGAGACCGGTGAGGAAGAGCGAATAAAGCTGGAATCTGAACTGGCGGAAGTCGCCCGCAAGAAAGGGATCAGGATCATCGGCCCCAACTGTATGGGCATCTACTGCCCCCAGTCACGCTTATCCTTCAGTCCAGCTTTCCCCAAAGAAAGCGGCCCGGTAGGAGTCATTAGTCAGAGTGGTGGGAATTCCATCTATTTGGTCAGGCAGGCTGCGTTGCGAGGCATTCGTTTCAGTAAGGTCATAAGCTATGGCAACGCGTGTGATATTAATGAAAATGATTTGCTCGAATATCTTGCCAATGACGCAGACACTAAAATAATAGCCCTTTACATCGAAGGGATTAAGGACGGTGTACGATTCCGCAGAGCCATGGAGCAGGCAACAAAGGAGAAGACAGTGATATTGCTTAAGGGAGGGGCCACCGAGGGAGGCGCTCGAGCAGCCGCCGGTCATACTGCCTCACTCGCGGGCAGCCGAACCACTTGGGACGCCCTCTGCAAGCAACTAGGAATCATCAATGTCAGCAGTATCGAAGAAATGATCGATGTACTTGCCACACTTCTGTTCTTGCCGCTTCCCAGAGGCAGGAATGCGGTGTTATTCGGTGCTGGAGGTGGAGCAAGCGTCCTGATTGCTGACGAGTTCGAAAGGAGAGGGCTGAGAGTCCCTCCGTTGCCACCAGAGGTCGTTGCTCAGATACGGGAGTTTACTCCCATCGCAGGCAATATCCTGCGAAATCCTGTGGATTATTCGCAGGCCATGATGAACACTGAGGGTGTAATCAAAACCTTCGACATACTATCAAGGTGGCAAGGAACTGATTTCATAGTCACATTCGTCAGGACAGGGCAATTCACAACTTCTCGGATTTCGGAAGACCACCTGAACCTGCTAATGAGCAGGTTCTCCATAAAGCAGGGCCTTCTCCCCAAGCCAGTAGCCATGGTGATTGAACCCAGTATTATGCCCGAAGAGGCTGAGGCTATTCTGGCTGCTATTCGTGGTTGTATTTCGGGTGGGTTGCCTGTGTACTACTCCTTTGCTGCCGCCGCCAACGCCATCAATTTGGTGTTGAACCACGCCGAGAAGCAGTCCGAGAAATTGTAAGTGAAGAACCCAGTGGTTGCGCCTGATTACAGTTGTTGGGCGACGGGGTATAATACCGAAAGGAACGGTATCACCAGTGGAGAGAGTCTCTACCATACTTGCCGGAATCCAGGTGCTCGCCAGGAACGAGACTTTGAACTTTGATTAGATATCTGGTTTTGTCTGGTATGCGGTATTTAGAGTTTTGGGCTTAAGGTGGGTACACCTCGGAATTATCAGACACAAGGCATCATCCTAAAACAAACCAAGCTGGGTGAATTCGACAAGATTGTCACCATTTACACTCCAGAATTTGGCAAGTTACGGGCAGTAGCTAAGGGAGCTTGTCGTCCCAAGAGCAAGTTGGGCGGCAACGTAGAACCATTGACGCATAGCCTGATGTTGCTTGCTAAAGGGCGCAATCTCGATATTGTTACCCAGAGCCAAACGATAAATGGTTTCCTAGCTTTGAAAAGCGATTTATGGCGCATGGCTTGCGGGCTTTACGTCTTGGAGCTTATTGATTCCTTCACTGTCGAGGGCGGCGAGAATCGTCCCTTGTTTGATTTGCTGCTGGATATCTTGCACCAGTTGAGCGAGCCGGATAGCAATGAGACTGCATTGCGTTATTTTGAGCTGCATCTTCTCCACTACCTCGGCTACCGTCCCCAGTTGCGTCGATGTGTCAGCTGTGACACACCCCTCAAGCCTGTAGTCAATTTCTTCAGCCCCGGCAAGGGGGGGCTGCTGTGCCCTCACTGTCATTCTGAAGAGAATCGCCGCTACGAGCAGATTGAGACAATCTCAACAAGACCATCTTTTCCCCTTTCGGTCGAGGCCTTGAAGGTTCTTCGTTTGTGGCAAAGCTGTGATTATGCTACTTCAAGGCGCGTCAAAGTAAAGCCGGAATTATCCCAGGAGTTGGAGCAGGTATTGTGCGAGTATATAAGATATATTGTGCAGCGAGAGCTTAAATCGCTGACCTGGCTGAAAGAGTTAAGAAAGGAAAGTGTCTCCCTGTGAACTCAGTACTTGACAAGCATACTAGGGGAGGGTAAAATCGTTCGACGCCTAAAAGCGGTGGAATAGTAAAGTATGTAAATGGAGAGTGCCCAGCATTCTGGATTGACGTTCAAGTTTATTTGCTTCTTCATCTGAAGCCTCTTTTTCAGTATTAGTTCTGTGATTCATTGAAAGTATGGCAAAATTGACTCGCTGTCGAAGATAAGCAATGTATATCGTAATAGCAGGCTTAAGTGATATAGGGAAGAATCTGGCAGAGCTCCTCGCTAAGGAAGGGAATGAAGTAATGGTTATAGACCGGGACCCTGCCAAATGCACTGCATTAGCGGAGAATTCCGAAATTGTAGCCATCACAGGAGACGCTGGCCAGAAATCCACGCTCGAAGAGGCCAGAGTCAGGAATGCCTATGCCTTTGTGGCTGCCGCCGGTGATGACTCGGAAAACCTGATGATTTGTATGATAGCCAAGGAAATGGGGGTAAAAAGGGTGATTTCCCTTGTGGATGAAGTCGAACATGTAGAAACATTCAAGCAGGCTGGAATTAACTTACAGGTTAACCCAGACGTGGTAGCAGCCAGGCACATCTACCGCCTGATTTCACAGCCTTATGTCAAGGACTTTCTGTCCTTCGAGAGGGCGGATATCTTCGAAATAGAGATTGAAGAGGGCATGAAGTGTGTCGGGCGAAGTGTTTCTGAGCTAGCGACCCCACTCGGTGTAAAGGTCCTCGTGGTACAAAGAGGGGAAAGATATCTGGGGGACGATAAAGAGATACGACCTAAGGACTGGTTGACTCTCATCGTGAATCGGGAAGTTGCCAAAAGGGGGACCGAGTTCATGGATAGATGGTTCGCCAAAGGGTAGGATTAACCCTACACATAACTGGCTCATTCCTAAAATACTTCGCGTTAGCCTATATTTTCCCTTTATGTGTAGCTATTTATGATGGCAAGGGTGAGTGGCCCATTTACTTGTATTCGCTGCTGCTCACTCTCGGTATCGGACTAATTCTTGAATTTGGATTCAAAACCGCAAGGGAAATAGAGCGTCCCGACGGCTTCACCATAGTAGCTTTCACCTGGCTTCTTATTGCCCTCTTCGGCACACTCCCTTACGTATTTCTGGGTTTAGGTTTTCTCGATGCCTTCTTCGAGGCCATGTCTGGCTTCACTACCACTGGGGCCACCATCCTTAACACCTCAGGAACAGAAGGATTCTTCGCTTTACCGAGAAGTGCCCTCTTATGGCGTAGTCTTACTCAATGGCTGGGTGGGATGGGGGTCATTGCCCTCTTTGTTGCCATATTGCCCAGACTGGGGGTAGGAGGCTCTCAGCTCTTTGACCGTGAGTTTCCCAGTCCGTTTCCCGAAAGGCTTCGCCCTCGATTCAGCACCACAGCAAGGCTCCTCTGGACGATTTACATCGGCTTCACCGCGGCTGAGACAGCGCTCCTTTATTTTGGGGCCAGGCTCCCACTCTTCGACTCGATTTGCATCTCCTTCTCAACTCTTTCCACCGGCGGATTTACCCCTACCATGGCAAGTATCGGGGCCTACGCTAATCCCCTGGCTGAGTATATCATCATGGCCTTCATGTTCCTCGCGGGTATGAACTTCATAGTTCACTATCATGTTTTGCGTGGAAACTGGAGGGCAATCAAAGACGATGAACTCAGGCTTTACGTCATTGTTATTGCGGCCGCTGTCATCTTGTTAATAGTTGCCCAGAACTTTAGCTCATATAGACAAGAGATGTTTCAGGCAATCTCAATCATGACTACCACTGGCTTTGTCACTGCTGACTTCGGTTCCTGGCACTCCAGCGCCAAGATGGTGCTTCTGGCTTTGATGTTCATCGGAGCCTGCGGTGGATCGACCGGTGGGGCAATAAAGGTCGTACGGGTGGTAACCCTGATAAAACATACAGGGGTAATGATGAGAAAGGCCATTTTCCCAAATGCTGTGATTCCGCTGAAATACAACCGAAAGCCTCTTCAAGAGGGAATAGTCAGAGATATAATCTCTTTCCTCTTTCTATACATTCTCGTAGCTCTTGTCGCCTCAGTGATACTCTGTTTCTTAGGGCTCAACATAGAGACGGCAATTTCGGCAGTAGCCGCTACTCTGGGGAATGTCGGGCCCGGTTTAGGTGCTGTGGGTCCTACTTTGGATTATGCCTGGCTTCCCGACGCAGCCAAAGTCATCTTGATTATGTGTATGTGGTTGGGGCGGTTAGAATTGTTTACCGTTTTCATGATATTTTCTCCCCGCTTCTGGCAAGGCTAATCAAGCCAGAGTGGCACTTCCAAGTAAGTCTAGGCTATACTTTGCAATAGGTTCATGGTCAAGGTTGCTTTTCAAGGAGAAAGAGGCGCTTTCAGCGAGGATGCTGCGGCGAAGCTTTTTGGCAGCGATATTGATTTCTTGCCGTGTATCCGACTGAAGAACGCCTTCGAACTCGTGTCGCAAGACAAGGTTGAATTCGGGGTAGTCCCCTTGGAGAACTCTCAAGCCGGCAGTATCAATGATACCTACGATTTGTTATTGGCATATCCTCTTAACATATTTGCTGAAGTTATTCTCAAAGTAAGCCACTGCCTTATGGCTTTGCCGGGGGAAAAGTTGGCTAATATAGCAGCGATTTACTCCCATCCTCAAGCCTTAGCTCAATGTGAGGAATTTCTAAGTAAACTGCAAGCCGAAATTATGCCTAGCTATGATACCGCGGGCAGTGCCAAAATGATAAAAGAGAAAAAGTTGAGGAACTGTGCTGCCATCGCCAGCAAGAGAGCTGCCGATATCTATGGGCTGGAGATCCTGGCACCGGAAATTGAAACGAATGTCAACAACTACACCAAATTTGTGGCTATCTCAAAGCAGGAAGCCAGACCTGCCCAGAGAAACAAGACATCTCTGGTTTTTGCCGCTGAACATAAGCCTGGCTCCCTATACAGGATTTTGGGTATCTTTGCTACGAGGGATATAAATTTAACAAAATTGGAGTCCAGACCGAGCCGAACTAAGCCCTGGGAATACGTTTTTTATGCTGATTTCGAGGGTCACTTAGATGGCAAAGTTTACAAGGAAGCTGTGACAGAGTTACAGAGAGAAGCTGCCTTCGTTAAGATACTTGGCTCCTATCCTCAAGCCACCTGAAGTTGAGCTGCCAATAACCCCACTTCTCCAATCCTGTTCGGATTCTGGGAACCTCCTGCCAGCCTTCTCTTTGGTAAAAGGCTACGCTGCTCTTCTCACTAAGAAAAACAACGGAATTGATATTAGCTCCATGACCACGGCAAACAGGATTAGGTAGTTGATAGAAGGCTCATATAGTAGCCCCATCAGGGTGCCTCCCAGAAGCCAGCCGGCTCCATACGCTGTATTGAAGACTCCGTAGGCAAATCCCCTCCGCTCTATAGGTGTTAAATCAGCGATGGCAGCACGCATAATCGTTTCCTGAATTCCCATGACCATACCCCATAATATTATGCCCATTAGCACCAGGCTGTAGCTATGGGAAAAGGCCAGGAAGGGAATGGGCAAGGTTAACAAAGGGACTGCCAATAATGATATAAGCCCAATCCTATCGTACGTTTTGCCTACCACAAGAGCTGCCAGAGCATCCACACCCATAGCAATGGCGTAAATTATGGGAATTTGAGCATCCGGGACGATACCTTCGACATGGAGATGGTAGGAAATTAACTGGAAATTGGCGAATCCGGCCACAGAAAACAGAGAAAATATAGTGTAGAGCCA
>Ga0224495_10002877_pt1 | contig 10892 bp, 7 predicted proteins | sample SF_Jul11_sed_USG_FD_168128 | JGI IMG/M metagenome (GOLD analysis project Ga0224495, IMG submission 168128) | Sediment microbial communities from San Francisco Bay, California, United States - SF_Jul11_sed_USGS_4_1 | ecosystem: Environmental > Aquatic > Marine > Sediment | place: USA: California...
TTCCTCGACCAACACGTTTTCTAAGAGACCCAAGCCTTGACCTCCATATTTCTCATCGTAGTAGCAACCGATGAAACCTAGCTTAGCTGCTTTCTGGTACATGTCCTTTGGAAACTGATGTTTCTGGTCAAACTCCCTAGCAACTTCAGGCTTGAACTCGCCCTCAGCAAATTCCTTTGCAGCATTCTTAATGTACTTCTGCTCCTCGGTCAATTCATAATCCATTTCCTCACCCTCATCTGCTGTTTACTTACTTCTGTCCTTTTAGCTCTTGCATCTTATTCTTCAAAGGTCCAACGATCTTGAACAAGTCTTCCACGACTGCATAGTCCGCCACGCCGAAGATTGGCGCCTTCGGATCCTTATTCACTGCAATAATCAAGTCTGACGCTTTCATTCCGAGCACATGCTGAAAAGCCCCACTTATTCCAAGAGCCAAATAAAACTTCGGCTTGACAGTCTTCCCAGAAGACCCCACCTGACGATCTGTGGGAAGCCAACCCTTATCCACTATTGGACGCGAACAAGCCAAGGCTCCGCCCAGCGTCTTCGCCAACTCCTCAACCACTGGTATGTTGCTAACATCTTTTATTCCCCGCCCAACACCAACCAAAACAGGTGCAGCCGTTATGTCAACGCCACCTGGCGGAGGAGGAACATACTGAACGAAACGCTTGCGAGCTACCTCTTCAGAAAGCGGAGATGGCACCTCGACCACTTGACCGTTCAACGGAGCCTCAGTCTTGACTTGAAAGGTTGCTTGGCGAACAGTTGCGATGTAGCTCTGTGCCTTGCGGAAGGTTGCAGTCGCGTTTACTTTGCCACCGTACATTTGGCGTGTCACGGTTACTGTTTCGTTTTCGTATCCGATATCAATGCAGTCAGTTGCTAATGGCACACCTAGAGAAACAGCAAGGCTAGGCGCCAACTCCACACCAAAAGAAGTATGCCCAATCAGAGTCAGCAACGGCTTGTGCTCACCCATCAAGTGAGTCAACACCTTCTGGTATGCTTCTGAGTTGAAGTTTTCCAGCTTGTCGTCTTCAAGTATCAAAACCTTGTTTGCGTGTTCAGCGAGCGTCTTCGCATGATCTTTGACGTCTTTTCCCAGAAGTACAGCTGTTAGCTCTGCGCCATTTTTCTGAGCCAGCTCCCTGCCTTTGGTCAGCATTTCAAAAGTGATGTCTCTAACTTGTCCTTGCCTATGCTCTGCCAGAACAAAGATTCCCGTCATCTACAGCACCCCCTTAGTTCTGAGAATCTCAGCAATCTTGGAGGCAATCTCGTCTGGGCTTCCCTTCAAGAACTCAGCCTGCTTCTCAACTGGCGGCACATACAATTTCTCTACCTTAATCCATGACCCAGCTTCGCCAACATCACTTTCGCTTAGCCCAGTTCCCGCCAAATCAACGACTTTTATCTCTTTCTGCATGGCTTTTCTAGTGCCCATAATAGACACATAACGAGGCTCATTGATTCCCGTGGAGACAGCAAACACCGCAGGCAACTTCAACTCCAAAAGCTCTTCAAAGCCGCCTTCCAACTCGCGGTGAAGCTTAGCAGCTTCGCCCTCTAACTCAATCTTCTTGACCATTGTAGCGTGGGGGATTCCAAGAAGCTCAGCAAGCATTGTTCCAACCACAGCGTAGCCGTCGTCGCCAGCCTGTGCTCCTGTTAATATAATGTTGAAAGGCAAACTTTTGACAACTTTGGACAGAATTTTGGCAGTTGCGAAGCCGTCGGAGCCCTCAAACTTCTGGTCCCACAGTCTTATGGCTGTGTCTGCTCCTCGCGCCAAGCATTTTCTTAACGTGGCATCAGCTTCTTCTGAACCCAACGTTATTGCTGTGACCGTGCCTCCAAACTTCTCTTTTAAGCGCACGGCTTCTTCAAGGGCATAGTCGTCCCATTCGTTGATGTCGAAGACCAAGCCGCTCTTTTCTATTCCTTTACCAGAGGCGTCAATTTTTATGTCTGCTTCGGCAGTTTCCGGAACATGTTTTACGCAAACGATTATGTCCATAATGCTTTACCTCACTTTAAATACCTAATTTTTCCTTGACTTTGTTACGTTTGTCTATAGATAGTGGACCAAATTTTTTAATTCTTTCTGTGAACATGCCAAAGAGCTCAGCTGCTTTCTTGTAAACTGGCAAGGGCACGTAACTGTAGCGAACTCTCATACTTTCAATTCCGAACTCAGCAAAAGAGCGGCCTAAGTCAATCATTCTCTTCTTCGTGAATTTCTCATCTATTTCCTGCTGCCCCTCAATCACCAGCACGCCATCTGCTCCATAAGCGAAGGCGTACAGAAGATGCTTCAACCCTATGATAGCCGTGGAAGGAACCGCCACAATCCGTATGCTCTCAGGATAATTGACACGATCAAGACCTAGGAAATCCATGCCAGTGTATCCAACGCTTTTATCAACGAAAGCGACGATTCTGACTTCGTCCGGCTGCTTGTCCGTCAATAGGCCTCTAAGACTGGCAATAATCTGCCTGTTCGTTGAGTTCTTGAAGTCGATTGCTTCCTTAGGACACACAGGAATACATGCACCGCATCCCATGCAGACAAACGGGTTAATCTTTGCTTTTTGCTCCTCCATAGCAATAGCATTGACCGGACACACTGGAACACAAGCCTCGCAGCCGTCGCACAAGTCAGGGATCACGAAGGCTTTCTCAGGGCTTGTTGTGATGTATTCTCCCTTCAGAAAGAGCGAAGCCTTAGCGGCTGCACCTAAAGCGTCGGAAACAGTGTCTCTCACATCTTTGGGGCTTAGAGCACATCCGCACGCGAAGACCCCTGTCACTAGAGAATCCACTGGGTCAAGCTTGGGATGTTTCTCTTGTATGAAGCCATCCTCGCCTAGTGAGAGCCTCATTCTTTCAGCAAGTCCCTTGAGCCCAGAAGGTGGAACCATCGGCGTGGCTAAGGCAACTAAATCGAATTCTTCTTCCTTAACTTCGTCCATCAGAGTGTCTTCAGCTAACACGACCAGTCTGCCGTTGTTGCTCTTCCAGACTTCAGCCACTTTGCCACGTACGAAGACTACTCCAGCTTCTTGATCTCGCCAGTAAAGGTCTTCGTATCCCTTACCAGTTGCCCTAATATCCGTGTAGTAAATGGTAACATCAATGCCGAGCATTTTCTTAAGCACAAAAGCCTGCTTCAAGGAGTACATACAACATATGCGGCTGCAATAAGGAATGAAATTCTTGTCTCTGGAACCTGCACAAAGAATAATCGCGACTTTTCTAGCGTCGCCGCCATCAGCTCTCTTAACAGCTCCCTGCGTAGGTCCTGAGGCAGAGGTTAGCCTTTCCAAGTCCATCATGGTTATTACATCTTTGTAGACGCCGTAGCCGAAGTTCTTGAGGTTATTAGCGTCGTAAAGCTCGTAGCCCGTAGCCATTATCAAGGCGCCAACATCAAGCTCAAGCGTCGCTCCCTTGTCCTCCAAATTAATCGCTTTAGCTGGACAAGTCTGCTCACATTTTCCACACTTTGTACAAGCGTCAAAGTCTATCGTGTAAGCAGAAGGCACCGCCTGCGGAAACGGGATGTAAGCTGCTTTTCTCTGTGACAGACCCTCATTATACTCGTCTGGAACCGACACAGGACAGACTTTGGCACACACACCACAGCTTCTGCATTTTTCAGTGTCCACGCCTCTAGGCTTCATAAAAACCTTAACCGTGTAATTGCCTGGACGCCCTGAGACCTCCTGCACCTCAGCATACGTAAGCAGGTTCACGTTTGGGTTTCTTCCCACCTCAGCCATCCTAGGCGTGAGTATGCACTGGGCGCAGTCCAGTGTTGGGAAAACCTTGGTCAATTTCGCCATGTTGCCGCCTACAGTTGGCTCCTTTTCCACAATGCGAGTCTTGTAGCCCAGATAGCCTAGGTCTAGAGCTGCGGTGATGCCGGCTATCCCCCCGCCCACGATGAGGATGTCCCGCGAGCTTTTTTCGGTTATGCTCTCCAAAGGCTCAAGCGCTAAGCTTCGCTCGTATCCGCCCCTTATCAGGCTTAGAGCCTTTTTCGTGGCTTCAGCAGACGCTTTTGGGCCGTGAACCCATGAGTCTTGCTCCCTGATGTTCACGAACTCCAGCATGTACGGGTTTAGCCCAGCGCGTTCCAAGACGCTTTGAAAGGTGGGAAGGTGCATCCTCGGAGTGCAGCTGGCGACTACAATTCGGTTGAGATTCTTCTTTTTGATGTCTTCAACTATTATTTCTTGAGCTGGTCTGGAACAAAGGTATTTGTTGTATCTTGCTACAGCGACTCCGTCCCAGTTCTTAACTGTGTCTATGACCGCTTTAACATCCACAACGTCGCCTATGTTTCCTCCGCACTCGCAAACAAAAATGCCGATTTTAGGTGACTTGTCCTCAGCTTGGCCCAAACTTGTCAGGCTTCCATTGTACTTGACTTGAGAAAGGATAAACACGGCAAAACCCTTAAAAAAGCCTTTTGCTTCATTCATACCTTCCACAACAATGAGACATGAACAATGAATGCCCAAGAACTTGCTCAGAAACACAAGCTACTCGAATGCATTCAATGTGGAATGTGCACGGGAAGCTGCCCAGTTGCTAGAAAAGCCAATCTAAACATTAGAAGATACATGCGCGAGGTAGCGACGAGCGGCAAGGTAACGATACATCCAGCAAACGAATTGTGGAGTTGCACAACTTGCGCTACCTGCGGAATTCGCTGCCCCAAAGACTTAATCCCGTATGATTTTCTAATCGACATTCGCAGCCAAGTCATTGAGGAAGGTCAGATAGCCACAACGCTTCGAGATGCTTTGGAGAGCGTTTTCAAAAACGGCAACCCTTGGGGAAGAATAAGAAGCAAAAGGTCAGAGTGGACACAAGGCTTGAACATTAGACATGCGTCGCAAGGCGTTCAAACTCTCTATTATGTGGGTTGCACACCAGCCTACGACACACGAGTCCAAGAAGTAGCCAAAAGCTTGGTGAAATGCTTCCAAAAAGCTGGACTTGACTTCGGAACCCTCGGAGATGAAGAAAACTGCTGCGGAAACGAAGTCTACGGCATGGGTGAAAAAGGACTATTCGAGTTTGTCGTTGAAGAAAACATGAAGCTCTTCAGCAAGTACAACATAAAGCAACTCGTTACTGGCTGCCCTCATTCATACCACTCCTTCAAGAACAGATACGGACAGACCAGCTTCGAAGTTCTGCATCACACACAACTGCTCGCAGACCTGATCAGCAAAGGCAAACTTCCGTTTTCAAAAGAGACTAACAAAACAGTCATCTACCATGACCCGTGCTTTTTGGGCAAGCAGAACAGCGTATACGACGAACCTAGAAAAGTTATAGAGAGCATTCCAGGCGTAAAACTCGTGGAATTCGACCGTTCTAGAGAGCGAAGCCTATGCTGTGAAGGCGGTGGCGGAAGAATGTGGGTTGACATTACGGGTGAGCGTCTCGCAGAAATTCGCATTAAAGACGCCGCACAGTCAGGAGCCGAAATCGTGGCGACTGCCTGTCCCTTCTGCCTGCTAACCTTCGAAGACGCTGTAAAGACAACGGGCTTTGAAGGAAAAATCCAAGTCATGGATATAGCCGAACTGCTTTCACAAGCTATATAGCGGCTAGTTGAGTGACCGCAAAAAACTATAAACCCTTGTTCACTGATTTACGTAACTCTCTTATGGTAAATGGTAGGAGACCTAAATGGAGAAAATAACCCACGATCTAGTCATAGTCGGAGCAGGCTTAGCTGGTCTAAGAGCCGCCATCGCCGCAGCTGAAGCTAACGACAAACTTGACATCGCTGTGTTGTCTAAGCTTCACCCCATAAGGTCACACTCTGTATGTGCTCAAGGTGGGACAGGAGCAGTTATGCAGGAGAAAGATTCTTTTGAGCTTCATGCCTGGGACACAGTTAAAGGTGCTGACTTTCTCGCGGATCAAGATGCTGTGGAGTTTTTCGTGAGCCAAGCCCCAAAGGAAATAGTGCTAACAGATCACTGGGGACTTCCGTGGAGCCGGACGGCTGAGGGAAAGATAAATCAACGTCGTTTTGGAGGGCACAGTTTCCCAAGAGCTTGTTTCGCGGCTGACATGACTGGGTTTCATGAAATGCACATTTTGTACGGAAAAGCTACGTCCTATAGTAATGTGAAATTTTACGATGAATGGTTTGTTACGTCGTTGTTAGTCGAAGACAATACTATGGATGGTTTGACTGCTATTGAAATGAACACAGGCGAAATGCATGCTTTCCAAGCCAAATCAATCATAATGGCAACCGGGGGCCACGAGCGAATGTACGAGTTCACCACGTTTTCTCATACGACCACGGGTGACGGTATGGCCATTGCCTATCGAGCCGGAGCCCCACTCATGGACATGGAGTTCGTGCAGTTTCATCCCACAGGACTCGTTCCTCCAGGAGTGCTGATAACTGAAGGCGCCCGCGGCGAAGGAGGATACCTAATCAACGCCAAAGGCGAACGCTTCATGAAACGCTATGCTCCTGAAAAAATGGAGTTGGCGCCGCGTGACGTGATATCCAGAGCGGAGCAAACAGAGATGCTTGAAGGAAGAGGCTTCGAAGGACCATACGGGTCCTATATTGCTCTGGACCTCACGCATCTGGGCGAGGAGAAGATAAACGAAAGGCTGCCGCTCATACGCGAAGTGGCGATGAAGCTTGGCGGCGTGGATCCCGTTAAGGAGCACATACCGATCAGACCGGCTGCCCATTATTCTATGGGAGGCATCCGCACTAACGTAAGAACCGAAACGGTGATTTCAGGACTCTATGCCGCAGGTGAGTGCTCTTGCATAAGCGTGCACGGCGCAAACCGATTGGGTACAAATTCAACCGCGGATTGCTTAGTTTTCGGAGCAATTGCAGGTGAAGAGGCTGCCAAACACGCTCAGTCACACGGTTTCAAAGAGATTTCACATGAAAAGATTCTGATTGAAGAAAAGAGAGTCTTTGACAAAATCTTGGGCGGAGAAGGCAACGAAAGGGTGCCACCCATTAGGGACGAACTCAGGCATCTGATGAACACAAAAGTGTGGATATTCAGAAATGGCGACGAGCTTGGGAGCGCTTTGAAGAAAATACGGGACCTTAAGCAAAGGTTCAGCCACATAAGGATTGAAGATAAAGGTAGACCATTCAACACAGGTCTTGCTTCCGCTCTTCAACTTGACTTCATGCTAGACTTAGCCGAAGTCACCACAGCTGGCGCATTTGCGAGAACAGAGTCAAGAGGCGCTCATTCAAGAAGAGACTGCCCAAAACGCGATGATGAAAAATGGCTGAAGCACACTCTAGCCTATTGCAGCAAAGAAGGCCCCAGACTTGACTACGCTCCGGTTACAATTACAAAGTGGCCGCCAGCCGCGCGAACCTATTAAGAGGTGAAATGAAATGAGCACTAAAATCGAAGAAACTGTTGAGTTCACGATACACCGATTTAACCCTCAGAACAAGAAAAATTATGTTTCAACCTACAAAGTTCCGATTCGCAAGGGAACGACAATTCTTGAAGCTCTTCAATACATTAAAGACAACCTCGACGAGACTCTTACCTTCAGGCACTCATGCAGAATGGGCATCTGTGGAAGCTGCGGAATCAACGTTAACGGAAAACCCATGCTCGCCTGTTACACCCAAGTGCTCGACCTTGAACTAGACTCACTTGTCCTAGAGCCACTTGCCAACATGCCCGTCATAAAAGACTTGGTGGTCGACATCCAGCCGTTCTTTGACACCTACAAGCGAATCAAAACAGTCCTAATGAAGCCGGAGGAAGAATTAAAGAAGCCTAACGTATTCGTGCAGATGCCATCGGACCTTAAGAAATACTGGGACTTGTCTCTGTGCACAAAATGCTCGATCTGTTACTCAGCTTGCCCAGCTGCAATAGACTCGAAGTTTCTCGGACCCTCCACCCTATCTACTAATTATCGTTTCATACTGGATTCAAGAGATGCTGGCTCAGAGGAACGACTGAAACCGATGAGCGACAACGTGTGGCTGTGCACTTCATGCAACTCTTGTACAATGTTCTGTCCAAAGCTCGTTGACAGCTCAAACGCTGTTGTTGACGATCGAAGCCTCATCGTGGAAACTGGAGCCATCCCGAGAACAGTGAAAGATGTTCTTGAAAGCACATACAAGTATCACAACCCCATGGGAATGCATCCCAGCAAAAGAATGGAATGGACCGGCGACCTCAAAGTCAAGACATTTCCCACAACCACAAAGGCTGACGTTCTGTACTTCGTGTGCTGCTTGACAGCTTACGATGCCAGAAATCAAAACATCGCCAGATCCATGGCTTCTCTGTTTGATGTTTTGGGCGTTGACTACGTGACGCTCGGCACTGAAGAATGGTGCTGTGGAGATCACATGCTCAGACTGGGCGAGAAGGGACTTTTCGAAAGCCTCGCTGAACACAACCTCGCCATGTTTGAGAAGCTGGATTTCGAGCGAATCGTAACATTGTCCCCACACTGCTACAACACTTTCAAGAATGACAAACCGTACAGCGACGCGAAGCTCAATGTTCAACATTACACGCAGTTTGTCGCTGAGAAGCTTGAAAAGGGCGAGCTGAAATTGTCCAAAGCAGGTAAGGGAAGAGTCGCCTACCATGATCCGTGCTTCTTGGGAAAGCGCAATCAGATATTCGATTTGCCTAGGAATGTTCTGCAATCGCTGAATGGCTTAGAGCTTGTGGAGATGAAGAGGACAAGAGAGAGTAGCTTTTGCTGCGGCGGAGGAGCCGGAAGAACCTGGACTGAAGACGCAGCTCCTGAGAAAAGACCAAGCGTGAATCGAGTAAGAGAGGCGCTGGAGCTCGGCGTTGACGTGTTAGCCACAAGTTGTCCGTTCTGCGTAACAACGTTGGAAGACGCTGTCAAAGTGTTGGACGTAGAAGATAAAATCATGGTAAAAGACATTCTAGAACTTCTGAGGGAAGCAACCTAGTGTATTCATTAATAACAGAATATAGATCGGCACCTGCCGCCTTCTTATCCATTAGCTCAGTGTTCGCGCTTGAGAGGTTAAAGTGCTTCGCTGACTAACTCCATAAGGTCTTTGACTTGGATTTTGTCCTCAATGCCCGTTGTCTTTATGGCGTCGTCGAACGTTAAAAGACAGAAGGGGCATGCTACAGCTATTATCTGCGCTCCAACCTCAAGTGCTTCCTTAACCCGGGTTTCTGTGAGGCGTTCCCAATCCTTTTCGACGTCATACCACATCCTTCCTCCTCCGCCTTCGCAACAGACGCTGCGCCCCCTTGAATTTCTCAGCTCTACGAATTTTACGCCTGGAATGCTCTCGATTATCTTTCTAGGCTCTTCGTAAATGTTGTTGTGTCTCCCTAAATAGCAGGGATCATGAAAAGTCACGACTTTCTCTAATTTTCCTGAAAACTTGAGCTTTCCTTTGTCGACTAAATCTGCGAAATACTGGGTATAGTGTTGAACTGCAAGTTCTTTCCTTCCATACCTATTTTTGAACGCATTATAGCAGTGCGGAGAGGATGTGATGATTTCACTTGCGCCATACTGGTCGAAAAGACCTAGATTCTTGCCGACTAACTCTTCGAATAGTCCTTTTTCTCCAAGAGAGTATGTTTCGTTTCCGCAGCAGTTCTCTTTGTCTCCGAGTATGGAAAAGTCAACTGCTACCGCGTTCAAATTCTTCGTTATTGCCTTGGCGATTTCCTGTGCGCGTGTGTCATACGATGCGGCGCAACCAACGTAATATAGTAACCCAGCCTTCTGACCTTCTGAGACGTATTTTACGTTCAAATCCTTTGCCCATTCAGACCTTTTGCTTCGGCTTGTTCCCCATGGATTTCCGTACTTGTAGACCCCTTCGAGAGCATCTGCTAGTGTGCGTGGAATCTGCCCTTCTTCAACACTGAGGCTGCGCAGACCAATGAGAATCTCCATCGGGTTTGCATCGCGGGGACAACGGTATGCACAGGTATAGCAAGTTGTGCATAACCAAAGGTCTTTATTGGAAAGGACTTTGTCTCGAAAGCCTAACTGCGCCCTTCTGATTAGTTGTCGTATTCTAAAGGGAGTTATGCGCCCGAATGGACAGCTAGCGGAACAGGTGCCGCATTGAATGCACAAGTTTAGTTTTTGGCCGCCAGCTTTGGAGACCGCCTCGGGAAATCCCATGTCGAGTTTATCTAGCCGAATGACCTCTTTCTGGAGTTCTGCCAATGGTAGCTTCACCAGTGTTTTGTCCATTACGGCATTTAATCGAGAGTAGTGTTTTGTGAGAATGGGAGCTAATAAATCTTCTTTTCCTTGTGTTAGGCTTAGCTGAAGTTTAAGCGCGCGCCAGAGGGTGGCTTCACCAGCAACGACAATGTTTCGGTGCGTGCACCGCAGTTCGCGTGACTAAGCTTTTATAGTATTGCAAAACAATATTGCGAGCGCATATGCACAGCACTAAGGAGGATTGAAATGAGTTCTGGAGTACAAACGGGTGTACCCGGACTGGACCAGCTGGTCCCCGGAGGCTTTCCTAAGAGTTGGGTAGTCTTGGTGTCAGGCGGTCCAGGCTCCGGGAAGAGCATCCTGTCCGCCCAATATCTCTATGAAGGCGCAACCAAATTACAGGAGAACGGTGTTTGCGTTCTGTTTGAGGAGACCACGTCCCGTTATCTCAAGAATATGGCCTCTCTCGGTTTAGATTTCACCCCTCTGATAGGCGCTAAAAAGATAAGGTTCATCAATGTCTCGCCTTTGAGCACGGAGAGAGAGGAACGTTACAAGGGACTGCTCAAAGACTATGGTCTCTCTCCAATGACAACTACTATCTCCTTCGAGTTCTCCACCGAGAAGCTGATTGAGACCCTCAA
>Ga0224495_10002878_pt1 | contig 10891 bp, 9 predicted proteins | sample SF_Jul11_sed_USG_FD_168128 | JGI IMG/M metagenome (GOLD analysis project Ga0224495, IMG submission 168128) | Sediment microbial communities from San Francisco Bay, California, United States - SF_Jul11_sed_USGS_4_1 | ecosystem: Environmental > Aquatic > Marine > Sediment | place: USA: California...
GGGCCAGATCGCGACTCCCCGCTTCAACGGCGTTCCTGTAATCGTATGCGCTGTTTGTAAGCTCCATCAGGGCCGCGATGGACGTGTTGAGCTGAAAACGCTGGATGTCCTGGGTCACCTTGCCGATGACCCGGTGCATTTCGCGATTCAGAGCCTTGGCGGCGGAATCCGCGAGCACAGCCTCGCCGCACTCACCGTCGGTCTCGTCGGCGACGTCGCCTATCAGACGCCACACGCGGCTGATCCAGCGATACATCCCGTCGATGCCCTCGTAAGACCACTCGAGATCCTTGTCCGGCGGCGCCATGAAGAGGATGTAGGCGCGCAAGGCGTCCGCGCCGTACTTGGCGATCATGTCCTCGGGCGCGACGACGTTGCCCTTAGACTTACTCATGACCTCGCCGTCCTTCCGCACCATGCCCTGCGTGAGGAGGTTCGTGAACGGCTCGCCGAAATCGCAAATGCCCATGTCCCGGAAGACCTTCGTGAAGAACCGTGAGTACAGGAGATGCAGGATGGCGTGCTCGATCCCGCCGATGTACTGGTCCACGGGCAGCCAGTAGTCGATCTTGTCCTTGTCCCAGATCGCATCACTGTTGCGAGCGTCCGCGTAGCGGAAGTAGTACCAGCTCGAACACGTGAAGGTGTCCATGGTGTCGGTCTCGCGCTTCGCGGGTCCGCCGCACTTCGGGCAGTCCGTCTCGTAGAACTCGGGATGGTCCGCCAGAGTCTCGCCCTTCGTGATGTCGACGCCCATTGGCAGCACGACGGGCAACTCCTCCTCGGGCACCGGCACGAGACCGCACTTCTCGCACTGGACCGCCGGAATGGGGTTGCCCCAGTACCGCTGCCTGGAGATCAGCCAATCGCGCAGGCGGAAGTTGATGGCGAACTTGCCCTGGCCGCGTTCCTCGAGCCACTTCGTGACGGCCTTCATGCCCTCGGAGTCCTTGCCACCCGGCATCCCGGTGAACTCGCCCGATTGGACCATGTATCCAGGGCCGTCGTACGCCTCTTCCCACTCGACATCCTGCAGCACTCGCTCCTGCTGCTCGCGCAGTTCGCCGAGGAGTGAGTCCTCCTCGGCCACCACGACCGGCGGGATCGGCAACCCGTACTTCCTTGCGAATTCGAAGTCTCGCTGGTCGCCGCAGGGTACCGCCATCACGGCTCCGGTGCCGTACTCCATCAGCACGTAGTTCGACACCCAGACCGGCACCTTCTCGTCGTTGACGGGGTTGACGACATAGCGACCCGTGAAAGCGCCCAGCTTCTCGGCTTCACCGCTTTCCCGCTCCAGGGCGGTCTCACGCTGCGCGGCTTTGACCACAGCCGCTACGTCCTCCGCGTACTCGGTCCCGTCAACGAACGCGTGCACGAGGGGGTGCTCCGGAGCGAGCAGGAAGAACGTGCAGCCGAACAGCGTGTCGGGCCGAGTGGTGAACACCGTGATCACCGCATCGGTGGGCTGGCCTTCAGCGTCGCAAACCGTGAAGTCCACGTCCGCGCCCTCGGAGCGACCGATCCAGTTGGCCTGCATAACCTTCACGCGCTCCGGCCAGCCGGGCATCTCCTCGAGCGAGTCGAGCAATTCCTGCGCGTACTCGGTTATCTTCAAGTACCACTGCTCGAGCTCGCGCTTCTGGACGCTGCTCTTGCAGCGCCAACAAACGCCTTCTCCCAGGACCTGCTCGTTCGCGAGAACGGTCTTGCAGTCCGGGCACCAGTTGACGGGGCTGGACTTCCTCTCCACAAGCCCGCGTTCCCAGAACTTGAGGAAGATCCACTGGCCCCAGCGGTAGTACTCGACGTCGCTGGAAACGACCTTGCGATCCCAGTCGTAACCGAAGCCCATCCGCTTGAGGCTCGCTGTCTGCTTCTCGATGTTGCCGTACGTCCATTCCGCAGGGTGGGTTGCGCTCTTGATGGCCGCATTCTCGGCAGGCAGACCGAAAGCATCCCAACCCATCGGATGCAGCACCTTGAAGCCGCGCATGGTGAGCTGCCTTGCCACCACGTCGCCGATCGTGTAGTTGCGAACGTGGCCCATATGGATGTCGCCCGACGGATAGGGGAACATCTCGAGCACGTAGTACTTCGGTCTGCCCGGCTCTTCGCTGACCGCATAGAGCCGACTGCGCTCCCACTCCTGTTGCCATCTGGGTTCTATGGCGTGCGGGTCGTACGAACGTGCCACGGAGCCTCCCTGGTCGTCTATCCAGTACGCCTAAGGATAGCCGAGGGAAGGCCCCGTGCAAGCCTGCTCCAATATGTGATCCGCTAGCTCAGAGGCGCTCCGCAGCCGGCGCACACAGTCGCGGACGCATCGTTCTGCGCACCGCATTGGGCGCAGGTCTTGCCTGTCGGCACCTCGCCCTCGGGCGCGGGTGCCGGTTCGGGGGCCGACGGTGCCACCTCGGGCTCCGGCACGGGTGCCGGTGCCTCAACTTGCGGCGCGACGACCGGCGCCGCCTCAATCACTGGAGCCTCTACCGGCGCAACAACCTCAGGCGTAGGCTCGGGTACTGGTTGGGGTACCGCTTCAGGCGCTGGAGCTGCCATCGGCTCCGGTGCCGGGGCAAACGCCGTCGGGGCGGTCGGAGACTCTGGGCCGCCATACGGCGCGGGCGCCACCGCTGGACGTGACTTCCTGCGCGCAAGCACGACGATCACGACTACGATGATCACCACAAGCAGCAGACCGCCGCCGCCGATGCCGGCAACCACCAAGGTGTTGTAGCCCTCGGCGGTTGCCTCGATCTTCACTTCTTCGCCTGGCACGAGCTCCCACGTCGCTGTCTTCCCGTCATCGCTGATGGAGTCCGCGTTGTTGTCGCCGATCTTCCCCGGCAGTGTCAGCATGAAGCGGGCCTCGACGAGTCCCTCGGTTGCTGCAGGGTCCCCGCCAAGGTCTCCGGTACCTGTGTCGGCCTCGAACGGCAAGCTCAGGTCCACTGTGTACTTCGACCGAAGGAAGCTGTTCTCGATCTTGATCTCTCCGTCCGTCCCCTCTCCAAGGTCTTTGAGATCGAAATCAGAGATATCGTCGATGTGCTTCGTGGCCTTGATGCCCGTCTGGCCATCCTTCTCGACGTCCTCGACTTTGAACCCCTCGCCTTCGGCTTCTACCGAGAGCTCGTCGAAGATGCCCGAAACATCCTCGCCTCCCGACTCTTGTGCAGCCGCATCCAGCAGACTCGAGTCCATCGTGATGGTGTTCTCGACGTCTGCACTGCCGTCCGAGTTGATCGTCAGGTGTTGCTCCACATCGAAGCATCCCGTGAGCGCGACGAGGGCAATGGCCGCGAACAAGCAGATGAGTGTACGCGTTCTTCGCATGAGCTTCCCCTTTGCCGGGCGGGAGCACTCTCTCCGCCCTCGGGTCCATTGGCCCCTTTATCGGTTATGACGCACGACTCGTCAAGCCGACGTACATTCCGCCAAGGGCGCGCTCACCGCACTGTGACGTCGATCTCGAACGTGTCGTCCGGGGTCGCTGTGGTCTCCCACGCTCTTCTGTATTCCAGCCGAAGAGTACCGTTCCCGGCCTCGACCCCCTCGAAGCGCAGAATCTCGGTGCCCCCTGCGCCCACGATCTCCTCGTCGACCGGATCAGCCTCGTATTCGATCTCCCCCACTTGCCTCAACTGCTCAGGCAAGTCCATGACCTGCCAGCCGTATCCCGTCGTCGGGTTCGAGGGGAGTTCGACGCGCAGAACCCTTCCCGCACCGATGTCAACCTGGGTACCATCGGCATCCGGCCCCACGACATCCTCGAAACCAGACGCGCATCCAACTAGCAGTAGCGCCACCACCAGACTTGCGGCAAAGCGTGCGGTCCGCATCCTCTCCCCTCTCGACGTACTCGATGATACTAGGCATGGGACGACAAGAAAGCCCGCCGGGTTCTCCGACGGGCTCTGTGTTCACTGGTGGAGCCAAGGGGGATCGAACCCCTGACCTCATGGCTGCCAGCCATGCGCTCTCCCAGCTGAGCTATGGCCCCACTCTCTCCTGGAGCGCCAAAGGCGCAAGCGACAGTATAGCAGCCGAAACGGGCCGGTCAAGCAGGGTCGGACCCCGACGGCGGTCGCCCCGTCGGAGTGGCGCTCGTCCCTCCACCCTCCGACTCCAGCAGGGGTACGGGCGGCCCCTCAGGGGCGTTCGCGACGACAACGCGCTCGTCCCTTTGCGGAGCAAGGGCTCGCAACTCGGAGAGCACCATTCCCCCGACTATCAGCGCGCTGCCGACAAGCCCGCCCACACCGAAGACGTCACCGGCCCACCATCCGAACAAGCCGCCGAACACTGGCTCCATGATCAGCACCAGTGCGGTCTTCGTCGGCGAGATGTGCCTCTGTGCCCACGTCTGCGCACCGAACGCCACCGCCGATGCAAGTACCCCCGTGACACCCAGTGCGATCCACACGGACCCCTCATTCGGCAGAGCGATCGGCTCCGTCGCGAACGATATCGCTCCACACACGACTGCAACGACGCTCAACTGCACGAACGTCAGCGATACCGGATCGTGGTCGCGCCCCACGCTGCCCAGCACGATCATGTGTGCTGCGTACGCGACAGCGCACATGAACACGCGAGTGTCTCCCTGAGTCCACCCGTTGGCGGAAGCGCCGGAAAGCATCCATAGCCCCACCACGGCAAGAACCACGCCTGCCAGCGTAGCCGCACGCGGCACGCTGCGCAGCACGACGGCCTGCATGATTGGCGTAATGACAACGAACATGCCCGTGATGAACGCAGCCTTGGAGGCAGTCGTGTCCTGCAGCCCCCAGGTCTGGAACACGTATCCGGCGCAAAGAAACGCACCCGCAAGCACGCCGACCCGAACAGTCTGCGTTTCCAGGCGCCTCACGGCCCGCGGGAAGAGTACGGCAAACGCGATGACGGCGATCACGAACCGCAGCGTCAGGAATGCGTACAGCGGGTAGCGCGAAACCGCGTCCTTGACCATGACGAAGGTCGCACCCCAGATCGCGGCAGTCCCGAGCAGCGCGACCACCGCCCGGAGGCGACGTGAGCTTTCGGTCACGACTCCGCGGACTCCCTCACGTGCTCGACAGGCACACCGGCCCTGGACGACACGCTCTCGGCACGGGGTAGATCAGTCTCGATGGCGAGAAGCTCGATGCGTGGGGCTTCCTTCCACAGCGTTTCGAGACGGTAGAACTCTCTCTCCTCGGGCTGGAACACGTGAGCGACGAAGTCTCCGAAATCGATCAGCACCCAACGCGCCTCGTCCCGGCCCTCCACGCCCATCGGAGAGAGACCGGCCTTCTTCACCTTGAGTTCGATTTCCTCTGCGATCGTGCGCACTTGCCGGTCGTTGCGTCCCGTGCATATCAGGAAGCACTCGGTGACGACGAGAAGCTCAACCACGTCGAGCGCGACGATATCCTCGGCCTTCTTGTCGGATGCTGCTTCCGCGGCGATGAGCAGGTAGTCGCGCGTGTCCAGATAGATCCCTTCCCTCCACGTGTCAGCCACCGTTTGTTGTCTTCGGCGGCTTGTAGTCCTTTCCGACTATCACGATGACGTCGGCGACCTCCTGGTCTGAAGGCTGCATGACGACCTCCCCGACGCCGAGAACGTCCCTGACACCTCCGCCGGTACTCTCGTCGCCGTGTTGCACGACGATCTGCGTGACCTCGTAGTCGAAGCTGTCCGCATTCTTCGTATCCACCACGCGGTAGCCTTCGCGAATCAGCACTTGCCCCGCCGTACCCGCTATGCCGGGCACGCCTGCGCCGTTGTAGACGATCAGACGTACGACGTCCTCACGTTCTGCCGAAGACACATCCCACCACTGCTCGATTAGGTCCGCGACCTTGTCGCGCTGCGGATCGAGGTACGTCTGGCTCCCGACGTTGATCGGCTCGGTCGGCAGGGGCACGATTGCCACGTTCTCCACGGCAAGCGAATCCAATGCCTCTTGCCAGCGTGATTGCTCATCCGTACTCAGATTCGTCGTCGTCACGCTGTCCATCACGCCAGCCAGGCTCTGCGAAGAAACGGCGTTCTTGTACGTCTCGCCGTCAATGACCGCCCAGTTGCTGAACGGCACGCCCAGGAAGTTGGCGATGGCCGCCGCGGAGACGTCGGGTCCGGCCTCGTACGAGTTCCCGACGCGTTCGAAGCCTTGCCCGGGGACCTCTATGAACGCGGCGTCCGGGATGGCTATGCCGTACGCCATGTTCTTCTCGGCATCGTTGCGCAACGCGAGGAACCCCGTCGCCCGACCGTCTTCTAGGGCGATCAGCAGCAGGTTGTTGCGATCCTGCTCCGCCCGAATGTCTTCGGAAGACATGTCCCCGGCGGAACGTCTCGCGTTCCATCTCGCGACACCGTTGACCGCGGCAGCTATCAGAACGAGGACGAGCAGGGCTCCAGCGAGACCGGCGATGGCCAGACCTAAGATGTACGCATAGCTCTTCACAGCCCTGCCGAAGCGCCCGGTCGAGGAGGCGATCTTGACCTTGCGCTCTTGCGCCTTGACGTCCTTTCGCGCCTTCTTGCCGGAGCGCGTGCTCCGCCTCGAAGTACGCCAGCCGCTGGGCATGTCCGGAATCTCCTCTTCGAGACTCCGCGACCGGCGGGGCCTCTTGTCCTGCTCGTCGCTCACGCGGGCTCCTCGGAGACGGACGCTGCGGCCCTCGGCACCCGGTAGGCGCCCATCTCGTCCACCAGGTGATTCCAGACCTCGAGAGTCCTGGGGTGTATCTTGCGTCGCTTGTCCACCAGATGAGTGACTGAGATCGCGTAGGCTTCCACGAACAGCTCTTCCAGTGACACGTCTCCCACCAGTCTCCGCAGCTCATCGGCTGCGGAATACGCGCGCGTAGGCTCGATCATGTCCGCGATGTAGATAATCCGGTCGAGATCCGACATCTGGGTGGCGCCCATCGTGTGACGTTCGACAGCAGAGACTATCTCAGGCGACAGTTCAGGCAGCACGGCACGTAGCTCCGCCGCGGCAGTAGCAGCGTGGAGCAGGTAGGGCCGATCGCGATCCACCTCGGTGATGTCTATCCCGGCTCGCGCCGCTGCGCGCAGCAGGGCATCGCCGGAGTCGTCTCGCGACCAGTCGTGCAGTAGACCTGCGATTCGCGCGCTAGCCGTATCGACTTCGTAGACCTCGGCAAGTTCGACCGCGGTGACGGACACTCGCTCGCAGTGTTCGACAGCGTCGGGGCCGACGCGACGTGACAGCGCCTCGTGTGCGCGCTCGAAAGATACACCGGACATCCTAGTAGGCCTCCCGATAGAGCTTCTGCTTCTCGATGTAGGCCGCTACGGACTCCGACGTCAGGTAGCGAACGGGCCGCTTCTCCTTCACCCTCAGCCGAATGTCGGTCGACGAAATCGCTAGAGCGGGCACTTCGATGAACTCTATCTTCAGACGTGCCAGTTGCTCTGCATGTTCGCTCCGCGCGGCGTCGAGATCGTATCCGGGCCGCGTCGCGGCTATGAACGTGCACAAGTCCACGAACTCGTCCGCGTCCTTCCACGTGACTATCTCCCACACCGCATCAGCACCCGTGATGAAGTAGAGGTCGGCCCGCGAACCGTGGATGCTGCGCAGCGTCCGAAGCGTGTCGACCGTGTACGTCGGGCCCGCGCGGTCTATCTCCATGCGGGAGACCTCGAAGTCGGGATTGCTCGCCGTGGCGATGACCGCCATGAGGTATCGGTGTTCGCCGGAGGTGACTTCGCGGTGCGTCTTGCGCGCCGGGTTGCCACTGGGCATGAACACGACCCGGTTCAGGTTGAACTGAACCAGGGCCTCCTCGGCGGTGACGAGGTGCCCGAAGTGGATGGGGTCGAAGGTCCCACCCATTATGCCGAGGCGAGCTTTCGTGGCTACTCCCGAATCTGCCCGGTGCCCATCGCGACGAACTTCGTCGACGTCAGAGCGTCGAGACCCATCGGGCCGCGGGCATGAAGTTTCTGAGTCGATATGCCGATCTCGGCCCCCATGCCAAATTCGCCGCCGTCGGTAAAGCGGGTCGAGGCGTTGATGTATACGGCAGCGGCGTCGACCTCGCGAAGGAAACGCTGTCCGGCCGAGTAGTCTTCGGTGATGATCGCCTCACTGTGCCCGGTGCCATACGTGTTGATGTGCCGAATGGCCTCATCCAGGCCGGAGACAACCTTCACCGCGATCTTCAGATCGAGGTACTCGGTGGCCCAGTCCTCCTCGGTCGCGCGTTCGATGCGCATGACGGCACCCAGTGCTCGCGTCGCATCGTCCCCGTAGATCGTGACGCCGTTTTCCTCGAGTTCTTTCAATATGGGAGGCAGGATGGCCCCGTGCACGGCGTCGTCGCAAAGGAGTGTCTCTGCGGCGTTGCAGACACCCGGACGCTGGCACTTGGCATTCACGACGATGCGCCGCGCCATGTTCGAATCCGCCCCCGAATGAACGTAGACATGGCAGTTCCCCACACCCGTTTCGATCACGGGAACCTTCGCGTTCTCGACCACGCTCTTGATCAGCCCCGAGCCACCGCGAGGGATGAGTACGTCCACATAGCCGTGAAGGCTCATCAGTTCCTCGGCGGCTTCCCTGTCGGTCGACTCCACGCACTGGACGGAGCCATCGGGGATGCCCGCATTCGTGGCGGCGGCCGAAAGGACTCTGGTGAGAGCGATGTTGGAGTTCGAGGCCAGCGAGCCACCCCTGAGGATCACGGCGTTGCCGGTCTTGACGCACAGCCCGGCCGCATCGGCGGTGACGTTCGGACGTGCTTCGAAGATTATCGCCACTACTCCCAGGGGCACGCGAATCTTGGACAGCTGCACTCCGTTGGGCAGCGTATGACCCTCGACGATCTCTCCGATTGGATCCGGAAGGAGCGACAAGGCCTTCAGCGCTTCCGACATCGACTTGAGGCGCGTGGGATTCAGTTCCAGGCGGTCGAGCAGGGCCGGCGACACGTTCTTGGCCTTGGCCGCCTCCATGTCCTTGGCGTTCGCCTCGAGAACCTCATCTTGCTTGTGTGTGAGCGCGTGCGCCATGGCCAGCAGCGCCCGGTTCCGCTGCTCGGTAGAAGTGGTACCCAGCCGCTGCGCCGCCTCGCGCGCACGATTGGCCAGTGTCATGACTTCCGACATAGACCCATCCCCTCTTCGCTCGCTCCAGCCCTATCGCTCACAGAATCACCAGATGGTCCCTGTGTATGACCTCCAAGCCCGCAAGAGCGGGCACGACTTCGGCGATCTCCGAGGACTTCAGACCCTTGACCTGGTCGATATCTGCCGAAGACATCCCGGCGAGACCTCGCGCGATCACCGAGTCCGCGCTGTCCTTCAATACTATCGCATCCCCACGCTCAAACGTGCCTGCTACGGACACCACACCGATCGGAAGAAGGCTCTTGCCGCGACTGCAGAGTGCATCCTTAGCCCCGTCATCGACAAGGACCTCTCCTTTCGGGTTCTGCGCGAGTGCGATCCAAAGCTTCCTGGCGGGCAGCGCCGCTTCTCCTCCCGCGAAGAACGTACCCACGGGCTTGCCCTCCGCTGCCTCGAGAATCACGTTCCTGCGTCTGCCGTCACAAACCACCGTGGGAATCCCGGCCTTCATCAGCACGTTTGCTGCATCGACCTTTGTAATCATCCCGCCGGATCCGATGACCGAACCCGCGCCGCTGGCTGCAGACACCACTTGATCTGTCATCTCGTCGACACGTTCCAGGAGACGGGCATCCGATCCAGTCCGCGGATCGACGTCGTAGAGTCCCTCGGTGTCGGTCAGAAGCACTACGAGACTCGCTTTGCACATGGTAGCGACCAGCGCTGCGAGGGTATCGTTGTCCCCGAATCGTATCTCGTCCACGGCGACCGTATCGTTCTCGTTCACGATGGGCACCACACCAAGCGACAGCAGCCGCTCCATGGTGTCCCGCGCGTGCAGATAGCCGCTCCTGTGAGCAGTATCGTGACGCGTGAGCAGTATCTGGCCCACTGGCACACTGTGCATTGCGAAGAGGGCAGCGTACATCTCCAGTACCAGGACCTGTCCGACCGATGCCGCAGCCTGCAGCGACGGCATGTCCTTCGGCCGCTCGTCCAGCCCGAGCGCCTGCATGCCCGCAGCGATCGCCCCCGAAGACACAAGCACAACGCTCGTTCCACGCGAACGCACTTCCGCGAGTTGCTGCACGAGCGACTCGACATACTCGCGGTCTAGACCCCCGTCCGCATGGGCCAGCGTCGAACTGCCCACCTTCACGACTATGCGCGCTACCTCACTCACGCCCCCTCCTCGACGTCTTCGGGCTCCTCTTCGATGTAGCCTACTTCATCGTCGTCGGCGAGCGCCGCATCGAACTCGAAAGTCACTCCGGCAATCGTGATCTCATCACCGTCGCGCGCACCTGCGTCCAAGAGCGCCTGCTCGACACCTACCTTCACTAGCCGCTTCTGAAGGAACGCAACGGCTTCGAGGTTGGACATCTCGGTCATGATCACCATGCGCTCGACACCGCGACCGCGGACCGCAAACGCTCCTTTGCCCGTACGTACCACGTCGAAGCGCCCGTCACCTCCCGGCCTGTGACGATAGACCGCCTCGTACTCGGCCACAGGCTCAACGACCGAAGTGCGCAGCTCGTGAACGCGTTCTCCGAGCCAAAGTGCCAGTGAGTCCACGCCAGCCTTCGTCAACGCCGAGACTCCAAAATACGGCACCCCGCGATCCGCAGCGATTCCTGCGACACGCCGTGAAGCTTCCGCTGTTCCACCCACATCCGACTTGTTGCCGACCAGAACCCGAGGACGCTCCGCGAGCTCCCTCGCATGGGACTCGAGTTCGAACTCGATGAGTTCCACATCGCCGACCGGATCGCGGCCCTCGTATCCACCCGTG
>Ga0224495_10002879_pt1 | contig 10890 bp, 7 predicted proteins | sample SF_Jul11_sed_USG_FD_168128 | JGI IMG/M metagenome (GOLD analysis project Ga0224495, IMG submission 168128) | Sediment microbial communities from San Francisco Bay, California, United States - SF_Jul11_sed_USGS_4_1 | ecosystem: Environmental > Aquatic > Marine > Sediment | place: USA: California...
AATCAATTTCATATTCATGCCTTGTTTTCACTGCGAGATACCCTGGTGTGTCTCAGCATGCCCTACCGGTGCAATGCAAAAGAGGGCGAAGGATGGGATCGTATTCGTCGATTCTTCTCTGTGCGTTGGCTGCAAAACTTGCATTACGGCCTGTCCTTGGGGTGCGCCGCAATGGAATCAGGAGACAGGAAAAGTATTTAAGTGCGACTACTGCAAAGATAGAATCGATGAAGGACTCGAACCGGCCTGTGTAACAGGGTGCACGACCGCTGCTCTCAAGTGGGTGTCACCGGCGGAATCCACTCGAATAAGGCGCAAGTTCTTTGCTAAAGCTATGGCTGAAACTAAATCCTTTATTTGACCAGGCGCATCGCGGTGCACGTAATTTAGGTAACGTTTCGAGAGGCGTTAGGTTTTTTAATTGCACTAAGACACCAAGACACGGGGTTTGTGTCTTTGTGCCTTTGTGGCAAATCTTTTTTATGAGTTGCCATATTCCCTTTGTTGAAGATATGGCTTGCGGTAAGGGGCTTGTATGGATAGCGAATAATATGAGTGAACCAACCAAAATCATCCTTTTATCGGGCTTTTTGGGGTCCGGCAAGACGACGCTTTTAAAGCATATGATGTCTTTTGGAAAAGACATGTCGGATACCGTTATTTTGATGAACGAGTTCGGCGAGGTCGGCATCGACGGAATGTTAATCAAGAATATCGGCACGGATGTGGTGGAGCTCACCAGCGGGTGTATTTGCTGTTCGATGAGCGATGATTTACTGGAAACCATTGATAATGTCCTGGAGCGGTTCGGACCGCGCTATATTGTCATCGAAGCTACCGGGGTCGCTGATCCGGAATCGGTTATGACGGTGATTGAAAGTTCAAGCTTAAAAAATGACGTTGAAATCCAAAACATCGTTACGGTAATGGACGCGGAATGCTGGAAGGTTCGGGATGTCTTCGGGACGCTGTTTTACCGCCAGCTGAAACAGGCCGACACGATTATTTTCAACAAAATTGATCTGGTGGCAAAAGAAGACATCCCTGAATATCTAAAAGAAATACATCAGATGATACCAGGCTCACAGGTGATTCCTGCGGTGAATTGCCGAGTTGAGCCTGAGATCGTATGGTCCAGGCCTGTTGACCAGAGGGGTGATGAGAATGTGCCCAAAAGAAATAGCAGTGGTCATCGGCGTCATGATCAGGATATCTTTCCTTTTTACGACCACGAAACCGGAACCGGTTGCCAGCATGAAACCATCTTTGCGGACGCCGACTTTGTGACATTTTCATTTTCCGAATCCTCTCCATTGGATGAAACCGGTTTTAATACGTTTGTTCAGGAAATGCCATGGGAACTTTTTCGCCTGAAAGGGATGGTGAATTTTGGGGATCGGACAATGACGATCAATTCAGTGGGTGGTAAAACTCAACAGGCACCCTGGGAGGGTGATTCCGAAACGCGCCTGGCATTTGTAGGATGGAATGTCGATCCCGATGAATTTCTTGCAAGACTGAAAGCATGTGTCCGGAACTGATTTATTTTTTATGTTCGACGTGTAGAACCTTTAGCTTCATTTTTGGAATGGCGGCCATGACTTGCCATTCCTTGGATATCTCCACCGGAAAACGGATGTGCGTAGCGTCAGCCGAGGTTTGCCCCCAAGTGGGATCAACCGGCACCCACACTCCGTCGATGACAACCTCATTCCAGGCATGCAGTCCGAATTCCTGGAACTCATCACCGAGGTATACCAATCCCCCGACGGTTCGACAGGGAACCCCCAGGGAGCGCGCCATCGCTGTAAACAATTTGGCATGTTCACTGCAATCGCCTTTTTTTTTAGCAATAATATCCAGTAAGGTCAAAGGGTTGGCCGTGTAATCGTCTTCAATGTACTGATAGACGAATTTAACCAAACGGTTGACCGCTTCGGTGGGGGTTTTGGCATCACCGACCGCTTTGTGAGTCAGACCGATAATTTTGGGATGGTTTATAAGAATATGGGTTGTCTCCGCCAGATTTTTTTCAATTTCTTCATCGGTCGCTATTGCTTGATAACCACCTGTGGAGTTTAGGGTTACAATAAAGAAATCATTGACCTGGTCATGTGTAACCGACTGACCCGGAGCATCTTTGAGCAGCGCTCCGGATTTTTTATCTATTAATAGCTTCAAAAGCGTCACCTTTTCAGAATCACCCAAGGGCTGGTTGATGGGCACCGTATTTTTGACAAACAAACCAATGGATATGTCCATATGGGTCGCCAGTGATTGCGGTTCGAGCCGGCATTCAAACAGCCCTCCTATAACAATACGATAGGGCTTTCCATCGGCGCCGAATTCCTCTTGTACTTCAAGTCCATCGAAGTCTGTGGTAACCACGTCGTAATAGGATGTTTTTACACCGGCAATAAGGGCTTCATGAGTCGCTATGATACGTGATGTATTTTTTTCCAATGTTAGTGTTTCCAAATTTAGATACGGGTAATTGATTTTGGTACCTACTTTGGGATTCTGGGTTATCCATATTTGAACCGCTGCATAATCTTTAAGACTGTAGTCAAGGGAGCCGATCATGCGGGTATGCGTTTCCTTGCCTTGAGTAACTCTTGCCTGATATCCTTTTGATGTCCTAATAATTTTGGTTTCTGAGATATCATCTTTATGTATTATCCTGTCGGAGTAACGTATCATCGAATAGGGCGGCTGTGCGCTGAATACTGCAACCATATGTATTTTCATCTCATCGGTTTCAGCTTGCGATGGGATATGTATTGTTCCTGACAGTTGTATTGTATAGCTGGTGTTATTTGGTCCCCGTTCAAGACGGGTCGTGCTTTTTAGATAACCAACCTTACCTTCCTGAATGTAAATCCCGTACCAGTCCGTGCCGAGGTTTTTCTCTATAAACTGAGTAAAGAGATCATCTGCTTGGGTATGATTTGGCAGAGGCAGTGACGAAGATACCGCTCTACACCCTATCAGAAATATCTCAGCAGCAAACAAAACGGCAGTTAAAAAAAAGCGTAGGCTGGTCATATTCACTTTCTGCATGACTGGGCACCAATTTGTAAAACAGCCTTCGTGTAAAATCTATATGCTGCCAAGCAACATTATTACTACGGCTGAATATGGACCTAAGGTTTTGTTAAAAAAAAGAAATCATCAGATTTTATTGTATGCTGCTGGCCCAAATATTGCAATAATAGAGATTTTCGCATTGTGGGCGCCCGTGCTCTGCCGCACGAAACGGATACGGAAGACCGGTTTAACTATAAAAATATATGCTGGAATCTTTCGTACCATATCCGGTATCGTTCCTGAACTGTTGACATTCCGGAAGCCTAACAGTATGAAGTTTATAGAATCTATAGACAGGGAGTATCATGCCAAAAAAACTATTATCGATTTGTATATATTTTTTCATATTCTTAACCGGCGCCGCCGGCTTGATTTACCAGGTAACCTGGCAGAAATATCTTAGCAGACTTCTGGGCAGCGACAGTGTGGCCACGGCAATCATACTGGCGACTTTTCTAGGGGGCTTATCATTAGGGTATTATCTTTGCGGAAAATTAACAACGAAAATTAAAAAACACTTTATCGGGTATGCGCTTTTGGAAGGTATTATCGGGGCGTGGTGTTTACTTTTCCCCTATCTCTTCAAAGGTGTAGATTTTTTAACAAAATATTGGAGTTTTTCTCCTCCTCTATTCATAATCAGCCAGGGGATACTCTGTTCTGCCTTGCTGATGGGAGTGCCCACCGTTTGTATGGGAGGAACAATTCCCTTTCTCACCCGTGGCATATCAAAAAATATTACAGAAGCTACCAGGATCCATGCCCTAGTTTATGCTGTTAATACTGCCGGAGCGTTTATAGGAACACTTCTGGCCGGCTTTTATCTGATTCCCAAATACGGGCTGCCGGCGACCATGGTCAAGACTTCATTTCTTAACCTGGCTGCGTTTTTCTTTTTTCTTATCTTACCAAAAATTTTAAAGCGAGCCGAACTCCCGGAAGAACCCAAAGAATATATCGAGGAAATGACACCCGGACTTTCTTCAGACATCGGCAGGTTTCCACCTTTCATCCTTTATTCGATTGCCTTTCTGAGCGGTTTCTATGTCATGAGCTTGGAAAATGTTTTGATTCGGATCACAAACCTATCTCTGGGGAGTTCTTCTTATTCCTTTTCGATCATCGTATCGGTTTTTATACTCTCAATCGCTGTCGGGAGCTTCGTCGTAGGCGGTCTTAAACAAATTTCAAGATGGCTGTTATATGCCAATCAGATTTTTATATCGATATTTCTGCTGATAATTTTTATAATACTGGATAGATGGCCATTTTGGGCTCATCTGATACGGATATCGTTTCAGTCGAATATTTCCGGTTTCTGGGGGTATTACGTTTATGTGTTTTTAGGGCTGGCTTGTATTTTGATTCTACCTATAGGCCTGATGGGTGCTACCGTTCCGATAATCTTTCATGAATTGAAACGGGATTTGGCCAACGTCGGGAGGCACTCGGGCATGCTTTTCTCATGGAATACTGCCGGCAACCTAATCGGAAGCTTGATCGGTGGAATCGTTCTGTACTACATTTTAAACAACCGGGGGGTATTTTTAGCGGCTACGTTTTTAGCGGCTATATCGGCCGGGCTTGCCGGGTGGCATTTATCTAAAAAATATGTTGTCCCAACCGCAGTATTGTTCGTTGTCATTGGTTTCGTAGGATTATCTTCTTATTTTTATAATGAAAAAAATTTCACGACGGGTACATTTCGCGTTCGGGCTCCTTTGCCTTTTTCTTACACCAATTCCAACTATTTTTTTGAAAAATTTCATGAGGGATTCGAATTAAAATACTACAATGATGGGCCAACCGCTACGGTGGCGGTTACGCAGGATAAAAAGAAATTTCCTCTGTTCGACAAAAAATCGATGGCCTTGCTTGTCAACGGAAAATCGGACTCTTCGACTATCGGTGATATCTACACCATAAAGCTCCTGGCTCACATCCCGGCCCTATTGGCGGATAAAAGAAACAACGTCATGGTCGTCGGTCTCGGCACGGGCGTAACCGCTGGGGAACTAACTCTTTACCCGGACGTAGAACGTATCGATGTGGCCGAAATTTCACCGTCGGTTGTCAAAGCGCTCCCTTTATTCGGTGAATTCACTTACGGTGTTCATAAAGATCCCAGAGTCAAGATCCATATCGGCGATGCCTTTCGCATTATTGGAAGGAGCAAAAAAAAATGGGACATCGTTATCTCGGAGCCCAGCAATCCTTGGGTAACCGGAGTCGATTCCCTTTTCACAAGGGAGTTTTACCGTCTGGTCAAAGAACACCTGTCTGAAAAAGGCGTGATGATGCAGTGGGCTCACACCATCGTTGCCAGCCCCGGCATGATTGAGATGATCCTCAACACGGTACAACAGGAATTTAAGCATTCGCATGTATTTCTGGGGGGGTCGGATCTGTTGATACTGGCTTCCAACCGACCGGTCTCCTGTAGCAATTTAATGGCAGCCGAGGCCACACTTAAATCCAATCAAAAGGTGCAAAAATCTCTTGAAGAAATCAACGTTTCATCACTGGCTGCTCTACTTGTCAAAGAGCGCTGGACGCCTTCATATCTATCCGATTATTTTAGTGATGCCGGCATTCAGTCTCTGGATTTTCCCAGACTTCATTACCTGGCCGGTAAAGACTTCTTTTTAGGAAAAAATCTGCCGTTAGAACACTTTATGAACTCGGAAACCACTGCATACATTGATGAGTATCTGTTTTATAAGCAGTGTGAAAACTGGACGATTGCTCCGGATACTAAAGAAGCATTTTATTCTCTGATCGAATCGACAAGATCCAGGATCGATTACGAAACCATGTTGCCCATAACGAAAGCTTTACTTCATAGAGCCTATTTGAGCGATCCCGAAAAGTATCCCCTTTCAAGAGACTTGCTATCTGAATTCAGAGATGATCTCGTGGCTTTTATTGCAAGGTATCCTGAAACGGAAAAAGAATGGGGTATCATAGGACTTGAAAGAGCGTCATTTCGCGCCAAAGCCGAACCCCTTCTGGCCCATATTGATAATTTCAGAAACTGGATGGTTCCATATCCGCTTGATGGAATTATAACATTACTTCAGGAAGGAATTTTCCAAGGTGAGGATGCATATGAAAAGAATTGGTGCGCCCTTCAACTGGCAGCGGTTCTATCGAAAGAAAGAGTGGAAAAGAGTCTGATCAATGAAATCCTTGAAAAAACCATCAAAAACAATGATGGTAAAATAATTTTAAAACAAGAAGATAAATATTTGTTGAACAGTATTAGGCAAAGTGGAAAATAAATGTTTATCCGTATGAAATCATGAGACACCCTGCTGAAAAGGTCGAACCTATATTGCGAGTTACAAAAGGAATCCTGGATGTGAAGTGGCTTGACCAGGAGGCCCGGACAAAAGTAGTTGAAATTGAGAATAAGGTCCATAAAGAGGGACTTTCGAGAAGTGGGGGCTATCATAATGAAGGTGTTATAGAAGTTCTTTCCAGGAAATACGTGTGTGTAGTGCTGAACAATAATGAGTTCAGGCATGCCACTGCGCCTTCTCTTTTCTGGGTCGCCGGAGATACAGTGATCGGAGAGGAAGTGAGTGATGCCAAACGCCTGCAAAGCCTCATCGAAAAAGGCACCGTCAAAGTTCTTCGAAAAAAATTCGTTCTGCATCTTGACAGGATGAAAGCAACTCGCGGTCAGGTGCCGGTCTTCGTCGTTCGCGGTCTACCTTTCCCTGAAATCGAGGATATTAGCGGAATTTATGATGTCCTTTCAGCTTCTCCCATCGGTTCAGCAGATGTGTATTTAAAAAAGCGGTATGGCTGGGATACAAAAGCACGGGATCTGGGGACCATCCTGATTGGATTTAATCTATCTTGAGGACGGCGTTTTTCTCTTGAAAAAGAATTTCCAGCGGTACAATCGGCTCCAAATGGGGAAAAGGATCTTTCTTGTGAGGAATATGCAGCGCTTCAATGAATTCATCTTTAAAACCCTGCAGTGAGGCCAGATCAACATATTCGACCATTCGGGCCACCCAGTCAGATTCTGATCTTTTTTCTCTGTTCAATAAGGTGATAAGGGCACCAGTACCGGCAGCATTGCCGATGGGAACAATCTTTTTGGGATCACAGTCGGGTATCATCCCCATGATCAGCGTCTTAACAGGATCAATGTGAAGTCCAAAACCACCGGCAATCTTGATCACATCCACTCGATCCGTTCCCAACTCACGCATTAGCAGTTTACAACCGGTATAAATAGCAGCCTTGGCAAGCTGAATCTGACGAATATCCTTTTGTGTTATCGTTATATCTCTGCCTATCGCCGTCTCATTGGCCCAGGCAATTACAAATTCCTCCTGCCGGGTCTCAGGGTTGGCACAATAGCGGGGTGATTTCTGGTTCTTTTGCAAGGCCCCGCTTTTGTTGATAATCCCCGTCCGGTAAAGCTCAGCCAGCAGATCCATAATTCCGGATCCGCAGATACCGCGTACTTGAAGTTCTCCAGGCTTCACATAGTTGGACCATGCGTCATGACCGACCACCTTATAAACCACTTCATGAGTGTCAGGATCGATGGCGATGCGCTCTATGGCGCCCGGTGCGGCCCGCATTCCGAAAGTGATCTCGGCGCCTTCAAAAGCCGGACCTGTGGCACATGAAGTGGACAGTAGACGTTTTCTGTTTCCCAGAACCAGTTCGCCGTTGGTGCCGATATCGATAATCAGTTGAATCTGATCGCTTTTATAAGGCGCTTCAGCTGTTAAAACGGCAACATTATCGGCACCCACAAAGCCGGCTTCATTGGGTAGTATGTGGATGTACGCCGAAGGGCATATGTTAAGGTTCAAATTTCGGGCCTTGATATTCAGGCTTTTTTGAACAACGGGAGGAAACGGAGTTCGGGCAACATGTCTGGGATCGAGTTTCAGAAATATGTGATGCATGATGGTATTCCCGACGATAGTGACATCCTCAATATCCTCAGGGGTCAGACATAAGAATTTTCCTTCTGTTTTTGCCCGCTGTTTTTGAACTTCATTGTAAATTAATTCTTCCTCTGTGCTGAGCCAACTGGTATTATCCGGCCAGGTCGAACGCAGCAGTGCTTCAATCATACTATTAAGCGCCTCTATGATATCTGCGCTCATTTCCGCAAGCCCCTCTTTATTGTGGACATGATAGTTGATACGAGAAATCACATCCTCACCATACTTGACCTGGGGGTTCATGATATACTGCGTATCAAGAATTTTCATGGAGTTTAAATGCACTAGGGAAGCTACGACGGTGGTGGTTCCGATATCAACTGCAATGCCAAAACAATCCAACACCTTTCCCGGCAGAATGCGAATAATTTCTTTATCCATCCAGACACTGACGGTAACATGCCAATTCTCTTCACGGAGCCGTATGGGAAGATTCCTTAATACATCAATATCACAAGAATATAATACATCGATGTCACAGCCGAGCTCTTCCCGACCATACTGAATTTTTAAAGCACCTAAAAGTCGTTCCAGATCTCCTTTAGAATCATTTACCGATGGGGGATCCATTATCAAATCGTACTTTTTAACAATGGGATCGTAAGGGATGGTGACCAGGTGGGGGCGTTTGGATACGATCTGTTTGGAAGCTCTGGATTCTTCCGGTACAAAAGCCAAAACATCACCTTTAATTGCTGCACAGCATGCCAGACGATATCCCTTTTTTTTATTTTTTTTGTCAATAAATCGATTTTCAGCTTTTTTCCAGCCGGAGATGTTATTACGTCCGGAGACAATGTTATACTTGGGATAGCTCCCATCGGCAATCAGAACCCTGCACTTTCCGCAAGACCCTTTACCGCCGCAAAGAGATTCAATGTTCTCGCCGAGCTCCCTTGCAGCCTCCAGAACACTTTTGTTTTTGGATATCTTTCCTCTGTGGCCTGAAGGCTGAAAAATGATAGTGGCTGATTCCATCCGGTGTTATTCTCTTTTGTTAAAGATCCTCAAGTACTTTGACGGGTACGGAAACCTTTGATCCATTTCATGCCGTAAGAATCTCTTGCCATAACCAGATCTGCAGCCTGGAGGCTGATAACTTCCTGAGTCTTCATGGGATTGCATATCGGGCAGGACAACCCGGCCACAGCGGCCATTGCCATGAAAAATGAAGTGAGATTTTCTCTATCCGGCAATCCGAAGGAGATATTACTTGCACCCATGGTAATATTGACGCCATATTTTTCTACGATCATGGCTATGGCATCCAGAGCGATCTTGCCCGCCTCCCATTTTGCACCCAACGTTAATACCAGGCAGTCGATGACAATATCCTCGGCAGGGATGCCAAGTTTTGCTGCCTCTTCCATGATTACATCGGTGCTTCTCAGCCTGTCTTCGGCGGTTTTCGGGATACCTGAATCACCGCTGCACAGCCCAATAACGGCTGCGCCATACTCCTTAATAAGAGGGAGTACATTCCTTAAACTCTCGGCCTCAGCAGTAACCGAATTTACCAAAGGCTTGGCACCGTCTTTACAGTAGTAACTCAGTGCCGCTTCAAGAGCTTTCACGTTAGGAGTATCTATACAGATGGGAGGATCATCGGCCGCATCCCGAACTTCTTTGATCATTTGAATCAAAAGCGAGGGTTCGTCGGCTCTGGGGAGACCGGAATTAATGTCAAGGATGGTCGCCCCGGCCTGTAACTGTGCTACGGCATCCTTTCGGACCATGTCAAATTTTCCGGCCTTGAGCTCCGCCTGAAGGGCATTCCTGCCCGTAGGATTAATCCGTTCACCGATGATCACCATGCCCGTATCACGGCAGATACTGACTTCATGTTTTGATGATTTTATAATTGTTGTGAGATTTTTGACCATAATTTTCTTTTCCTTCCTTTGGATCAATTTTTATTTTCGCCGTTCATATAGTATATTACACTCGATAAATTTTACAATAGTTCATACAATTTGCGTGCCAAAAAAACCCCGTGATGAACCCTCCCACAAAAGGGAAATCGGTTCAAGCACGGGGATTTTTTGGATTAGAGTGCGATAGTTCCCTAAATTGTTACTATCGCACGGATCATCATTGTAGCCTTTTTCCTTAGGGTTGTGGGGAAAACTTCAATGTCTTGGGATATTTTCCCTTATTAAAATATGGATCGGGTTTCTGAAAGGTTCCCGGAATCAGCGTGAACTGGCCGTGACGGTTGATGACCGGGTAGCCTTCTTCCAGCCAACCCCTGAATACATCGGTGGGGTTGAAAATATCGCCGGTGTAGCCCATGATTCTCATGCGCCGGGCAACCAGCGCACCCCGGATACTTCCGTCCGCCGGAGCGCCGCTTTTACACTGCAAATAATAGGTTGCATTCTGATCCGGTGCCAACCCGGGAAGATACCAGAAATCAAGACCGGTGTCCAGACCGCCTTACCATTTTCATACATCTGTTTTGCGGTCAAATTTTTGCCTGTGTGTTTTTCCACAGAAAATCCTTCTTTGTTGAGAATGTATCCCATATCGGGACTGCCCATCTTGGCTTTTTCTTCGGCCGTCCGGGGCTTTTTTGCAAACGCCCTGATCTGCTCCGGTGTCCAATCCTTCGAAAAACGGGCTCCAAGGTCACCAGCAAGTGAAGTGCTTACAAAGGCTGCTACCATAAAAATGGCGATCAAAATTTCTCACAAGCTGAATTTGTTCATTTTTCAAATAAAAACACAGAAAATTCTTTATGAGAAATCTTTATGAGAAATTCGGGATAGCAATATCGCTTAAAATAATCGTCCAAACCAAAAGCGCCCAAGCCGGCACAACCGAG
>Ga0224495_10002881_pt1 | contig 10889 bp, 5 predicted proteins | sample SF_Jul11_sed_USG_FD_168128 | JGI IMG/M metagenome (GOLD analysis project Ga0224495, IMG submission 168128) | Sediment microbial communities from San Francisco Bay, California, United States - SF_Jul11_sed_USGS_4_1 | ecosystem: Environmental > Aquatic > Marine > Sediment | place: USA: California...
CAATTCCGCTTGATAGCTCAAGTCAGAGATTTGGGAAAGGGTCTGTCCCGCCTGCAAATTCAGGACAGGTTGGGGTTGAAATCAAGCTATAGCTTGGATAAAACGCTCAGCCAGGCCAGACTGTATGATTTTGAGGGCGTGAAGCGGGCTTACGATAAGCTTTTGGAAACCGACTTAGCCATCAAAACTGGCAAATACAGCGATAAATTAGCTCTAGAACTCCTGGTAACCGAAATTGCCTGCCTGAATCCCTGAGCGAAGCTAAGCATCTCAACTCGCCGAGATGGTCGCTTCATTCATAACTCGTCTTGGCCAGCACTCACCTTAATATTCGCACCCTTGGTAGTGTCTGGACGTGAACTGCGCCCCTGCGCCTGCCTCTTCTATATCAGGCGTCGCCGCCTTAGCACGAGCAGGCTTGCACTAACGATAATGGCTCCAAGCAAGGCAATCCAGGGCAGCAGGACGCGTGCCTTGTTTATGGGATAGGTCTCCCAACCCACGGTGGTGGGGCGATTGTAGTAGTGAGAGGGGTCGCTGTCAGAAACATTAGATCCGACCGGAGGCGTACCGGTAACGGTCCCGACGTTGGCATATTGCCCGGCTTGGGCGATACCAGAGGCCTGGTAGGTCCAGATCTCACCGGGATTCAGAACGCCATCTCCATCATCACCGGAGAGATAGACTGGCGTTACACCGAGGTGGTCATCGGTAACGACGATGCCTGTCAGGTTTAAACTGCCGGTGTTGGTGACGATGTAGGTCCAGGTAACCGTGCTGTTTATACTGATGTAAGGGCCGGGCGCAGTATCAGCATCTACGCCATTGGTGTGTTTCTCGATGTCAATGCCAGAGCCTAACCCCAGGTAATGTGACGGATCGCTGTCAGTAACCTGGGTGACACCGTAGTAACCTACGACAGTACCTGTATTGGCATACTGGCCGGCTACGGCCACACCGGTCGCCTGGTATGTCCAGATCTCAGTGACATTGAGAACGCCATCCCCATCATCGCCAGAGACGTAGACTGGGGTTACACCGATGTGATCATCGGTGACGACGATACCCGTGAGGGCCACATCGCCGGTATTCGTGACATAGTAGGTCCAGTTGACAGTGCCGCCCACCGGAATAGAAGGCCCGGTCGGGACATCGGCATCCTGGCCATTGGTATGCTTCTCGATGTCAATGCCGGGGCCTAACCCCAGGTAATGTGACGGATCACTGTCAGTAACCTGGACAGCACCGTAGTGACCTACGACAGTACCTATATTGGCATACTGGCCAGCTGCGGCCACACCGGTGGCCTGGTAGATCCAGCTCTCGCTGGGATTCAGAATGCCGTCTCCGTTATCACCAGAGACGTAGACCGGGGTTACACCGATGTGATCATCAGTAACTAGGATACCGGTCAGGTCCGCTTCGCCGATATTCGTGATGTTATAGGTCCAGGTAACGCTACCGCCAGCCACAATATAAGGCCCCGTCGGGGCATCGGCATCCTCTCCATTGGTGTGTTTTTCGATGTCAATGCCTACGTTAGAGCCGAAGTAGTGCGACGGGTCGCTGTCGGAGACAGGGTCCCCCACCGGTGGTGTACCGGTGGCCGTGGCGTTGTTAGCGTACTGACCAGCTGCGGCCGTACCGTTGTATGAGTAGTACCAGACCTCCGAGGGGTTAAGTATGCCATCACCGTCGTCGCCGCCGGTGTAAGTTGGGCCGAAGTCGTCACCCATGTTACCTGGCGTCCCGTTATCGTCGACCACTACTACGGGGTCGAGATCAGCATCGCCGGTGTTGGTGACAACATAGGTCCAGGTAACATTAGCACCAACCGCAATGAGAGGCCCGGTCGGGGCATCGGCATCCTGCCCATTGGTGTGCTTCTCGATGTCAATGTCAGGTCGGATGATCTGTGAGTTCTTGTTAACAAGCACATAAATATCGTCACCCGCGCTGTCATACCCTTCTGCCCCGAAGGTGTCTTTGACAATCCAGTAGCCGAGGCCTTCGCTGTACTGGGCATCATTCCAATCCACTACATACTCGATATAGAAATATTCCGTGTCGCCCGGCGCCTGAACCAGCGGCGAGTCCACTCCTTCCTCAATAAACCAGTATATTGAACCGTCTGGCAGGGTGTCCCAAATGCTGGTCAGTGTGTTGTTGGCGGTATTTGATATGGGGTTAGTGATGGTCATCTCGTAGTAAATCGTGTCGCCGATGCGATATATATTGGGCAAAGAGGGGACCGTATTCTTCGTCCCCGAGATTTGAGCGGCCATTACTGGCATCGTCATCGGGAGCGCCATGCACAGCACCAGCGCCAGCACAATTATGAAATACAATGCTCGCTTCTTCACTTTCTTACCCTCCTTGCCTCTCCTTACTCAGGACTGTCATATCGCTCTCATCGGCTGCAGGCCGTTCGCCCTGACAGGCAGTGCACAGTCCCCAGAACATCAACCCTCACCCACATAGACGAATCCTTCGCCTGAGAGCATAAAGACCCCTTCTTCTGGTTCATATCACTTTGGCTCTCCACCGCCCGAGCAAGCCCTCACGGGCGGCGGTTCTATGCCTCCTTCGCCAATTCCGACAATTCGCGACCAGCAGGAAGCATTCTAACACACGCCGCTTCGCAGGGTCAAACCTCGCGCAGTCTTCTTACATATCAATAAGAAACAATTACCCCTCTCGCGGTAAGTTCGGGTATGTATATGCTGATGGAATCTCCGCTCAGTGGGTTCCCTCCCAGGTAAACTCTATCCCCTGTGCCCAGCCCGCCATTCTGCACCAGAGGGTAGATATTGGTTATGAGGTCATTTTGCAGGTAGAGCCACATCAGGTTGACGAGGTTGGCCAGAACTGAGATATCGCTTATCTGGTTAGAATGCACAGATAGATATGTCAGATTGGTAAGGTTGGCCAGAGGGGCGATACCGCTTACCTGGTTATCGGAAAGGTCGAGCTGAATCAGGTTGGTAAGGTTGGTCAGAGGGCCAATATTACTTATCTGGTTTTCTTGCAGGTAAAGCCACGTTAGTTTGGTGAGGTTGGTTAGAGGAGAGATGTCGCTGATCTGGTTAGAGAACAGGAAGAGCCTTGCTAGGTTGGTCAGGTTGGCCAGAGGTGAAATATTACTTATCTGGTTCGAATGAAGATACAGATATAGCAGGTTGGTCAGGTTGGCCAGAGGTGAAATATTGCCTATCCGGTTGTTATACAGGTAGAGCCACTTCAAGTTGGTGAGGCCGGCCAGAGGTGAGACGTCGCTTATACGGTTGTATGAAAGGTCGAGCCACTCCAGCTTGGTGAGGTCGGCCAAAGGCGAGATATCGCTTATCTGGTTGTCATGGAGGTCCAGCGATACTAGGTTGGTGCAGTGCTCAAGCCCCGTGAGGTTGGTAATACTCTTGCCTGTAGCGGAAAACGAGACTAGCCCCTCCAGGTCAGATTTGTAGATGCGCCCGGTGGGTTTGCCGATGGCTGCCCTGAGCGCTGCCTCAAGCGCAGGGTCGGGGAAAAACACCCAATCTCCCAACTCGAAATTGGCTGTGATGGAGTAGTTACCGTTCATGGTGATGGTGGTATAGGCGGCATTGACATTAGCAATGGTGCCGACGTTGCCGGTCCAGTTAACGAACGCGTAACCACCAGCCGGAGTCGCCGCCAGGTTGACCACCGTGCCGGCGTTGCGGATAAACGTGCCTTCACCCGGTGTGGTGACCGAACCGCCAGCAGTGCTGGAGATAGCCAGGCTGTACTGGATAGGCGGAATCACCGCAAAGTTGGCGGTGACGGTTACAGCCTGAGCGGGCATGGTGAACGTGGTCGTGGCGGAATTGGCGTTGGTGAATGACCCTGCTGGTGCTGTCCAGTTGACAAAGCGATAGCCACCGGTCGGCGTGGCGACGATCGGAACCATTGTGCCCCCAGCGTAGGTATGCTGTCCCACCGCCGGGCTTGTTGAGCCGCTGCCGGCTACTGCCATGGTCAGCGTATACTGGAAAGGCGGGATCATCTCGAAGTGGGCGGTGACGGTTACAGCCTGAGCGGGCATAGTGAACGTGGTCGTGGCGGAGCTGGCGTTGGTGAATGAGCCTGCTGGTGCCGTCCAGTGAGAGAAGGAATAGCCACCAGCCGGCGTCGCGGTGATGGGAACCGGTGTGCCCACGGTGTAGGTATGTTGTCCCTCCGCCGGGCTTGTTGAGCCGCTCCCGGCTACCGCCATGGTCAGGGTGTACTGGTCAGGTGGGGTAGGCGGACCCTCCACCAAGTTGGCGGTGACAGTTACATCTTGGGCCGGCATGTTGAACGTGGTCGTGGCGGAACTGGCGTTGGTGAACGAGCCCGCCGGTGCCGTCCAGTGAGAAAAGTAGTAGCCACTAGCTGGGTTAGCAGTGATGGAGACCGGTGTGCCTGCGGTGTACGTGTGCTGTCCCACCGCGGGGCTTGTCGAGCCACCGCCAGCTATTGCCATGGTCAGAGTATAGGGCGCAGCCACTTCGAAGTTGGCAGTGATGGAGTAATTCCCACTCATTGTGATGGTGCTTGAAGCGGCATTCACATTGGCAACTGTGCCCACGTTCCCGGTCCAGTTCACGAAGTAATAGCCACCGGCCGCACTGGCGATGATGGGGACCACTGTGCCTGCGGCATAGCTGTGCTGTCCCACCGCCGGGTTTATTGAGCCGACGCCAGTCGCCGCCATGGTCAGGGTGTAGTACGTGACGGCTGTCTCCTCAAAGTTGGCGATGATTGAGTAGTTGCCATTCATGGTGATGGTGGTTGAAGCAGCATTGACATTGGCAATCGTGCCCATATCGCCGCTCCAGCCCACAAACCGGTAACCACTAGCTGGAGTGGCAATGATGGAGATCACCGCCCCTGCGGCGTAGGTATGCTGTCCCACCGTCGGGCTTGTCGAGCCGCTGCCAGTTACCCCCACGGTTAGGCCATAGTACGTCGCTTCTGTCTCTTGAAAGGTTGCCCTGATTGAGTAGTTGCCGTTCACGGTGATGGCGGTGGCTGGAGCGTTGACGTTAGCAATCGTGCCCACAGCGCCAGTCCACTTGGCAAACCGGTAGCCACTGGTCGGGGTCGCCAACAGGTCGACGACCCTGCCAGCGTCACAGGCGAACGTCCCCTCGCCAGGGACGGTTACCGACCCCCCTTCGCCGCTGGCTATGGTAAGGTCATACTTAACAGTGCGGCTAGCCTCGCCAACACAGCCTGTCACTCCTGCGATCAGGGTCACTACAAGCAAATAGAGGCTAACTCTTCTTATGTGGCGGTGTCTCCTCGAACTCAGCATCCTGTTCATTCCCTGCCTCTCCTCAGCCTGACCGATGTACGGCGCAACTTCATTTCCGGACCGCCTCGTGTTTCAGAAAGGAGGACAGACTTCAGTGTAGCAACAGGCAAAGCCCGGCCTAGATGTCTATGTACGCTCGGCTCACCATACTCCCGATTCCAACAATCCTCTGACGCGCACACTTGATCACCAACATTGCACGAATTCTATAGCACCATTCTACCATTATGCAGGCGGTTGTCAATAGTCGGTGTCTACCGATTGGAAGGTCTGTCCACCTCTACACCTATACCAGAGGCCAAAAAGGGGTCAAGAACTGCCCTTTGGAGGATGCAGGGATAGTTAGAAAGAAAGGGCAGACTCTTTGAAAGAGCCTGCCCTTTTCGGCCTGCAATGTTCAACTGTGAGCCCGACGACGCTTCAACACCAGCAGGCTAGTTCCCTTTCCGCTCGCTAATCATCAGTCACCATGAACTGGGACGCGACAATATCCTGAGTCTAGCTGCGAGCGTGCCGCCGTCTTACGAGAATAGCAGCACCGGTCACAATCGCGGCTCCCAGGACAATCCAGGGCGCCAGGATAGATAGCTTACCAATGGGAAAAGCCTCGCCGCCCACAGGCTCACACGGGATGACTTGTGTGTTACTTGTGACAAGCGCATAGACATCGTCAAACGCGCTGTCAGTCCCATTCACCGCGAAACTGTTCCTGACGAGCCAATAGCCGAGGCGTTCATCGTACTCCATGTCATCGCAATCCACTACATAGTCAAGTGTGAAATTGGTCGTAGTACCCGGTACCTGAACCAGGGGCGGGTTCACTCCTTCCTCTATAAACCAGTATATTGAGCCGTCTGGCAAGGTGTCCCAGATGTTGTTCAGCGTATTGGTGGCGCTGTTGTTTCCTGGGTTAGTGACCGTCATCACGAAGTGGATGGTCTCATCGGCCTCATAGGGGGCATCATCGGGGTTTCTCCCCTTCGTCGAGCTAACCTCACTGGCCATTACCGGCACCGCCATGGGCAGAATCAGGCCCAGCACCAGTGTCAACCCTATAATGGAATGCAGTAGTGTCTTTTTCATACTCTTTTCTCCTTTTGGTTAAGATCTTCTTATGCCCTCATCGACCCCGCCCAGCTCAGGCTGACGGGCAGGGCATAGTGTCCTCCGGCAATCAATTCTCACCTGCATTAAGTCGTCACTCCGTTTTCTAAGGGTCAAGAGCCCGCCCTCTTCTGGTTGATTTCAGTGGCGGCTCCGTGCCCTCTGCATACGATTTCAAGTGTAATCCAATCCCGATAGATATGTCAAGAGGCTGTCCTCGTTCAGTACCTTAGTGACACATCACCTCCTTGCTTCTATTTTCCGAGCAGCACCCAAGGTACTCCCGGCGAGTGAGGTAGCCTAAAGATTGATGAAGACGAAATGTATTATACAGTTTCTTCCAGTTGTATGTACGGGAATCCGCTGATACATGGGGTGATTAAGTATCACTTTGATAGAAGGCTATCCAATCCAGGACTTTCTTCATTACCTCGGTGCGGTTATCTCTGGTTACTAAGAGGACTTCGGCTTCGGGGTGGCGTTTGATTTCGTCGGCAAAGGGATGGTGGTTAAGCATAATAGTGCCCAGGACTTTTTTGCCGCTGTCTAGGGCCTGCGTCACGGCTTCCTTGAACTGGGGCGACAGGAGCTCCATCTTGCCAATCTCGTCAATGACTACGAGGTCGCTTTCCTGCAGTGCCCGGTACAGAGCAGAGACGCCAACTCTGTCCAAAGCACCTGTGTCTACCTTGTATTTGCTGACCGCATAAGGACTGGAGATGTCGACGTGGGCTAATATTGCCTCCTGACCATCGAGGGTGACAATCCGGAACCCCTGCCTTATCCCCCCCGTCCGTATCTCCTCAGTATAGAAGCCGCCCCCCTTGACCTTTGTCCTGGCCAGGGCTTCTTTGATAAGAGCAGTTTTACCTGTGCCCGGCTTGCCGGTCAACAGGAGGGCCCTTTTCACTGTTTCTTTGCTGGTGCTGGAGCCTGGGCTTTTCTCTTTTCCTTGAGCTTCTTTTGGCGCTGCCGATGCTTCAAGGCAGCTACTTTTTTCTTCTTGTACATCTCTTCCTGCGTTAAATCTAAGTTATTGGGATTATTCTATCATATTGAGGGTGTTTAAGGAATGTAGGGAAGGGCTTGTAATGATGACTCCACTATGTCGTTGCGAGGAGCCGAGATTCTTCGCTTACGCTTCGGAACAGGCTCCGCAATCTCTGGGGGGCATGAGATTGCCACGCACCTTTCAGGTGCTCGCAAAGACAAAAAGGGAAGGGCTCGCAATGACAGGAACAAAAGGGGTGGCGGACAAAAAAAGGGGCGGGGGGACACAAGCCCCGCCCCAAAATCGATGTAGGAGAGTTGACTTTTCTAGGCTTCCCGCTCCAGTATGGTGGCAGCGCCCTGACCGCCGCCGATGCAGGCGGTGGCCAGACCGTATTTCCCTTTTTCGACGTTGAGTATTCTGGCGCAGGTGCCCACCAGCCTGGTGCCGGTGGCTCCCAACGGGTGTCCGATGGCAGTAGCGCCACCCTTGACGTTGACTTTCTCGGGGTCGATACCCAGTTCTCTCATGGTATAGAGCGCCACGATGACGAAGGCCTCGTTGATCTCCCAGAAGTCTATGTCCTTCGATTCAAGGCCGGCATGTTTCAGAGCCATGCGGCTAGAAGGGACCGGGCCTTTTCCCATCATTGTGGGGTCAACGCCAGCCCACCCCATGGATATGATCTTGGCCAGGGGCTTGAGGTTGTACTTCTGTGCCTTCTTCTTCGACATCAGCATCAGGGCACTGGCCCCGGCGTTGAGCGGAGAGGAGTTGCCTGGCGTTATGTGCCCATCCTGCTTGAAGGAAGGCTTCAACTGGGCGAGAGCCTCCATCGAAGTATCGCCCCTGACGCTTAGGTCATATTCAAAGACTTTCTTCGTCCCGTCCGCCTGCACCGCCTCAACCGGCATTATCTCCCCCTTGAAATATCCATCCTTGATGGCCTTGGCCGCCATCTGATGGCTTTTCATCGCCCATTTGTCCATGTCCTCCCGGGTGAAGGTGGTCTGTGATAGTAGCTTCTCCGCAGTCAGGCCCATGTTCATGGTGGTCATTATATCCACTTCTTTGAACTCTTCGGTGGCAAATCTCGGATTAGGTTGCACCGGTACCTGTAGCCCGCCTCCTCCCAGGGTCGGGATGTGGGTCATGTGCTCGATTCCGCAGGAAATGACGATATCGGAGTACCCCAGCATGATTTCCATGGCCCCCTGGTGCACCGTGGACATCGAAGAGGCGCACTGGCGGTCAATCCCCTGGGCTGCGACATTGAATGGCAGCTTGGCCAGGAAGTTGATTGACTTTCCCCCGTAGAGCCACTGCTCGAGCACCGGCATCGCCGTTCCCGTGAGCACATCGCCGATTTCCTCGGGGTTTATCTTGGTCTGCTTTATCATTTCCTGGACCAGCCTGCCAGCCAGGTCGTCCATTCTCAGACTGTTGAACACGTCCCTCTCTGGCTCCCTCGGTCTCGCCCTGGAAAAGGGCGTCCTCAGATAGCTGACAATTACTGCTTCTTCCATATAGTTAGTCTCCTTTCTTTGAATTTGGTAAGTCCGTCTTTCTCTTCTGAAATTGCGGGCCGCCGCAATGTTAGCTCAATCTCGCCCTACTGTCAAGGCGAGTTTTTGAGCGTCTCGAGCGGATACATGACCCGCCCCTGCAACAGTAAACACACAAATCGTTGGTTACGTACTGGCGGACTCCATCTTCGCCTTAATTTGGATGATGATGGTGCTGGGGAAATTCTGAGTCCCAAGTACCAAATGCCAAACAATTGAAAGCACCAAATACCGATGCTCAAAATGCTTACGGTCTGGAGTTTCGATATTCGCACTTGTTTGGAGCTTGGTTTTTGGGATTTGGAGCTTAGCTGAGGGCGTTGCCGTGCTTCGCTCGCAATGACACTCCCCTTCCGTCGTTGCGAGGCTGGCTTTAGCAGCCGAAGCAATCGCCGGAGGTTACCATGCCCCGACAAGTCAGGGCTCGCAAAGACAAGTAGAGCGTCGTTGTGAGGCACGGTACCGCCGGAGCAATGTTTTGGAGGGCGTGAAAAAGCTTGACACTTTGAGGGAATATGGGTAAGATTGGCTTGAATTTTGGTATGGGTGAATCACTACGTTTTGTGCTTAGCTGCAAATCCAGCCGGTAATGAAACTCTGTAATAGAATGGAGGTAAGAAATGACACAGGATCCTAACAAAGCTGCATATGAAGCCAGGCCGTGGACAAAATGGTATCTGGAAGGTGTGCCAAAGGATATTACAGTCGAGGAAGAGTCCGTGGTGGACACCTTCAATGAGACTACAGAGAAATGGAAAGACAAGACCGCTGTAGTATTCTATGGCAGAAAGGTGAGCTACAAAGAGCTCCGGGACCAGGTTGACAGATTTGCTGCGGCGCTACATGATTTAGGCGTCAAGAAAGGAGATAAGATTGCCCTCCTGCTGCTTAATTCGCCTCAGTTTATCATAGCCTATATGGGAGCCCTGAAAGCCGGAGCTACCTTGACGGCAATCAGTCCTGTTTATGTCAGTTCCGAAATCAAGTACCAGATTGAAGACAGCGGGGCCAGAATGCTTGTTTGTCTGGATATTCTTTACGATAACGTGGAAAAAAGCGGAGTCAAGCTGGATGCTGTCATCTTGACCAGCATCGGCGAATACCTGCCTGGGATGAAAAAGTTCATGGGCAGCAGTGTGCTCCGGGCTGTATATCAGAAAATGGCCGCCCCGCCTGTTGAACTGTTTCAAAGAGAGGGATTTTATCGATTCCAGGATTTGCTTAAGAAATATCCGCCGAATCCGCCTGACATCAAATTCAATATTAGAGAGGACATAGTAACTCTTCCCTATACGGGAGGGACAACCGGGAAGCCGAAAGGTGCCAAGATAACTCATTACAATTTCGCCGCCGCTCGACAGATCGCCGATGGATTCTGGGGTGACATCGTCCAGAAAGGGAAAGAAACCGTAATAGCCTATTTGCCTTTCTATCACATCTATGGTCAAGCAGTGGTCATGATGGGAGGATTAACCGAGGGCTACACCTCAATACTGATCACTACTCCTGACCCTGATGACATTTTGAGTGCACTAGAAAATTACAAAGGAACTATTTTCTACAGCGTTCCTGCCCTGTATGAATATCTCAAGGACTATGAAAAGACTGACAGAGTAAATTGGAAGAAAATAAAAGTCCTCATCTCCGGCGCTGATGCTCTTCTGGAGGACACTGCCCGGGGCTGGGAAAAACGGACCGGCGCTAGAATCCACGAGGGCTGGGGAATGACCGAGACGACCTCGACCGGTATGGTCAATCCCTACGGCAGAGCGAAAATCGGTTCCTTCGGTGTACCTATGCCTGGTTGTGTGTCGGGCATAATTGAGGCGGAAGGCACCAAGTTCCTTCCCGTTGGGGAAACGGGCGAACTCGTATTCAAAGGCCCCAATGTCTTCCCGGGATACTGGGGGAA
>Ga0224495_10002882_pt1 | contig 10886 bp, 9 predicted proteins | sample SF_Jul11_sed_USG_FD_168128 | JGI IMG/M metagenome (GOLD analysis project Ga0224495, IMG submission 168128) | Sediment microbial communities from San Francisco Bay, California, United States - SF_Jul11_sed_USGS_4_1 | ecosystem: Environmental > Aquatic > Marine > Sediment | place: USA: California...
TGTCAATCCCTGGAGTTTCATGATGGAGAAATCCAAGGCAAAAAATGCGATGGAAAAGACAACTAACGCACCCGCCAGAGGCAATAGATAAGCTTTCATTTCTTTAAGCCCTTAAGAACCACACAAAAAAAACAATAACAGCAATTAGTATTGTCGTAAAAAATGCTGGCCCAATCCATCGTCGCGTCGACTTTCCGTGCTCATCTGGATTGCTTTCATCGGTGCTCATGTTCACGCCTCTCTTCCAGAGGTTTTTCAGCCTGTTGCCGCAGAATAGTTAAAAAGCCATTTATTGGCAGGCTTGCAAACTAAAGGACAAAATAATACAGGATCAGGCAAATGAAGATAACATTCACCAGCATCCCTAAAAAAATGACGCCGTCAGCAAGATATTTTTTGTTAAGGAATTTCATGCAGATTATGCCGCTTCCTATTTGGCTTTGCATTTGCAAAGCTTGCGGATATACCCTACCAGGGCATCCACTTCTTCTTCGGACAAGGTTGCACCCCAAGGCGGCATCAACGGCGATTTGCTGATGGAATGCCCGCCATCCTTGATTACACCCTTGATATCGGCATCGGTACGTTTTTCCATATCCTTGGCATTGGTAAAGTTGCGCGGATCTGTGGCGAAATCCGGGCCGACATTGATACCCTTGCCATCGCCTTTGACGCCGTGGCATTGAGCGCAATAAAAATCAAACACCTGTTTTGCGTCTGCTGCCTGCGCTGAACTCCATGTACTCATGGTCAAACCAAGTACCATGGCGGCCGATATTACAATTCTTGACATGAGTTTATTCCTCCGTTTATTCGCATTATCAGAAAGTGGCCACATACGCCGCCACATCTTCCAGTTGTTTCGGATTGAGTACACCGGAAAAATCCGGCATATCCCTGACTGGTTTAAATACCTTGGTGTTCGCCATGTATGCGTAAATCCAGTCAGGGTTTAAACGCTTGCCGGCTCCAATCAGACTGGGGCCACTCTTGCCGCCGTGCAGTTCGCCCCTTATGGCAAATGCATGGCATCCACTGCAGGGCATATCCTTAATGAAGATTTTTCGACCCATTAATGACGGTTTTGCCTTAAGCATGCCTGGTTTGACCTCGGCAGTGGTCAAGCTCATCAGGAAATCGGTAACCTCGGCAGCTTCGCCAGCCGACAGCCTGGGATGATTTCCCGGATTCTTTTCAGTGAGAGAGTTGTATTTCATAGGTCGAATCGGTATAGGGTTCTGCAGCCATGTCGAAAGCCATGCCTTCTGAAACTTGCTGCCGGCATACCATAGTTCCGGGCCCTTTTTTGCAAGCTGGTCTGCTATCGTCTTTTCCTTTGCGGGGCCATCAGTGTAATGACAGCTGGCGCAACTCTTCTTGAAAATATCATCCCCGCCAGCCGCATGGCTGGTAACTGTTGTCATAACCAGCACAGCCGCAACAAGGGAAACGGTGATTGATGGCAATCTCATATGGTACTCCTGTCTATATAGATAATTGGGCGTTTCATAACCAGTACATCCTTGGAGATACATCTTGTTAATAGAAGTTCAAGAATCATTTGGCCGTGCGACCAGTTGATTGAATGGCCGCAAGCGTATATTTCGCGGTTCTATCAAGGCCATTAATGCCCTGCGAAGCCATGTGATATGCAACGAGCAGCGGCAGAAACAATTTTGGGCAATCTGCCTCGTGGAACTGCCTTGTTGAAGCTGTTTGCCCATAGCAGTCCGTCTTGTGGTCGGCAAGTGATCTGTTACTGGAGGAGAAGACCGCAACTCGGGTATGCCAAAGGGTACCCAATGCGTCAGTTCCATGCGGTTGAGATTCAAGGTGTCAAGCTGTCTGTCGATATCGGACTGTATGTGTCCAACTTCGATGTGCTTAGAAAGAGTCAATGTAGCCATGTTGCCAAGGGTAAAACCAATATGAAAATAATAATAGCTATTCTACTACGCGGATTTCGATTCTCCTTAAGTACTGTGAACTGTATCATAGCTGTGAATAGTCCTGCTGTGTTAGCAATGACTCCATAAAAAAGTCAGTATTGAGTTGGCTGGAGTGTTGCTGAATTTTCCTGCTTGATTTATTCTGTCCCCGGCTGCTTTTCTGTTGTCTTGCGCCAAGGACCTAAATCATTCAGATTGCCTTTGTGTCTGATTTGAGTGGCGTGGGTGGGCGAGTGATAGACATGGCAATCTCGCCGTTTTCCGGGCGACTAGCCGGCACATGTAAAATGGTGCCAAACTCAAGGCGAATCGTATCGCTGGTTGTTTGCATCGAAACGATATATTTTGTGTTATGGATAATATGAAACTTAATTGCATAATTGCAGTGTTGGCGTTGATGGTGGCTGATGGCGCATTTGGAGCGGATATGCCAGAACTGGCCAGGAAAATGAACTGCACTGCTTGCCATGATATGGACAAGATGATAGTCGGCCCATCATGGATGAATATTGCCAAAAAATACAAGGGAGTTACGCGCTTTACCTTTGACGACAAAGACTACCCGCTGGTGGAAGGATTGATGATGAAAGTATCCAAAGGAGGCACAGGAAACTGGATCACGACACCCTATCCCATGCCTGCAAATGATGCTGCGGGAACAAAGCAGGCCGAGATCAAAGAGCTGGTTACTTTTATCCTGGGTTTGAAGAAGTAGGTGTGCCCTGGCTCGATTTTGGATTTCGATCGCTTTTTGGCCGTTGGGCCGACATCAATACATATGGCTAGTTTTCAGTTCTCCGGCATTTAGCCAGCCGTCCAAAATTCGCTGATGTGCCGTATCCCCGGGTCAAGCGATGATCATTCGGTTACTGTGCTCATTGAATCCATTGGGTACGCAGTATTGCCATCTGACTTCTTTGAATCTTCGTGCCTCCTCCGTTCAACGGATAGCCATTTCCGCTCACCCAGTATTTGGTTTGCCACAGCATGACCGCATGCAATTCGGTCACGTACTGAAACACCACCCTTGTAGTTGGCCTCCAGATGGAGCCCGGGAATATTACGCAGACGGTTCGAAATTGCTTGCATACGTGCGTGGTAAGCCCCGTGATACAGGGGCAGCGCCTCACGATGCTTATCTATTCGCACCATCTCCGGGTCGGATTTAATATCAATCAGCGGACTCAAGGTTCTGAGAGCCTCGTTCAGGATACGTTCATTGTCCCAATCTGCGACTTGGGGGGCGCGCGCGCCACCAAGATAGGATGTCAGCAGGACTTTTCCGGGAGGAGCCCGGTCCGAAAACAAGGTGCTTATCCATAAATTACCTGTCAGGATGGCGCTTTCCTTTCTTGGCGCCAAGAATCCGGTGCCATCCAGTGGGTGCCCCACAGCGTCACGAGCCATCCCTGTATGCAAAACAGTCACACTGGCGTAGCTGATTCCAAGTAGCAACTCTGCCAATTCGTTGTCCAATGATGCAACCAGGGCTGCCGCCACGGGAGCGGGTGTTGTCACTATCACATGGGATGCCGATACTGTTCGTTGTCCATGCGGTGTTGCGGCCGTGGCCTGCCACCCGTCTTGTTGGTGAACCAATTCTTCTGCAGAATGGCAGGCACGCAGATTGATCCCGGGTGAATTGGCCAATGTTTCCACCATCGTGCCCATACCACCAAGGAAGGAGAATGCATCAGTGGCGCAGGCCGTACGTCGACGCAACATACGGTTAACAAGAACACCTGCAAAGATGCTGCCATATCGCTGCTCCAATGCTGTAAGGCGCGGCAGGACGGCAGTGGCACTGGCCTGGTATGCATCCGCTGCAAGTGTGCCGGCGACAAATGGCTCAATGGCCTTTTCCAGCATTTCATGACCAAGCCGACGGGTAATAAATTCACTGACAGACTCGTCGGCACTTCCACCGCCAAAAATAAAGGGTTCAGCCAGCAAGCGTAATTTGCCACGCAAACTCCATAGGGGTGAAGCCAGCATGGCCCTCATGCGCATGGGAAGCGCTTGCAAGCGGCCCTGATGTAAAAGATAACGGTGCGCCTCGGCAGCAGGTAAGCGTGCTGTCTTGAAGGATTCCAGCCCCGACTCGCGCACGAGATCTGTTATCTCGGGACGAAAATTTAATAACATGGATGCGGCACGCTCGGTAAGATAGCCGCCCTGTTGAGTACTCAATATTTTTCCGCCCGGGCGCTTGTTTGCTTCCCATACTTCGACAGTCAAGCCACTGCGCGCCAGCCACCACGCAGAGGCAAGTCCGGAAATGCCGCCTCCGATTATGAGCACATCAAGTTTATCCATCGTTATATCGTTGGTTTCTGTTTTGTTCGATCATTCTCGGTACCCTCCTTCAAGAAAGAGGTCAGGGATGCCGGTTCCCCGGACAGTTCGCTGCTGGCCTGAATATTTGGCCGGGGTGGCCCATCGCTTCCGAAGCGCCTTGCAGCCAGCGTGGCCAAATGTTCTTCATTCACCATATTCATGCCTAGTTCTAGAACATGACTTTCGGCACGGTTCTTGACCATTTTTCGTAGAAAGGAAGGAATTCGTAACAGGCGCTTCTGCGCCCCTTCGCTCCACAAAATATTTTTCGGTTGTTCTATCAATGGTTGTATGACGGCTGACCCATCCGGCACATGGGCGCACCAGGGATCCGTATCCATCAGGCTTCCACCCATTGCGAGTGGGCGCGCACGGCAACCGCCGCATAACTTCTGGAATTCACAACTGCCGCACTTTCCTTGCAGCTTGGGATTTCGCAAGGACTGAAAGGCGGGCGACTGATTCCAGATGTCCCAGAATTTCGTTTCGCGGATACTGCCTTCTTCCCCGGGAATATATGGGCATGCCGTAACACCGCCTTCTGGAGTGATGCGGCAATAATGGGTGCCAGCCAGACAACCACCGCCTTCGTAGCCGGCTGCCCGGGTGAGTGTTGAACCGGGGTTGCGTTGATAGGCGATGCGATTGAAATGCGGTGCACAACGAGCGCGAATGAGCAGGTCCCGACTTTGCTCATGTGCCGCCACCAATTGGTTGAGTACCCGCTCATAGGTCACAGGGCTGATGTCCGACATGGACTCGCCACGACCGGTGCAAACCAGAAAAAACACGTTCAATACCCGTGCGCCTGAAGCACGGGCAAAGTCAATCATGGCGGGAATTTCGTCAGCATTTGATTCGGTGACAGAGAAATGAATCTGGAAGGATAGATCGTGGCGTTTGCAGGCCTCGATGCCATTCATGGTTTTTTCCCACGCGCCAGGAAGGCCACGGAAGGCATCATGTTTCTCAGGATCAAGTGAATCTATACTGATTCCTGCACCCATTGCACCGGTGGACTTCAGTGAGTGCACGCGTTTATCGGTCAATGCAACTCCATTGGTTCCTACTACCATGGAAAGACCAAGCTTGGTGCCATGTGCCAGCAGCTCCTCCAAATCCCCGCGAAGCAGAGGCTCGCCGCCGGTAAGGACTATCATGGTTTCAGTACTGCGTGCCGCTATATCATCCAGAAGGTCACGCACTTCTTCAGTGGAGAGCTCATTCTTGCCGCCATACTTCATTGTTTCCGCGTCCATGTAACAGTGGGCGCAGGCGAGGTTGCATCGTTTTGTCAGGTTGATGGCGAGCAAAAACAGGTCGTTTGCACCGGCATCTCCTGTGTATGTGATTTCCATTGTCACTTCACTGAGAATTTGGATCGCTGCGTGGGTCGTGAGGAGCCATGTGGAAATAACCCTTGGATTGCCATTCGTTCTTGACTGAGCTAACCGCAGCGAGATCTATACGGGAAAGATGATTGCTTTTCGCCCAAATCTCCACTTCCTTGATCAGCATGCCACGAACCATGTCCGGTGCACGGCTGAGACTATCGCGTGCATCCTCATCCCAAGGCATGGTTTCAATGACACCGCTTGATCCGGATTTGAAAGTGTCCAACACCTCCTTGACAAAATCCGCGGTTACTTCTTTCAAGCCATTTTTGGTGGCAATTGAAATAATCGCCTTGCGTGTCATATCACGGCTCATGCCCGAGGGCAGGCCTTGAATTAGTTTCTCCGCTTCGCTCGTCCAGGGCAATGCGCTGCTTGCGCCACTTGATTTTCTGCCGAAACCAAAGGGGCATACACCTGGTTCCGCCTTGGGTACAGGTATGCCTTGTTCCTTAATGGTTTTTTCCATTTCAGCGCGTGCCAGCTTCATGCCGCTTTCTGCTATTTCCAGTGAGATTTCATTTTGGCCGTTTTGTTTGGCAAAATACTCGATGCTATTCTTGCAACTGTCGCGCATGAAACCTTCGGGTACCCGCATCAGGCGAGCCAGCGCAGCAGCCTGCCAGTGAATTTCTGCTGAACCGGTTGATTGGGCATCATGCCCAAAATCCGCACTCATTAAGCCTGGTGTTTCAGTATCAAGGAAAGGCTTGAGGTGTTTTTCTTCTACGGATGCGCTTTTTTCCTGGCGGGCCTTTTTCTCGGCACGCATGCTGAGATTGCCGCGGACCGATAGGTCTTTGATGGTGAGCAACAGCGCGGCTGCCTCGCCAGACCAATGCATGGCATCTTCGCCTGGTTTTCGCTTCAGTTCACCGGCATCGTAAGCGGCTACAATTTCTCCCATGGCCTGCTCCGCATGCCCCGGCATAAGTTGTGCAGTCGCTTCTTCGACAATCCTCTGGGTAATGACAGTGTGTCCATGCTCCTGTGCATAACGCAGTATGGCCATGCGCGCCATGTTACGGACAAAGGATGGCACCCGTTCCATCCTGCTTTCGGCCTCAACAGTCCAGGAGGTGGTGATATCTGACACTATATCCACTTCAGGGCGGTATTCACGCATGCTCAGTAATATTGAGCAGTCCACGCTTTGCAGCAAATGTTCGCTATTGCCACCGATATCCAGTTCATCATCTGCATGTATGCCCAATTTGCCGACGATCAACAACGAAGGATTGACTTTTCTGACATATTTTTCGATGGCATCGTGAGGCTTTCCGTCCAGGAGTTCTGTTTCTGCCTCGATACCAAAATCCGCTGCAATTGACTGGGCGACCCGCAGGTGGCCGTCATATATCCTGGCCAAGCCTGAATCAATGATCTCCTCATGTAATTTTTCCTGATCCTTGAACTTGAATACCTTGCCTGCTTCTTCGGACAGCACACCGGCAATGCGGTTGAATGCAACATAATGATAATAGGGGTCAAATGCGGCGATTACCTTGACGGGTACTTGCCAGTGTTTGGCAAGCGACACAGCGATAGTCAAGCCCCCGTAAGCCTTGGGTGAGCCATCTACCGCGACGACAATTGGGCCTTCCTTGATTGGGCGGCTTGGATCCTTGACGACCAGCGTGTCGATATCCGAACGCCGTGTCACCCGCTTGCATACTGTACCCAGACGGCTTCCATGTATCGAGCCAAGTCCCAGCGCTCCCATAATGAGCAGATCATAAGCGCCAGAATTTGTTTCCCGGGCAAGTTCCCGGTAATTCTTCCCTTCAAGTGAGCAGCGTTTAAAGTTGATGCCGAGTTGATCGCACTCGTTTGCCGCCTGATCAAGGTAGGAATCGGTAATAATCGACAAGCCACGGGTAATCAGGTCATCGTGCACGTCTCGCTGGCGTTCCAATTCCTGTTCCTGCCTGAATTGGTCTGGCAGGCCGCCTTCCATCTGGCGAAAGCGCATATCATGCATTTTTGCAGCATATACATGCGTGCCTGTAATCACGGACCTGCTGTCCAATCCCGCAAATGCCACCGCGCTGTGCATGGCTGCATTCGCGTGGTCGGAGGAATCCAGCGCAACCAAAATACGTCGATGCAAACGCATGTCAAGTGTCGGGCGCACCTTTTCTGCAGTATCCATAGAAACTTGGGGTGTCATGTGATTTACCTCAATATGAACAATTGTTGTCGGCGTCACTCAATTCAGGCTGCGCAGTCAGCTTTATGTTGAAATCGCAAATCTTCCGGTTGAGCATATTTCCCTCTAAGCAATGGCGCCCAGTGCCGAATTCAATGTTGCGCTGGGCCGCATGGCCTTTGAAGTCTTCTCGAAGTCCGGGTGATAATACCCGCCAATATCCACTGGCTTGCCTTGTGCTGCGATCAATTCGGCATTGATCTTCGCTTCATTTTCCGCAAGTGTTTTGGCCAGCGGTGCGAAGCGCGACTGTATTTCATTGTCCTTGGCCTGTGCGGCGAGTGCCTGTGCCCAGTACAGTGCGAGGTAAAAATGGCTGCCACGGTTGTCGATCTCACCGACTTTTCTCGCTGGCGACTTGTTGTTGTCGAGGATACGGGCGTTGGCCTGATCCAGCGTCTCGGCCAGCACTTGTGCCTTGGCATTGTTGAATTTCTGCGCGAGGTGTTCCAGCGACACGCACAGCGCGAGGAATTCACCGAGCGAATCCCATCGCAAGTAACCTTCCTTCATGAATTGCTGCACATGCTTCGGCGCCGAGCCGCCCGCGCCGGTCTCGAACAATCCGCCGCCATTCATCAGCGGAACGATGGATAGCATCTTGGCGCTGGTGTTGAGTTCCAGTATGGGGAACAGGTCGGTGAGATAGTCGCGCAGCACATTGCCGGTGACGGAAATGGTGTCCTTGCCCTGACGAATGCGCGCCAGTGTCGCGCGGCAGGCGTCCGCCGGTTCCATGATCTGGATGTCCAACCCGGTTGTGTCGTGGTTCTTGAGGTATCTTTCGACCTTGGCAATTATCTGAGCATCGTGCGCGCGATGCTTGTCCAGCCAGAAGATGGCCGGTGTGTTGCTCAAGCGCGCGCGCGTGACTGCGAGTTTCACCCAGTCCTGTATAGGCGCATCCTTGGTCTGACAGGCGCGGAAGATGTCGCCTTGCTCGACCTTCTGCGCCAAAAGAACCTTGCCATTCATGTCGGCGATGCGCACCTCGCCGTCGCTGCTCATTTCAAAAGTTTTGTCATGCGAACCGTATTCCTCGGCCTTCTGCGCCATCAGGCCGACGTTGGGTACGCTTCCCATGGTGGCCGGGTCGAGCGCGCCATTCTTTTTGCAATCCTCGACCGTAGCCTTGTATACGCCCGCGTAGCAGCGGTCCGGGATCATCGCCAGAGTGTCATAGGGCTTGCCATCGGCTCCCCACATCTTGCCGCCGTCACGGATCATCGGCGGCATGGACGCGTCGATGATCACGTCGGATGGCACGTGCAGGTTGGTGATGCCCTTGTCAGAATTCACCATCGCCAGCGGCGGCTGAATCCTGAAACTGTCGGAGATGTCGGCCACGATGGCGGCGCGCTTGCTTTCCGGCAGCGCCAGCACCTTGGCTTCCATATCGCCGAAGCCATTGTTGACGTTGACCTTCAGGGAATTGAGAAGCGCACCGTGCTTGTCGAACACATTCTTGAAGAACACGGAAACGGCATGTCCGAACATGATGGGATCGGAGACCTTCATCATTGTTGCCTTGAGATGCAGTGACAGCAGCACGTCTTCCTGCTTCGCCGCGGCGATCTGATCAGCGTAGAACTGGCGCAACGCGCGGCGGCTCATCACGGCGGCGTCGATCACTTCACCCGATTTGAGATTGAGATTGTCCTTGAGCACGCTGACCTTGCCGTCCCTGGTCACGAATTCGATGCGGGAGGTGACGGCCTCCTGCACGGTTACGGATTTTTCGCTGCCGTAAAAATCGCCACTCGTCATGTGCGCAACGCGGGTCTTCGAGTCAGGCGCCCACTTGCCCATGCGGTGTGGATGCTTGCGCGCGTATTGCTTGACCGAGGCGGCGGCGCGGCGGTCGGAATTGCCCTCGCGCAGCACCGGGTTCACCGCGCTGCCGAGCACCTTCCCGTAACGCACCTTGATATCCTTCTCGGCATCCGTTTTCGGGTCATCGGGATAGTCCGGTATTTTGTAGCCTTGCGACTGCAATTCCCTGATTGCGGCCTTCAACTGCGGGATGGAGGCGCTGATATTCGGCAGCTTGATGATGTTGGCCTCGGGCTTGAGCGTCAGCTCGCCCAGCTCGGTGAGTTGGTCGGATATCTTCTGGCTGGCGCCCAGATGCTCGGGGAAATTCGCGAGGATGCGCCCTGTCAGCGAGATGTCGCGGGTCTCGACGACGATACCGGCAGCTTTGGTGAACGCCTGAACAATGGGGAGCAGGGAGTAGGTTGCCAGTCTTGGCGCTTCATCGGTCAGGGTGTAGATGATTTTCTGGGTCGTCATGTTCTTCTCTTTAGTTGGTTCTCAATTAATACAACACCAGTTTCTAGGATTCCACTCGGGCTTTTACATCGCTTTAGACTCGCTATGAGGATGTGGTTCTGTGAGGCAACTGGATATACATGCATGTCTTAGATCTCAGAGGTAGCAGACGCGGTAACATATCGTTTCAAAATAAACAGAGATTCCGAAGGGGCATTCTGCTTTTTACAAACCATTTGGTGCAATCTGTCGATTCAGTCGCGATGGTCGACACCCGAGGTTGCCCGATTATATCGCGCTTCCTGGCTATTATCCTGCCGGGAGGCTGTCACCGACAACGAAGGTCTGTTGGTGCTGAGCGACGACGGGAAACTGCAATACGTGTTTCAGCTGCGGATTCAGCCGGTCGATGCAACATACTGGAATCTGTGCAAGCGCTAGGCGTTTCAGACCAGTCTGCTTTGGAACGGCTGTGCCGAGGTTTGAAACTAAATGATTACAGCGTTTCGCGACAATAAAGTCTTGAAAAGGGACGACTGCCGGAACAATATAGACTTGAATGAAAGTAACGAAGTTCTGGTCTGGATCAGATACCGAGCGTCCGTATATGGACTCCACCTCGTTTGCAAGTAATCCGTTTTCTGCCAGGTAGGTTCGACTGCTCACGTATATCCGGTCTCTAACAGCGGCATTCCTATTCGAAATGCTGGACCATAATGGAAATTC
>Ga0224495_10002883_pt1 | contig 10883 bp, 11 predicted proteins | sample SF_Jul11_sed_USG_FD_168128 | JGI IMG/M metagenome (GOLD analysis project Ga0224495, IMG submission 168128) | Sediment microbial communities from San Francisco Bay, California, United States - SF_Jul11_sed_USGS_4_1 | ecosystem: Environmental > Aquatic > Marine > Sediment | place: USA: California...
ATGAATACCTGCGGCCCTTGCCATCTGAGCAAGGCGGGTCAGAGCGATTTCCACGTTTCTTGAGGCCGCCAACATCAGATCGGCAAGTTCATCGATGACAATGACAATATAGGGCAGTTTTTCCAATGCCTGATCTTTGTCGGCATTTTTCTCCTTTTCGATTTTCTGGTTGTACTGCCTTAAATTTCTGGATTTCTTTTCGGACAAAAGTTCATACCTTCTTTCCATTTCCCGTACGGCCCAGAAAAGGGCATTGGTCGCTTTTTTTATGTCGGTGACCACCGGAGTAATCAGGTGCGGTATTCCGTCATAACTTGAAAGTTCGATTCTTTTGGGATCGATCATAATGAGCTTTACTTCATCAGGGGTCGATTTATACAACAGGCTGCAAATCATGGCATTCAGGGCCACACTCTTACCGGTTCCCGTTGCTCCGGCAATGAGAAGATGCGGCATCTTGTCGAGTTCCGCCACTACGGGATTTCCGACAATATCCCTCCCGAGACAGATGGTTAGTTTTGATTTTGATTTCTCAAAGGCACTTGAGGCAACAATCCCTCTGAATCTAACGAGTTCTCTTGATGTATTGGGAAGTTCGATTCCAATGGCAGCTTTTCCGGGAATCGGCGCAACAATTCTGATGCTAATGGCTCTAAGCGCCAGCGCAAGGTCGTCGGTAAGGTTGACGATTTTGTTTATTTTAACTCCCGGGGCTGGTTCGTATTCAAAGGTGGTGATAACAGGGCCGGGGGATACTGCAACCACCTTCCCATGGACATTAAAATCTTCAAGTTTTTTTTCAAGGAGTTTCGACTGCATGTTTAAATTTTCATCATCAGCGGATGAGAGTTCTTCTTTGAAATTGTCCAACAGATTTATGGAAGGGAGCTGAAATCCTGATTCGCTTCGCATAAAATCAAATACTTCCTGTCGCGGAACGGGAGCTTCCTTTATCGGCCGGGGTTTGGGAGATTTGATTTTTATTTCCCGTTTTTCTTTGATAGGCTTTTCTTTTTTTGATTTTTTCCGTTTTTCTCTCCATTTGATAAATAGGGTCTTCAATCGATCCGCGAAAAAGCGAGCGGTTTGCCAAGAGCGTTTCGCAAACCTTATCAGGGAAAAACCGGTGGCGAGAATCAGACCGATGATCCATAAAAGGACCAGGATAATCGCTCCGCCCACGACGTTTGAATATTTCACGAGAAATGATTTTAGGGGGATTCCAATGATGCCGCCGGAAGAAAATTTGCTTCCGAAGATAAGGATATGGTTGTGCTTGAGTGCCAATAAGCTTCCTGTAGTGATCATCAGAATGACTCCACCGATAATCGTCAAAATGATGGCTTTAACGGAATGACCCCCAAAAAAGTGGATGCTTGTTAGAAGGAGTAGAATCGGAATCCAGAATGCCCCAAACCCGAACAGTCCGATGAGAATACCTGCAAGGTGGGCACCGAATAAACCAAAGAAATTATGAATATGTCCGGCCGCCCGGGCATTATTGATCGAAGGATCAGCCGGACTGTATGACAGAAGACTGATCAGCGTTAAAATAACGAGAAAAAAAAGTAAAATCCCAGTGATTTCTCTACGCATCATTTTCCAATTCGTTATGCGCTTTCCGGCAAAAGACTTAAAAATCGCCCAATGGAAACTTTTAAATGATCTCTATACTTCCAGAATAAACGGTAGTATAACCGGTCGGCGTTTTATAGTAAAGAAAAAGTATTTTCTCAGGGCTTTTGATATTTTTGACCGAATCTTTCTAGCGCGATCCGGAACTTCTGGGCCTATTTCTTCTACGATCTCGAGAATAACACACTTTGCATCTTCCAGAAGATGGCCTGTTTCGGTTTCAAACACAAAGCCCCGTGAAACCATTTCAGGTCCGAAAATAACAATCCCGGTCTCTTCATCAAAGGCCATGTTCACTATAACCAGTCCATCTTCCGAGAGATCTCGTCTTTCCTTGAGCACACTTCTTCCAACATCTCCAACACCCTTACCGTCGATAAGCACCCGGCCTGTTACAATACTGTCTTGAACTTTCCCGCCGTTTTCATCAAACTCTATGATCTGCCCGTTTTCAGCAAGAAGAATATTTTCTTTTACAATGCCGACCTGTTCGGCCAATCGTGAATGAAGAACCAGATGCCGGTATTCTCCGTGGATGGGAATAAAATATTTGGGCCTGGTCAGATTGATCATCAGCTTTAACTCTTCCTGAAACGCATGACCCGACACATGAATCTGCGATATCTTTTCATAAATAACGTCGGCACCTCGTCTGTATAGATCGTTGATAATCTTGGTGATGGCTCTCTCGTTTCCAGGTATAAATTTTGAAGAAAGGATGACCGTATCCTCTTTTTTGATCTTTATCTGCTTGTGCGTTCCTGCAGCCATGCGAGCAAGGGCCGCCATGGGCTCTCCCTGACTCCCTGTGGTGATGATAATGATTTCTTCGTCAGGAAATTCACTGATCTGCTCAATGCCGATCTCCATTTCTTCCGAGATGTTGATGTAACCAAGTTCTTTTGCAATGTTTACACTTGTTTCTATGCTCCTGCCGTTGAAAATGACTTTTCTATTGATTGCTTGAGCGATATCAACTACCTGTTGAATTCTGGTAATACTGGAGGCAAAAAGACCGATGATGATTCGACCCTTTCTGCCGGTGGAAATTCTTCCCAGGGTGTCCCCAACCTCCTGATCGGAGATAGTATATCCTTCCTTTTCAACATTTGTTGAATCTGACAGGAGAGCAAGAACACCTTTTTCGCCATATTGTGCAAATTTGTTTACGTCGGTGATCATACCGGCAGCAGAAGTATGACTGATTTTAAAATCACCGGTATGGATAACGAGTCCTAAAGGTGTTTTAATGGCAATACCCACTCCGTCAACCGCACTGTGGCAGACACGGATAAACTCGAGTTCAAAAGCGCCCAATTCAAGTATTGATCTGGGAGAAATTTGATTTAATGAAACCGGCAAAAAGAGGCCGTGTTCTTCAAGTTTTTTTCGCACAACACCCAACGTAAAAGGCGTTCCATAAACCGGCAGATTCATCTCTTTGAGAAGATAAGGCACAGCACCGATATGATCTTCGTGGGCATGGGTTAAGACTACTCCTGAAATATTTGATTTTATTTGCTTTATGTAATTCATGTCGGGAATGACATAATCGATGCCCAGCATGTAGTCTTCCGGAAACATGAGCCCGGCGTCAACAATAAACGCTGAATCGCCGTATTCAAACACCATCATGTTAAGTCCAATTTCTCCCAAACCGCCAAGGGGTATTATTTTTAGCATAGTGATCCGTTCTTTTTATTTTTTTCAAAGGATTTCAGAAATATATCTCTGATTTTATCCATAAGATCGTTTTTTGTTTTCCTGGTGTAATCCGATGAGTTTATCGGTTTTGCGATTTCAAGGGTAACATTCCCGGGTTTAATTAACATCTGTTTTTTGGGCATGATTCGCTCTGTTCCGTGAATAATGATCGGGATAATCGGGACACCGGAATCCACCGCCAAGAAAAATCCTCCCTTTTTGAATGGCTGGATATTGTGATTACGACTGCGGGTACCTTCAGGAAAGATAACGACCGATATACCGTCTCTGATTATCTTTACCGCCTTATTCAGGCTTTCTATGGCAGATTTCCGATCAGAACGGTCAATACTGATATAGCCGGCTCTTTTCATGGCATAACCGAAAACGGGTATTTTATAAAGTTCTGCTTTGGCAAGCCACCTGAATTGAACAGGAAGAAATGCCTGAAGAACCGGGATGTCGAAATTGCTCATATGGTTGGCCATATAAATATAAGACCGGCCGGGTTTCAGGTTGGAAAGTCCCTTTACGGTAACCCTGATATTGCTTAATGCAAGGATGCATTTTGCCCAGATTCTTCCGACCTTGTGCGCGGTATCGCCGCCGGCAGTGACGAAGGAGACCAATATGACCATTACAGCCATAAAAGCGGTCACAAGGATAATCCCTAAAATAATGATTGAGGTTCGTGCCATTTGAATATCATTTGCAATCAGGGGCACAGAGCTTTCATTAACATTTACCTAAATTGAGAGTTACAAATTGCACCATTTGATTTTACCTTAAAAAATTTTTCCGGCCAGCTGCTCAATGTCGGCGTTGCTGAAAATTAAGGGTGCGAAACTTGAATGATAAGTTTAATATCCTTTGGAGGCTATGTTTTAATTTTGAGCGTATCAAATATTGAGTCGGCAAGTCGGATAAGCCAATTTCGTTGTTTTTCGGTGGCATAGCCCATACAGTCACATCGAATTCTTCTTTTGGTGCGTATCAACAATTCAAAGGTTATAAGATTCAATTCCAGGTCAACAGCAAAGTAAAAGGGTTGACAGTCGGTATGTTCGGCCTGAATCTTGGTAAGGATATTCTGATCAAGCTGTATCCAATAAATACCATCCACATCAGAGGAACTAAAGTTTTCCTCCAGGTAGGCTTTAACCAATTCATAATCTTTAGGCCTGAGCTCATCAATAACGTATTGTTTCATAAAAACAAAATTATCACAGTTTGTTGTGCCGCGCAAGATGTATGTTCGCGGCGGTTTTTATAATTTTTTAGGGCGTGATTTATGCATCTTTTATCGATCACCCCGATTTTTTGCAAGCAGTTCTTGGCATTATTACCTGAATCTTGCATGAAAATTAATGAGAATTTTTCGGTGATTTGATTGAAGGGGATCTGTGGGAAATCATATCGTCGTTCATTTTTACCCTATTGGTATATCGGATGATGATCTTTTTTCTCATTAATTTTCACCCAAAGGGCGAGCCGGAGGCTTTCATTACCTACGGTATGACACCTACGGCGTCTGCGTTATTAAGGGCTCGCAATAGTTCACTATGGCTTCGCCCTTAAGTGCCTTGCATATGAAAGCCTCCAACTCGTGCAAAATTCAGGTATTAGTTAGGAAAATGATCGTATCTTGATTGCCGAGTCAGGGAGTGCTACGATAACAGCATTAATATACCAGAAATTAGGAATGAGAAAAGAGGAAAGCGGTTATCTGTTTTCTAATTCCTATTTCCTATTTTCTAAAATGAACATTCAACCCTAAAAAACAGGGTATATCCGGAGTGTTGCATGATCTCATTTAACTTATATTTGATTGCTTATATCTGTATCTATCTTGTTAGTGCTGCTCTTAAAACAGTCATTGAGCGGATAAACATAAATTATCTTGAAAAATATGGAAAAACGGTTCCCACCTCATTCCAGGGAGTGATTTATGAAGAGGAATTAAAAGAGATTATACGATACACGTCAGATAATGTTCGATTTAAATTTGTTCAAACCATCGTCATTAAAAGCCTTTTTCTTTTTATTGTCATTTCGGGAATTCTCCCATGGCTCGCCGATAATTTGGCGAATACAAATTTTTTACTGGCAGGCTTGGTCTTTTTTGCCTTTATCGGTCTAATAGAGATGTTGGCCGGCCTTCCTTTTGATTATTATCACAGTTTTGTCATCGAGAACAGATATGGATTTAATACAAAAACCATAAAAATATGGATTTCCGATTTGATAAAATCCTTACTGGTGATAATCGTTTTGGGCGGTTTGCTCCTGTCTGCATTACTGCTGATGTTAAAATATACAGGAACGAACTGGTGGATTTGGGCGTGGGCAGTTTTTTTGTGTTTTCAATTGCTTATAACCGTCATTTATCCTACTGTTATTGCGCCACTATTTAATAAATTTACACCCCTTGAAAAGAGTGATCTAAAGGCCGACATTGAGCAACTCGCAAAAAAAGAAGGCATCGAGATTGAGGGGATATATCAGATGGATGCGTCTCGGAGAACCCGACATACCAATGCATATTTTTCAGGACTCGGAAAAGCCAAGCGGATTGTTCTGTTTGATTCTTTGATTCAATCTCACAGTCAAGAGGAAGTTCTGTCGATTCTGGCACATGAGATCGGACATCTAAAAAAAAATCATATTAAAAAACAACTGGTTATAAGCAGCATTGTGTCACTGTTTCTATTTTTTACGGCATCAAAACTGATAACATGTCGTGTGATGTATGAAAGTTTTGGTTTTTCAAACACACCGTATTATGTGGGTCTTTTTTTAGTTGGAATCCTGTGGGAACCTGTAAGCTTTTTCCTATCACCCCTTGGGATGGCGATTTCCAGAAAATTTGAAAGGGAAGCGGATTTTTATTCCATCGAGATTATAAAGCGCGCAAAACCCCTTTCCACAGCGCTGAAGAAAATGGCGAAAGAAAATCTTTCAAACCTCAGACCGCATCCGCTGTATGTTTTCTTCAACTATTCTCATCCGCCATTGCTTGAAAGGATCGAGTACCTTGAAGCACATGAAATGTTTTGATATCGATAACAGGTTGCGGGATAGAAATATGCGTGGGCAGTGATCTATGGGCTTTGTTCCCTGGTCAGGGCAGAAGACCAGGGAACATGAAAATTTAAATCCGATTATGTCTCTTCCACTGTAATTGCGCCGGGTTCACAAACTTCAACACAACTTTCACAGCCCAAACATTCATCCGCATTTACAGGGACGGATTTGTCATCTTCCATCTCAAACACTTCAACAGGACAGACATCCACACACTCTTCACAACCTTCACATTTTTCTTCGTCAACAGTAGGAATAAAAGCCATCTTAAAAGCCTCCTTTCACAATAAAGTTAGGTCACGGCAAAAGCATTACCGATTATCAGTTATCGGGCAAAATCCATATACTAATTGATTCAGTGAGTCAAGCCTTGTTATGTATTTTTTTAACTTTTATGAAATCACGGATTTTATTCTTGAAAAAGACCTATAAAACAGTTTTATCCATTCTTTTACAAGCAAGATTCCACATGAAAACGTTATGGAATCGACTGGTTATAAAATTGTAATTCAATTGGGATCTGCACCGCCTGGTTTTGCTTATGACGATTGTCAAAAAATATGTTCCGATTGATCCGCTTCTGGCGTGATTGATCCTAAGTTGAGCTTCCGACCTCATTTCAGGTTCATTTGAAATGTTCTAAGGCTTGCTTGTTGACCGTTATGGTGTCGTTCGGATTGAAAAGATCGGCCAGATGAACGAGAATTGAATCAGGTTGATATCGCCGAGGAATTCAAGAAGAACAGGAAGAATAAAATCCTTAGACAAATGTTCAAAAGCGATTAAGCATGAGCGGACTTAAATCTATAAGAAGCTTTCGTCTTGGAGTTGAATCCGTAACACTCAGTGCAGTTGATGGAATACTTTTCAGGTGCACACTTGACTAAAATGCCGCCCTGTAAACCATACCCTCCTGAAGTGGGTTTTATCTCAACGATCACCTCGCGCCCGCAGTCCGAACATTTACCATTTATTGTGATTGTCGATTTTTCGGGGTTAGCTTCAAATATTTTTCTTAGCACGTCTATCATTGACAGCCACCTCCATAAGTTGTTGACAATACATTAGTGCCTGTCCATAAATGGTTATTTTGCCTAATCTCTCCGCCTGCCCTGTGAAATGCGGAGCTTATTTCTCTGGGGTTATGCTCGAAAATTAACCAGCCACCGAACTTTGGCGGGTTAATCCTCGGAATATCAACTATATGCCTGCGGTTAATTTTCTCGCATGCCCCCGCTCATAATCCGGGATCTTCGACTTGATCTTGAACAAAATACTTCATTTTTGGACAGACACTAGTTAAGAATGTTTGTTGTTTGATATTCTCGATTTTTGCCTCCTATCCAACCCGCTTCTTCTTTCCTTGCCGGACCTACGCTCAGGGATATGAATGGTGTAAGAAAATTGTCGACGATCAATCCCTAAACGCCGGCCGCCGTTATCTCTATCAAATACTGTCATAATTTAATAAATTATAGATATGTTTTAACGACTCAAGGATCTGAAAAGAAAAGGAGTTGATGATGTGTTTAACTCCAGACAGCTCGTTTTATCTGAAATCTTATGTCCTGAAGCCATTTGTTTTGATATTCGAGAAATTACATCCGCTAATTTGGTTCCTCGATGATGGACAGTCCGACAAGAGAATGCCCCGTGAAAAGATCATGAGAATTTTTCGAAATGATCCGGGTTTTCAACAATTTGTTGGGCACGGATAGTTCCGGAGGATTGAATTCCATGTGTAAAATGTCGCCGACCTCAAGTTGTTTAAAGACGCTGGAATCTTCTTTTACCAGAATACATGGCCCGTTTAGGGAAATGTCTCTTAATTTGAACAGATAAATCGGGCCCTTATCATTTAAAGAGAATTGAACGCTATAGTAATTATCCAGAATGTATCTTGATACAACTTTGCTTTCAGCTAAGTTGTTCGTGGAAATTCTTTCTCCCATGGTGTCAACCTTTGCACAGTATCCTTAAAGCTGCATTTGTCCGGCATGAAATAACATGCCGGAATATAAACTTTATCCGGATGAATTTTCAATTTAGGATTTCTATTGGCATCTTGGGTATCCTATTTCATAGGTTTCTAATTTTATTATGTCAAGTGGAATTATGTATAATTTATATATAATTCTATTGAATTAGAATATATTGTAGTTCATTAAAATAAATTACTACATATTGTGCACTCTCAAATCAATAAGATGAATAAAATCGGTTTGTTCTGTTGTAATGTTCGTTTAAGTACCTCTAAATTTGAATTCTCAGCTGCTTGTCGAAGCGAAGCGAAGATCCCGATTCATCGGGGTTGGAACGCAGTGGAGATCCCGTTTCAACGGGGCAGCGCGGGATGAATTAAAATGGGGTAGGAATTCTATCCCCCAAGCGGAGGGCAGACCCTCCAGAGGCGGATAACCCTTCGGGAGTGTTATAAAATCATTACACGATTTTATTCGGATTTGAATATTTTACCTGATTATAAACAGCTAAGGATAATAGGGATACGGGTGCCAATAGTAAGGATAAGGATAATACCATGGGTCGTAGTAAGGTCTGAGATAATCATCTTCTTTCGGCCACAGGTAAATTTCACGACTTTCAATCTTGAGATAAGACTGGGCAAATTGGTCAACTTTTTCGACTACCGTGCCGACGATTGTGCCTGCTACGGTCACCTTGCGATCTTTACTGTAAATCTCCGGGTCTAAAAAGCCTTTGTGAGAGATGATGAATCTCCCTTCTGAATCATCTCTGGATTTGGGAGTTTCTCCCAATCCCAAGGGGACTTGGAGGACTTTTATGGACGATTTGTCAGCCAAATTCTGAGTCTCCAGTATGTAGCCTCCCAGAATCACGGTATTCCCCAGATATTTGTCGGTTTCCTGTACAAGTATTTTAAAGTTAACAGTCGCCATCGATTCTTTCCGGATCTGTTGAGAAATGACCGAACAAGACATGACAAAAAACGGCATGAGAAATGCCAGGCATGCAGCCTTCAAAATATTCATACAGACCCCCCTAAGATTCAATAGACCTAAATTGAGACCCTGATATCGAGCATCTAAAGCTTCGCTGTGGGGTCTCAAGTAATGGATGACTGTCGCCGATAATATTGCCGGTCGATTCGTCAATGGTTCTTTTTACCACATTGACAGATGCATCTGCAACAATTCTTAAGGAACCAAATTAAAAAGATGCATCCCATGGTACGTAAAAATGAAGACCGAAATCGAGAGGGACACTCTAAAGTTTGCTGCGGCAGACTTTAGAGTGCCGCGTGTTGTTTTTATTTCATTTCATCCTGCTTCATTGGTTTTTCCATCATACTTTCGGGTTTCATTTCTTCCTTCATCATTGGTTTTTCCATCATACTTTCGGGTTTCATTTCTTCCTTCATCATTGGTTTTTGCATCATGCCTTCGGATTTCATTTCATCCTGCTTCATCGGTTTTTGCATCATGCCTTCGGATTTCATTTCTTCTTGCTTCATTGATTTTTCCATCATTCCGGCATCTGCCCAACTGAATGTGAAGACCAGCAGGGCAAGTCCCATCATGACAACTTGCAGGTAGCTCAATGATTTCATAATCCATACTCCTTTCCATGTTGAGCGGTGGGGCTGTCATTAAAAGAAATCCAATAATGGGATAGCGCACCACCGGCGTTTCGGTGTATGTCCCATTTTCACTTTAAAGGGACGATGAATTCTGGGATAACAATAACAATTGAATTTAAAAGGGGTGTAAAGAAAAGGTAAAGCTTAGGTAAAGATTGAAATTAGGAAAGAGTCGTCGGGCCAATCTGTTTTTTTGATAGGTATGATTTATGGTAAAGCAATACGACCGGCTTCACCCTTTTTATCTATTTTTTTATGAAGAGGTACACTGCGAGAGCGACAAGTACAAGAGCGAAAATTTTCTTAAAATGTGCAGTAGAAACATGTTCAACCAGTCTGGCTCCAACCTGTGCGCCAATGATACCCCCCATACCAAGGAGGAAGCCGATTTTATAGTCGACATTTGCAAACTTATTGTGCGCAATCAAGGCAGATATTGAGATGACGAGAATCGCAAGAAATGATGTTCCCACCGCCTTTTGTGCGGGATACCCCAGAAAAAGGAGTATTGGAACCATCAAAAAACCGCCTCCCAATCCAGTAAACGACGCACCGATTCCCACAAGAACGCCACTAGCCACCATTATGAGCATTTGAATACCCATGAAACTATGTCCTTTTTTGATTTTCCATTTGTTTTACCGTGTTGGCTCAAATTTTGTACTCTTTATTTTCAACAACTCCAATAAAGCGCAACATCCTGTCGAGTTATGATTATCCGTGGGTCAAACCATGCTTGGCCATACTGAAACCACCAAATGATAAAACGGTCTAATGAGATTAAAATAAACCGGTCCTGTCCAATGTTTATAGTATACGGGTTATACTTGTTCTTCTAATA
>Ga0224495_10002884_pt1 | contig 10883 bp, 9 predicted proteins | sample SF_Jul11_sed_USG_FD_168128 | JGI IMG/M metagenome (GOLD analysis project Ga0224495, IMG submission 168128) | Sediment microbial communities from San Francisco Bay, California, United States - SF_Jul11_sed_USGS_4_1 | ecosystem: Environmental > Aquatic > Marine > Sediment | place: USA: California...
AGTCCGTACCTGTCTGTGCGGCCACATCCAAGACTATCCTGTTCATACGCCAGGGCATCGTAGCGACGACGATGTCGGCGTCTTTGAGAAGGTTTTTCAAAACCTTAGGGTCTATTCCGTTCACTTTCTTTACTGAGACATTCTTTCTCTTCAGACGTGAAGCCAATTCCTCTGCAGCCTCAGGCTTGATATCTGCAAGAACCAGATTTTCCACCTTCGGATTCTTAGCAAGATGCTCAGCGCAAACAAGACCGCATGTCCCACAACCCAGTTGAACGACCTTCATGTTCTCACCCTTGACTGCAAGATTAGCACTATATTCGTCCTCAATCTCGGAATTGGGTGAATGCTCTGCTCGAATTTAAATTGCTCTTTACTTCTGAGGAGCATATCCAATAATCAAGAAAATTGAATATGTTTGATCTTCAATCTATTGGACTCAGAAGATAATACTTTGCTCATTTATGTTCAAGCTTCCATTTGAACATAATGTCATGCTTCTAAGAGAACTCACATAATCATTCTGTGTATCTTCCTCGAATCTTTCTGAAAGTCTATAAGCAATAATGCGACATATGACGCAATAAGTTCGGTATATAAGAAAATCTCGCGGGGCGGGAATTTCCCATCTTTTGTCCCAGATAGCTCGATCCAACCCAATATCTCCCTGTTTTTCCCAAAAAGAAAGATATCCAGATAGTCTCCCTCTATCATGTCGTCAGGGTTGGCTCGAGACTTTCCAAGAAGTTCGGGGTGGTTGAAGGTCTCCTCCTCCCCCGGTTTGAATGGTTTGAATTCCGAGAGGTGGATCTGTGAAAATTTCCCAATCCTAATCGATTTGAAAGAGGATCCATCTTGCATGTCTCTTGGGGTATAGACGATTTTTTTTCTTGCATCTACAGCCTCTTTTCTAAAGCCCATCATTTCATGATAGCGATACATACCATCCTCATCTCTGATGCCGAATGCTATCTCCTTGAATCCGGAAATCTTATGAATCAACCTTCCTACATCTATCAATTCCTCTCTTTTGGAATCGGAAATCCTGAGTGAATGTGTAAAGAACTGATCAATCTCGGAGAGCCGCTTCTCTTCGTCTGAGCTTGAAACCGGTGAGTAAAGGCTTTTCAAGAATATGTCCTGTTTCAAATCCTTCTTCTTTTGACCCGAACTCATTCACCCACCTCCCTCGAGAAAATGATTGCCAGCATTCTGGCTATGATTTCAATCCATCTGATGGTTATTCTATCTGGAAGTTTATGATTTCTTGTACCGGTGAGCTCGATAAAACCAAGAATGTTCTTTGTTTTTCCTTTTATGTATATATCAATGTAATCCGCTTCAAGCATATCATCTGGAGATTCCCTTTTTTGACCAAGCAGGATCGGTCGGGAGTATGTATCAACCTCGTCCAGCGTATATGGCACGCTCTCGGCCATATACATTTTCGTGATATCCGAGACATCCGAAGACGGATAGAGAGACTCATCTAGGAGCTCGGATAATGAATATTCAATTTCAAAAAAATTCTTTTTAACTTCAGGCGTCACTCCGGTGGCTGTCTTGTATCTGTATTTTCCATCGGAATCCTTGATTGCCATGCAGACATATTGAAAATCAAATATCCTGTGAATGAGGCTTGTCATCTCGTCCAAGGTCGTCTTGATTGGAATTTCGGCTTTTGACTGTCGATCAATGAAATTGGTGATAGCGATGATGATCTCTTCTTCTTTGCTTTTTGCAATGAATGAATATCTCTCTCTCAATAGTAACTCGGTCTGTCCGAGTGTCTCTTGGTTGTCTACCATAGGTCGTATCTCCGATCATAACACCGGTCTTTTCTCTTTATTGAATTCAATGACTCCTTTAGAAAGGCGAATAACTGAACAAATATATTGAATTGTCCCTAGAAATGGAATAAAAATTGCCAATGCCAGATTCTTTTTCTCAAGGATTAAAAAACAATGTCCAAAGGAGTGCACTCAATGCAATAGATGATGTGCTCCAATTTCCATTTGAGCCTTATAGAAGTGAAAAGGCCTACAAAGTGATCCCTTTTGGGGTACCGATGCGCTTGCCGTGTTCTTCATCAATCTTATTGCATAAAGCGACTGTGCGAATCCATTCATAATATAATGCCTTGAGACTGGTAACGAGCACTCCCGCATTTTTCATCCGCTCCAAACCGATTTCATGCGATTCGCCAGGAGAATCTGTGGCATCGGACACTGCAACTACCTGAAATCCTTTCTGCAGCAGTCCGATTGCCGAGTGTGCAACACAAACATCTGTTTCTAATCCTACGAGCACGGCAGTTTTCCGTCCGGTTTGCTCGACCACCCTCAGAATATCCGGCTGGTCAGCGAGGCCGAAGATGATTTTATCGAACACTGGGGTGCCGTGCGGTAATTTCTCAGCGAGGGATGGGATCAATCCATTATCGATGTCCGGCTCCTCCGTAGTTACCACCATTGGCACGTCAAGGATTTTTGCAATCTCCATCAACCATACCACTCGATCTATGAGGAGCTCAGCGCGCTCCGGAAGGAGTTTCTTGAGAAAATGCTCCTGAATATCTATGATGATCAGAACGCAATCATTCACATCTATGAGTGATTTCTTCAAGTCCATATCATCGATCTCCTTTCTTCATTACTTCCCAAACAATTGCTGCCTTGAAATTATGGAATGCCAACATGCCGTATTTGATGGATCGAATAATAACAGTTGTGACGAGAAGCTTCCCGGCTTTATTGGAATTATGAAATTGCTGAGCCTAGAGTAGCAGATTTCTGAAGGTATTATTAGCAGTCTCCGCGATTCAGGACACGGAAATGACAACGAATGAGTCTGGAACATTCAACATCGCCCTTGTTCAAATGACGATGTCTACCGATACGAAAAACAATGTTGTCAATGCGAAAAAAGCGATCATGTCGGCAGCAAAGAAAAATGCAGACCTATGCATCCTTCCTGAGTTGTTCACGAACAGATACGTCGGACAATTCGAAGATGTGAAATCTGTTCTGGCGCAACTGCCTAACCACGAACCCATTATTGAGGAATTCAAGGAAATTTCTAAGGATGCGTCAATTGCCACCGTAGTTCCTCACGTCGAGATAATAGACAACGACTCTCGCTATAATTCCGAGGTGCTCATTGACAGGAAAGGCAAGATAATTGCCCATTACCGGAAGTTGCACATACCCTATGGACCAGGCTATCACGAGGACTATTATTTCAAGCCTGGCGATCAGGGATATGCCGTCGCTGACCTGGGCAGAATCAAGATTGGTCTGGGCATCTGCTGGGACCAATGGTTCCCCGAGTTCTCGAGGATATTGGCTCTGAAAGGTGCGCAGCTCATCGTATATCCGAGCGCGATCGGCTCCGAGATTGCCGTGCCCAGTCACGATTCCCATCCGTCCTGGGAGCATGTGATAAGGGCGCAGGCGATTATGAATAGGGTGTTCGTCGCCGCTGTGAACCGTGTTGGAAAGGAGGAGGTCATAGATTTCTACGGTGGGAGCTTTGTGGCCGACCCTTGGGGGAAAGTGATAAAGCGCGCTTCTCTAACAAAACCTGGGATAATTATCGCAAGTTTAGACCTATCTCAGATTTCAAATGCGATTAGTTTTTTCGGATTCCTCGAGACTCGCAGACCTGATACTTATGCTGATCTTACAAGGGAAGATATTGTCCCGCTTCACAAGAGGGACAGGCCAAAGAAAGGTGATTGAACTGACAAAATCGCGCACGCCGTTTGAAGACGGGCTTGCAATGCCTGCCGAATGGACACCCCATGCGGGCTGCTACATATCCTGGCCCTGCAAAGAGGAAATCTGGTACGGACATTTCCAAGAGGTCAAGGAATCATACGCCGAAGTGATAAATGCGATAAACAGGTTCGAGCCGCTCACGGTGCTCGCGGATCCCTCCGTCCATGCTGAGGCGAGGAAAAAGCTCGGGAATGAAATCGAGATATTAGAGGTAAGGTTGGACGATTCTTGGTCCAGGGACAACGGCCCGATATTCGTAACCGCAAAAGACGGAGGCGTGGCCCTTGTCAACTTCAGGTTCAACGGCTGGGGAAAGTTCACCCCGTATGATCATGACAACGAACTGCCCATCTTCCTTTCAGATCATCTAAAGATGAGGCGGTACGACGCCCCCATGATACTCGAGGGCGGCTCTATAAGCGTCGATGGAGAAGGCACGCTCATCACGACTGAGCAGTGCCTGCTTAACCCCAACCGCAATCCCGAGCTCACAAGGGAGGACATCGAGAGGAACCTTGAGAGCTATCTTGGCGCGAAGAAAGTGATTTGGCTGGGACGAGGGCTCATAGGAGACCTCACCGACGGCCATGTCGATGCAATCGCCTCCTTTGTAAGCCCGAAGCTCGCAATCGCAGCAATCTCTGATGATACCTCTGACCCGAACTATCCTGCTCTGAAAGAGAACATGGACCGACTTCTGTCGTCAACGAATGCAAAAGGACGATCGATAGAGATCGTCAAGATGATTCAGCCCAAGGAGTATGATTTTCATGGGCATCGCCTGACCCCCTACTATTGCAACAATTACATTGCGAATGGAGGTGTGGTCGCGCCGATCTTCGGGATTCCGGAGGATGAAATTGCAATTGAGACTCTCCGTTCGGTCTTTGAGGGAAGAGAGGTGGTCACCATCAAAGCGGGATTCCTCGAGATCGGAGGGGGAGCCACGCATTGCATTACCCAACAGAGACCAAAAGGAGTCACGATACCTCCATAACGCATCGAGCGATGATATGCAACCGACTGACGTAGTGGAAAAACTCGAAATTCTGATTTTGAACGACAGAATTAAGAGCGACATTGCCCATAGAAAAGCCAAGATTGGGGGAATGGGCCGATGATTGCTAAGAGCAAACTGGAATCAGAGGGCGTTGACACTATTCCTCATAGAAATGCATCATCCGACCATGTAGATCATTTGAAAAGGTTTTACGCATTATTCATCATTGTAATTTTATTGGCAATGGCGATCCAAATTGCCGTATCCAACAAAGGTCTGGCTGATGAGGAAAGGACATTCACGATCGGATTGGGAGAATCAATAACCTCCGCGAACCCGTTCCTCGGAGTCGTCGATGCTGATTATCTCTTCTATTTCCTAGTATACAATTGTCTCATCTTCCCGAACGAAGATGGAATGACGATGCCGAACATAGCAGAAAGTTGGTGGATGATGGATGGTTTGACTGCAGCATCCATCGGGACCGATTTTGGCACGCTTTCTCACAATGAATCAGCTGAGGATTGGCCGTTTGGCTCTATTTGGGAGTTCAACATCACAGATGAGGTCTATTGGAACGACGGAGTGCAACTAACGGCAGAAGATGTCCGGTGGACAATCGACATTCAGATTGGTGCGAATTTCATGACATACTGGGCTTTTCAACCTTATACAAGATGGATAGACAGAATTGATAAGGTTAATGATTACAAGGTCAGGATATTCTTTGCCGATTATACCAGCAAAACGCCGATTCCGATTGCCTGGGGCGAATCCATATGTCTGCCGATATTGCCGAAACATGCGTTCGAAGGCAGGCTACCGATATATTTGGCCCAAGAATGGAACGGTTTACCTCTAATTTCATCTGGACCTTTCAAAGGAACTTCATCTCTTGAAAATGAAATCATATCGAAGGAATCCATTACACTTGTGATAAACCCCTTTTATAATTTCACCGAGAACGGGGTTCAGAAAGGGCTTGGAGCAATTTATAATCGAGACATTCAGATCGACCGACTGATTTTAAAATTCTTTACCGAAGAGCAGACTCAAGTCATCAGCCTGAAGACAGGCTCTATCGATGCATGCAGATTAACGGCATCGAACTATCTCGCTATGAAAGAGGATGTGAATCTTCCTGAGTCGATAAAACTCGTATCAATGTATAGTGCAACCGTATACTCCAAGTTGTCCCACTGGAATGTAAAGGAAGAAACATTAGGATCATTGAATCCCGCAAGACTTGACCCCGCAATCCAACGCGCTTCCTTCTTGGCGACGAACAAGACCTACATTAATGATGCCATCTTCAAGAAGCTGGGAACGCCAGGATATGGACTTATCACCCCTGTTTGGTCTCAATGGCATTGGGAACCGACGGATGATGAAATATCATGGTTCAATGTCACGGACGAGAACGGCATGATAGTCTGTTCCTATAACGACACAATGAAACATATTCTGGATTTCGACCTGGATCGTGCAAATGACATTCTTGATGCGGCAGGATATAATTGGACCGGAACACCGTATCAGAGCGTCAGAGAGATCGGCCCTACTGCGGCAAAAAGATTGATTGCAATGGGCTACGCTGATGATTATGCAACCATAATCGGAATGGATCTCGATTTCGAACAGCTAATACTCCAGGAAGTCTTCGAGGACAAGCAAATAGGCGAACATATCTCGCAGGAATGGGCGAAAATCGGTCTCATTATGACTGAGAATCTTGTTAACATAGCCAGTTGGAGCGAGACTCTTTACACCTATACATACCACTTCACGGAATCATACTGGAGCGGGGACGTCGATCCGAATTACCTGCTGTACATTATGACCAGCGATGCCATCGATGGGTGGAATGAATTCGGAACAGAGAACAAGACATATGATTACTACTACGCGATGCAGGCGCAAAGCATGGATTACAATGTGCGGAAGCACTGGGTGGACGAATGCCTGAAATGGCAATATCTCCATTCTGGCAATATCGTGACCTCCTATCCGAAAACCTGCTTCGCATACAATGACGGATTGAGATGGACAAACTGGGGTGATTGGGAGGCGCATCCGGGTCTTGCGGTGGACCATTTCTGGGGAGATGCTCCGATATTATATCAGGTCAAATGGGTGGGCGATTCGGGCGGCATCGCGACTCCTGATATCACAACTCTCGTCATCATCGCAGTGATCGGCGGTTCAGCCATCATAGGGACCCTTTTGATCATGATGATGAGGAAGAGAAAAAGGAGAAAAGCTTATTTCGAAGAGGATGAACGCGACTCAGTAAATCACAGTCCTTAAAAGAGCATGTAGACAGAGGGAATGCCACATAAATGCACTCAAGAATAGAAAAAGGAGTTTAGTATCTTATAAGGAAACCTCTCAGTGTACCTCAGGCTAGATTCTGCCCAAACTCCAGTTTGAGACCGATTCGATTAAAGAGGCTTTTTAAAGTGTCTGGAATTCCGAGACCTCGAGGATTGTCCCACATGGGCATTTGAAAGAATCTGCCACCCATTCTTTGGATTCATGACAGTACCAGGCGACAATCTTTCCATTTTCGACCTTGAACAGCTTGTTGAGGTCATCGAAGTTGCTCATCACAAGCTCCCATCCAAATTTCTTCTCTTCTTCTTTCATTTCACATCTCTCCAAGTGACTCATTCACTCAATACTATTCACTGACACATAAAAATAGTGATAACCTCGAAAAAACCCTTTAAAATGAATGATGTCGTCGAGAAAAGACCTTTTATTGCGATTGGTTCAAAAGTGCTCAAACGACGATTTGAACCATTTATCTGGCTTAAATTCACTTGGATAATCCAAAATCATCCAAATTTGAACAAAAATTATTAGCCCCCACCTGCTATGGTTTTCTCCGAGGCGTTGTTGCGACCTCACTGGAGGCGGTGGATGATGGCAGTACCACGATTGAAATTTCTAGATAAGGATGAGGAGGACCTGATTCATTCATCGAGCATCGAGACCCTGGGAGAGTTCGGCGTTCTGATCAGAAGCCCTTCCGTGCTCAAGATGCTCGGAGATGCGGGAGCAATCATAGATACAAGATCTATGATTGCGAGAATCCCCGAGAGCTTAGTTAACGAGGCGATCAAGAAAGCTCCCAAGAGCTTGGTCTTGTATTCTATCAATGAAAAGCACGATCTGAGGATCCCTGCCGACCCGTTTCCATACGTCGGATCCAACGGAATAGGCACCTACATGACCGACCTCGAGACAGGAGAGAAGCGCAAGACCACCAGGAAGGACATCGCGGATTTTGCGAGGCTCGCCGATGCTCTCTCCGGGATAGACTTCTTCTGGTCGAACGTCACGGCCTACGACGTCCCGGAGAGAACGCATATGGTGCACGCTCTTTGGGTATCGCTCCAAAATTGCAAAAAGAACTACGGAACGCTCACGCTGAGCGCGGAGGATGCGAAAGCGCAGATAGAACTTGCATCACTCATAGCTGGAGGGGATGAGCAGCTCAAGAAGAGGCCGATCTTCCATTCGCTGTGCTGCATCGTTGCGCCGTTATCGTTCGAGAAGGGGGCAATAGAGGGGCAAGTTGAGTTTGCGAGAGCAGGGATACCGATCATTTCGATGTCGATGTCTCTCGGAGGAATGTCCGCTCCTGTGACAATCGCTGGCACGATCACAAATGCGAACACGGAAAACTTAGCAAGCCTGGTTATAACCCAAACAGCTGCACCAGGAGCACCTCATATCTACTGCTCCGAGTCAACGCCGGTCAATATGATGACGGGAAATATCAGCTATGAGGCCCCGGAATACGCGCTGATTGAAACCGCGACTGGTCAGATGGCTCACAGATACGGATTGCCAAAGTACACTGGAAGCTGGGGGCTTGGTGGTGATGCGCCGGGAATTTCTCATACATTCTGCGAGCTGTCTGCAATGGCACTATCTATGTTGAACGGAACCGATATGGCCGCAGGTGCGGGCGGATTGGAAGAGGCGAAAGGCGGCTCGCTCGAGCAGTTGCTTATCGATTCCTATGTCTGGGAGGACTACAGAGGCTTTCTGAGGAAGTTCGAGATTTCTGAGAAGACAATCGCACTTGACGTCGTCAGGCAGGTCGGCCATGGCAACAGCTTCATGACGCACCCGCACACGGCGAGGAATTTCAAGAACGAACTGTTCTTCAGAGACAATGAGAAGGCGAGATTCGAGGCGGCGAGTTCGACCTCGATGGTTTCGGAAGCGAAGGATAAAATCAAACTCATATTGAAGGAGCATCATCCTGAACCGATCGATCCTGAGAAAGTAAAGAGAGGCAACGAGATAATAGATGCCCTCGATAAGAGGGTTTCCACCTGAAAATCCGGATAACAATAATTTACCCCATTCACATTCTTCTTTCATCAAAGAGGGGAGTGACATATGTGGCAAAATTAAGACTAAAATTCCTTGATAAGGATGAGGAAGATTTGGTACATTCTCAAAGCATCAGGAGTCTTGAGACAATCGGTGTGAAGATTCATAGCGATTCTGTTTTGAACATGCTCAAAGACGCCGGCGCAGTTGTCGACATTAAAACGCAGATTGCGAAAATCCCAGAATCGATGGTGAAGGATGCAATCTCGAAGGCACCGAAAAGTTTCACGATAGGTTCAAGGGACGGCAAGCACGACATCAAGCTTCCGGCAGAGACTTGGCCTTATGTTTCTTTGGGAGGAGTCACTGCCTGGCTCGAGGATTACAAGACAATGAAACATCTCGATGCCACACGTGAAGATTTGGGCAGATTGACCAAGATTGGTGATGCGATGAATGCCGTCGACGCGATTTGGCCATTGGTGACTGTCAGAGACGTTCCACCGCATGCCGGATTCGTCAACGAACTCTGGACCAGCTTCAAGAACACGACTAAGCCGATCCACGGTTCGGCTGGGTCAGGAACCGTAGGAGTGCCGGACGCCAAAGTTCAGATTCAATTGGGCGCATTGATAGCCGGCGGAATGGAGCAGCTGAAGAAGAAGCCGACATTCACGGTCCTGAGCTGCATAGTCGCACCACTCTCGTTCGAGAAGGGATGCGTCGAGGCTCAAGTGGAATATGCCAAAGCCGGCATCCCGGTGATCTCAATGTCTATGTCGCTGGGAGGAAGTACCTGCCCGGCAACAATAGCCGGCACGGTTGTGAATGCCAATACGGAGAACCTTGCATCACTCGTCATTACTCAAACCGCCTCTCCGGGCGCTCCTCATATCTACAGTTCCGAGTCTTCACTAATAAATCCGAGGACTGGATTCATCGAGTACAGGAGTGCGGAGACGCCGTTGATATATGCAGCATGTGCCCAGATGGCGAGTAGGTACGGCTTGCCTAACATGACCGGTTGTATGGGCATCGATGCATTTCCGACAGGTAACCCGACTACCTTCGGAGAGACCGCGGCAATGCTAATGACTACATTGAACGGAACCGATCTTTGCTCTGGAGTGGGAGGTCTCGACGAAGATGCCGGATGCTCTGCCGAGCAGATCGTGATCGATTCATTCATTTGGGAAGATTTCCGGATGTTCATGAGGAAGTTTGAGATAAGTGAGAAGCAGGCTGCTCTCGATGTCATGGCGGAAGTTGGCCAGGGAAACAATTTCCTGACTCACAAGCACACTGTCACGAATTTCCGCAAGGAGATATATTTTAGAGATAAGAAGATGCAACTTTATGGTGCGACCGTTTCGACAAAGATGCGGGAGGATGCACACAAGATAGTTGAAAAGATATTGAGGGAACATGTTGTGCCTGAGCTGGACAAGGATATTCTGCAGAAGGGCGCGGAGATAATAAAGAACTACGAGAAGAATCCACCTGCACATCTCTGAGGTCATCGAAAAAACAAATTCGTCAATCGTTTTCGAGTTTTTCAATAATGCTCAAGCCTCGATTTGAGCATTAAATAATCTATGAAAATTCCTCTTTCTTTCTGATTCTTTGGTTAAGAAGCAAAATTATTGAAATTATGGTGACTGAAAGAAAGATAATTGAAGGCTCTGATATAATGCCCTGAATTGAGATCGGATAATAATCTTTGGCACCTCCAGTCCCAGAGATATTATAAGGGG
>Ga0224495_10002885_pt1 | contig 10880 bp, 9 predicted proteins | sample SF_Jul11_sed_USG_FD_168128 | JGI IMG/M metagenome (GOLD analysis project Ga0224495, IMG submission 168128) | Sediment microbial communities from San Francisco Bay, California, United States - SF_Jul11_sed_USGS_4_1 | ecosystem: Environmental > Aquatic > Marine > Sediment | place: USA: California...
AACTGAGATGGCGAAAAAGGAATACGCGTTCTACCCCGGCTGCTCTTCGCAATTGAAGGGCTCGGCCTCGAACTACCTCACCAGCGTCAATTCGATGTGCGACACCCTCGACATCAAAATGACGCCGATTCCCGACTGGAACTGCTGCGGCGCCTCGGTGAGCTACGCGGGCGCGGGCGAGCTGTCGCGCCACGTGATGAACGCGCGCAACTTCGCGCTTTCCGCCGAGCACCTGCCGGGGCAGGACGTGGTCGCCACCTGCGCCGCCTGCTGGCTCGGCGCGAAAGAGACCAAGGAAAAGCTCGATGCGAACAGCGTCCTGATGGCCGACACCAACGAGGCGCTGAAGGAAGCCGGCCTGCATTACAAGGGCGGCACCGAAGTGCGCCACATGGTCGAGGTGCTGATCGAGGACATCGGCTACGAAGGCATTGCGCAACCGGTGGTGAAGCCGCTCGAAGGCATCAAGTTCGCCGGCTACGTCGGCTGCCAGACCAACCGCCCCTTCGGCATCGCGGGCGAATCCTTCGAAAACCCGATGTACCTCGACAAAATGGTCGAGACCGTCGGCGGCGAAGCACTCACCAAATACGAGCAGAAGGTGAGTTGCTGCGGCGGTGCGCTCGCCTTCTCCGAACCCGACAAGAGCCAGAAGCAGATCAAGCAGATCGTCGAATCGGCCTACGACCAGGGTGCCGACATGATCGTCACCCCCTGCCCGCTATGCCAGGCGAACGTCGAGGTCTACCAGTCGGAGATCAACCGCAAGCAGGGCACGAAGTTCAACATGCCCGTGGCCTACTACTCGCAGCTCCTCGCAGTCGCCTACGGCGCGAGCGCGAAGCAGGCGGGGCTCGACGGGCACATCATCAAGCCGACCAAGCTGCAGGAGATCGCGGTGAAGGTGGTGGCGAAGAAGTAGCCGCTCGCGTCGACAAGAACCGGGCCTCCGACTGGATCGCGCAAGCCCCGGGATCCGTACACCAGTCCATGACCAGGACGGCAAGTGATGCCCGGGATTTCCGCGCAACTCATCGAATTTCAATTGCATGGTGAGCATATCCGGGTGTGCGACCTGCTCAAGGCAACAGGCGTTGCCGCAAGTGGCGCGCAGGGAAAGCAGCTGGTCACCGACGGCCTGGTGACCGTGGATGGGCGGCCAGAGGACCGCAGAACCGCCAAGATCCGATCCGGGCAGACGGTGGCGTGTCGTGGCATCCGGATCGTCGTCCTGGGGAGTTGAGATGACCAACGCAGAGACCATTGAGCCTCGTCTGGTGGAGATCGAAACCAAGCTGAGCCTTGCGGAAGATCTTCTGGAAGCGATGAACCGGACCGTGTTTCGTCAGCAGCAAGAGATCGAGCAGTTGCAGCGGGATTTGCGTGCGTTGCGCGGACAATTGCAGCCCGATGACGGACTGCCGGTGTCGCGCGAAATACCTCATGAGACGCCGCCCCATTACTAGGACCGGATCTTCCCTCTCCGCATGAAACTCCAACTCAGCATCGGCATTGCATCGAACCCGCGCACCTGGCCGATCTTCGACGGCAGGGCCAAACCCGACGGCATCGACCTGCTGCCCAGTCGCGTCCATCCGTCGGAACTGTTCTGGCGGCAACTGCGGTTCGCGGATTTCGACGTTTCCGAGATGTCCTTTTCCTCACTGATCATGGCAAAGGCGAAGGGCGACACGCGCTGGACCGGCCTGCCGGTATTCACCACGCGAAAGCTGTATCACGCCGGCATCCTGGTGCGGCGTGACGCCGGCATCGAGAAGCCCGAGGACCTGAGGGGCAAGCGCGTCGGCGTTCCCGAATACCAGCAGACTGCGGCGCTGTGGGCGCGCGGCGCGCTGCAGCACGAGTTCGGTGTGCATCCCCGCGACATGGAGTTCTGGATGGAGCGCATGCCCACTCACAGCCATCGGGGCGCGCTGGGTTTCGACGCGCCGCCAGGGGTAACCATCAAGCAGATTCCGGCGCAAAAGAGCCTCGGCGGCATGATCCTCGCGGGCGAACTGGACGCCGCGCTGCATTACATCGTCGATCCCAACCTGGTGGACCGCAGCACCGCTGATCTGTGGAACCATCCGGATGTCAAACCGCTCTTTCCCGATCCCGTTGCCGAGGGCATCCGCTACTATCGCAAGACCGGTATCCTGCCGATCAATCACGGCATGGTCATCCGCAGAGAGATCGCGGAAAAGCACCCCTGGACCGTACTGAATCTCCTCAAGGCGTTCGAGAATGCCAATGACATCGCAAACAAGGAGCGTTTCGAGCACGCCTCGTATCATCTCGCCACGGGCCTGCTCGCGCCCGCAGCCGCGGTGGCATTGCGCACACCGCTCGTGCAGCACGGCATCCGTGCCAACCGCATGACGCTCGAAACCGCCGCGCAGTACTCGCACGAACAGGGTCTGACCCCGCGCCTGATCCAGCTCGAGGAAGTGTTCGCCGCAAGTTCGATGGAGCAATAACGGGTTCGATCCCGCCGACAATTCGTTGTTGGCGGTTTCCAATTGGCACGCGCCGGGTTCTGACCCGGCGCGTCCGCCGGTGTGCCGGGACGCGTCTTGGGTTCGTGGTTCAGCCCATCCACAACGGGTGCAGCGGAAGCTGTACCCCCAGCAGCTTGATGAACAGCCCCCAGGTCACGATCAGCGATACGGCCGAGGCACCTGCCGAAAGCCGCCACGAACAACCGTTTCCCCTCAGGCAGACGAGCAGGTACAACGCTGCCCCGAAGACGAAACCCAATGCGTAAAGAAACGCGGCCAACGCGAACAACCATGCCGCGCCGGCCGCCGATATCGGCGGCGGAGCGCCCGCGCGCGGGGCCTCGCTCCCGCGTGCGCGGAACATGGCGATGATTTCCGCGATGCAGAGGGCGCACACCGCGAGGCCCGCAGCGAGGGGAAACGCGAATGCGGTCCAGGAATATTGATAATAAAGATAGCCGATCGCCAGCATCGTCGCGGCAAACGCGAAAATGAGCGCCGGAAAGACGATCGCGCCGTGCTTCACCGGCTCTCCCAATACTTCAGGATGCGCTTGCGGTTCGGCCACAGCAGGCACAACAACGTCACCGCAATGATCGCGATCGAGATGGGGCGCATGAAGAACATCGCGCCGTATGCGTTCACCGAGACCTGGTAGTAGCGCTCGATCGTTTCCCCCAGCACGAAGCCAAGCAGCAGCGCCGGCCGGTTGTAGCCGAAACGCTCCATCACCACGCCAAGTCCGCCGAAAGCAAAGACGAACAGCACATCGATCGGGTTGTTTTCTGCCGAGTAACTTCCGATCATCACCAGCACCAGCAGGATGGGCGCCAGCGCGTGCCCGGGTACCCGCGTAATGTGGATGAGCAGCTTCGACAGGAGGAACATCAGGAAGCTCGAGGCCAGATTGCCGAATGCCAGAATCATCGCCGCGGCAAAGGCGAGATCCAGGTGCTTGACCAGAAACTCGGGGCCGGGTTGCAGCCCTAGAACGATGAATGCGCCCAGCAGCAGCGCCATCGAGGCGCTGCCCGGGATGCCCAGTGCCAGCGTCGGAACCAGCGCCCCGCCCTCCTTGGCGTTGCTGCTCGCCTCGGGCGCGATCACCCCCTCGATGCGCCCACTGCCGAAACTCTCCGGATCGCGCGAGGTCTGCTTGGCCGCCGCATAGGCGACGAAGGGCGCCGTGGCGCCACCCACCCCGGGCATCATGCCGATCACCGAACCGATCGTGCACGAGCGGAAGAAGACACCGGGGTGCTTGAACACCGCGAGCCCGCCGTTCACCACCTGCCGCAGCGATATCGGCGCCATCGCCTGGGTTCGCGCTATCGACCGTCCACTGGTCATCAACGCGAGAATTTCAGGCATCGCGAACAGCCCCATCGCGAGCGGCACCAGCCGAAAACCGTCGAGCATGTAATCGACGCCCATCCAGAATCGCGGCACGCCGTCGGTTGGCGAGTAGCCGAACAGCGACAGGAAGATTCCGAGCGCACCGGCGATGAGGCCCTTGTTCGGCGCCTCTGAACTGAGCACGGCAATGAAGGCGATGCCGGCCAGAGCGAGAAAGAAATTTTCCGGCGAAGCGAAGGACAGCACGATCGGCTGGATGACCGGGATCAGTATCGCGAGCAGCACGCAGCCGAACAGCCCGCCGAGCGCCGAAGCCATGAGCGCGGCGCCGACCGCCTCGCCCGCCCGGCCGGCCTTGGTCATCGGGTAGCCGTCGATCACGGTCGCCGCGTTCGGTACCTCGCCCGGGATGCCGAGAATGATCGCAGTCATCGAGCCACCCTGCGACACCGCGGCGTAGGCAGCAAGCAGGAACGCAAGCCCCACCAGCGGAGGCATACCGAAGGTGAACGGAATGAGGAACGCGATGGCGGTGATACCGCTCAGCCCAGGCAGCAGCCCGATCACCAGACCGAGTGGCAGCCCCAGCAACATCGCCGCGAGGACGACCGGATTGAGCAACTGGCCGGCGGCCGAAAGGAACGCGTCAAACATTCGGAATTTCGCCGTGCCGGCCTACGACGCGCGCGGCCATCCGCGAGCACCGCCGCCCGCCATGCGGCATTCGCCGCGCCGGGCGGTATTCACGCGTCGCCCGGCGCACTCTGCGCGGCACATGCCTTTAGGAGAATTTCTTCAAGATGACTTCGTTGACTTCCCTGAGCTTGTCTGCCGGCAGCCTTTCCAGAAGATCCCGGACGTTCAGCTTGTCCGGCGCCTCGTATTCGACGTCGTGCTTGGTCTTGGCGCCTTCCGCGATCACCGCCGGGTCGGTGAGGATCTCGCGCCAGACCCTTTGCAAGGTTTGCAGGCGGTCCTGCGGAATACCCGGCGTGCCCACCACCACGCGGCCGATCGCCTTGATGCCGAGCCGGAAATCGAACCACCATTTGCCCTCCGGCGACAACTGAAACATTTCATAGACCGTGGGAATATCGGGCCGCTCCGCCGACCGTTTGCGCGCGATGGTAACCACGATCTTGGTGCGCCCGCCCTTGGAATAATTGATCGCCGAGGTTTCCGAGATGGTCAGCGCGTCGGCCTCGCCGTTCATCACCGCAAGCCCCGCTTCCTTGCTGCCCTTGTAGCCGGTGATGATCTGACAATTTATCTTCAGCGCCTCGCAGGTCACCGCCGCGTAGTCGCCCAGGTTGTCGGTGCGGCTGCCGGCGGAGAACTTGATCTTCTTTCCCGAAGCGATGAGTTCCCGCAGGCTATCGGGAAATTTTGGATTCACGATCATGAAGTGCGGTTCCTCGAGCACCCGTCCGTATAGACTGACCTTGCCCATGTCATAGGCGACGCCGGGCTGCTTGGTCAGCTGAGCGATGATTGCCGATTCACCGTTCAGCATCTGCATGGTCAGGCCATCGGGCTTGGCGCGGAACAACTGGTTAAGCGCTGTCGTGCCACCGCCACCCGGCCGATTCTCGACCACCACGGTAGCGCCGGTGCGCTTTTCGAAATGCGGTGCCAGCATCCGCGCGTAGGTATCGTAACCACCGCCCGGCGAGTAGCCGACGAGGAAATGCACGGTCTCGCCCTTTAGAAAATCGCCCTCCGCGGCGCCGACCGGCGCAGGTTGCAGCGCCAGGGCCATGCCCGCGAGCAAACCGGCGGTCAGTGATGCGTTACGGGCAAAATGCACGGGATCCTCGCTTCGAGCCATGGTGTCCCCTCCAGTCCCTGTAGTTGTTTTGTTTTAGTTTTGGTTATGACGCCGATAACGGCAGAGCGCTGGACGTATGCTATACCCATGAACATTTCCCGGGCAAGGCGAAAGATGGCTCGCGACCGGCCAGCCGCCTGCGCTCGGAGCAACGCGAGAACTTTTGCGCGGCGCGATCCGCGCCTTCCATTCCTCAGCCGCGTCCCGCGACCCGGCACGTCTCGGGCAATCGTTCCGCACCAGGCCAATCCCTTGCCAAGCCTGACACTTTGGCCCATGCATTTGTAATAGTCTGGCGTTCGGATGCGTAATGCGCATGCCCGACCGCCCGGACGCGCTTGCGGCGGGTGCGGGGCAACAACCCACCGGGACAAGGAAGCTCGGCCGATGGATTACTTCGAGAACGCAGTGCGCGACGCGGCGCTACCGCCAGACGAATCGCAGGCCCCAGTGCCTGCAAGCGTGCAGGTCGCGGTGCCCGACGCGGCGCCCACGGGCCTGCAACCGGTACGCATGGATCGCAGCTATGCGGAGGCGCCTGGGATCGCTCTCGCCGGATTGCTCGCCGCCGTGCTGACCGGCGCGCTGCTGTGGGACCGCGTCGCGCCCGCGACGCTGTATGGCTGGCTTGCGGTGCACGCAGGCCTGGCGATAGCGACCCTCTTTCTCGCGCGAGCGCGGCGCAACGATGCATTGCGCGACCAACACACCAGGACCTGGGCGCTGAGGCTGACGACGCTCGGCGTTCTAACCGGCCTCGCTTGGTCTCCCGCGCCGATCTGGATGGGACCGCTTGGCAGCGACGCGCTGAGCGTTGCCGCGGTGACGATGATCGCCGCATTGCCGGTGCTGAGCGCGTGGGTCTTCCGTTACTACGCGCAGGGCACGATCGGCTTCGCGGCGGCTTTCCTTGGGACTTATGCGGTCTATTTGCTCGCATTCTCGGAAGCACCGCTGCGCTATCCGTCTGCATTCGCGCTCGCGGGATGGGGGGCGTTCGTCTGTGTGCTCAGCCTTCGCTGGCAAGCGATACTCGTCAAACTGATCGACGCGTCGGTGCAGCAGGGACGCTACGTGCAGGGCCTCGCCCTGGCGAATGCGCTGGCCGACTCGAGTCTGCGTGCCCGGGCGGATTTCCTCAGCAACATGGGTCACCATTTGCGCACGCCTCTAACCGTCGTGCTCGGCATGGCCAAATTGCTCAAGATCATGCCGCTCGGCGAGGAGGAGATGGAGGCGGCCAACATGATCGACCGCTCGGGCGAGGAACTGCTCGGCCACATCAATCAGCTGCTCGATGCCGCGGAACTCGTATACGGGCAGGTTCGGCTCGGGCACGCCGAATTCGACCTCAGGGCGCTGCTGGAGAAGGTCGGCACACGCATGGCGCGCGCGGCGCAGGAAAAGGGACTGATCGCCGAACTGCGGGTTGCCGACGATGTTCCGCATCTCGTGCGGGGCGACGAATCTCGCCTGCGCGACGTGCTCACCAACCTGTGCGACAACGCCGTGAAGTTCACCGCCGCTGGGCGAGTCGCGCTTCTCGCCGAGAAGGTCCAAGGCTACCCAACACCGGGGCGTGCGACGCTCAAATTCGCGGTCGTCGACACCGGCATCGGCATGGACAAGAAGATCGCCGCGCATGTTCACGAGCCGTTCTTTCAGGCGGACGCGAACGCGGCGCGCAACTTCCGCGGCGCTGGCCTGGGCCTGACGATCGCGTGCCGCCTCGTGCAACTCATGGACGGCAGAATGTCGATCGACAGTACGCCCGGCCGCGGCTCGACTTTTTCCTTCATTACGGAATTCGAGACTGCCGTCGCCGGGGGCACGACTGCAGGCGCCCCGGCGCAATCCGCGCCAAACCGGGTCACGCCAGGCGTATAGCCAACAACCGGAAAATCCTTTGCGGTCCTCGCCCCGGCGCGTGCGCCCGCCGCGCTTCGCCGCACCCTTTAGGCGGCCCTGGGGACGATCTCCTTGATCGGGTCGCTCAGCATTTCAATGCGGCCATCGCCGCCGTACCGCGCGCGCGTGACCCGGCGCCAGGTGGCGTCATCGGCTACGGGGTAGTCCAGCCGGTAGTGGGCTCCCCGGCTCTCGGTGCGCGCCAGCGCCGCGCTCGCCACGATCCGGCCGAGTAGCGCGAGGTTCCGGACCGACAGCACGCTTTCGAGTTCTTCGCCGCGGACCTTCGCGCCGGCACCGGCCTCGCTGGCGAGCCGCATGGTCTGCGCATCCTCCCGCTCGATACGTTCGTACTCCCGGAGCGCGTCGCGGAGCGTTCCAGCCTCGCGAATCGGCCCGAGCTTTTCGTGCGCCAGCATGCGACAGCGCATGCGCACATCGCCCTGGTACGGCCCGTCGCTACGACGCAAGACATCGGCAAGCCATGCGCGTTCGAGTTCGGGGATCGCGCTGTCGCCGAGTTGCGGCGGCACGACCCGCGCCGATTTTGCGATCTCCGCCGCCTTGCGCCCGGCGCGACGTCCGAACACCATCGATGCGGCAAGCGCGGATCCCCCGATACGGTTCCCGCCGTGAATTCCGCCGGCCGTTTCTCCGGCGGCAAACAGGCCTTCCACCGGTGTCCGGCCATCGGTATCGATCTCGAGCCCGCCGAGCCAGGTGTGGCTCCCGGGTGCCACCTCGAGCGGCGTCTTGGCGATATCGATGCCTCGATGCAAACAGGTCTTGTAGACGTGCGGGATCTGCTTCTGGATGATCTCGATGGGGACTTGGGTGGCGTCCATGAAGATACCTCCCGTGGACCCGGCACGACCGGCGTGGATCTCCTGCGCCATCGCGAGGATGACCTCGGAGCGCGTCGACTGTTCGGCGGTCCCGGGAAAGTAGCGCTTGAGAAATTCCTCCCCCGCGCGGTTGCGGAACACCGCGCCGGCGTTGATGAAGCCCGTGGGATGCGGCGCGAAACCAAACAGCTCCACGGGAGAACAGCACATCGCCTGAAAGTCGATCATCTCGATGCCGAGGAGATCGACGCCGGCGCGAAAACCCAGCACGTAGCCGTCGCCGGTCACCTGCGGCGGATTGTCGTTCACGTAGAACAGTCCGCTGCCTCCGCCGGTGGCGAGAATGACCTGCTGCGCGGAATAGGCGATGAGGTGTCCATGCCGGTAGTCGACGCCCCATGCGCCCACCACGCGCCCGTCGCGTTTGATGAGATCGACCACCGACGCGAGCGAGTGTTTCTCGATGCGCGCATCCGCGTGAAGTTTCCGGGACAACACCTTGGTCAGCATGTTGCCCGTGGTGTCGTAATGGTGGCAGGCGCGCGGCTGCGAGTGACCGGGAAACGCCTTGAGATCCAGTTCGCCGTCGGGGCCGCGGATGAAATCCGCCCCCCATGCCTCGAGGTCCCTCACCACATCGATAATCTCGTAGACCCAGGTACGTGCGAGCTCGGCGTCAATCAGCTCGCCGCCATGCTTCAGGATGTCGGCAAGGTGCGCCTCCGGGCTGTCGCCCTTGCCCATCGCCGCCGCAAAGCCGCCGCGCGCGACCGTTGTCGTGCCGCTGGTGGCGCGACCCTTCGTGGCTTGTATGACGCGTACACCCGCATCGGCGCATTCGAGGGCCGCCATCGTGCCGGCGGCGCCGCCGCCGACGATCAGGATGTCGGTGTCGAAATGCGCGATCGGCATGACCGGACCCATCATTGCGCTCCGCAGCGCGTGGATCGCACCGCCTGCGTGCCGCTGATCGCCAGGAACGCCTCGACGCACGCATCCGCGAAATCGGGGTCGTTGATGTGCCGCGGAACCTCGTCGATGCGCCCGATGCGCAGTTGCGCTCGTAGCGATTCGACAAATGCGCGGTCGGTGTCAGGCTGCGCCCAGAATCCCAGCTCGTTGCCGGCAAGGTCATATGTCCGGCGCTTGGTGTGCTCGCTGAATCCGCCGACCGGAATCAGGACGCGAACGGGCCCTTTGGCGGCATTCAAACGCTCCGCAAATACGCGCCCGAGCGCCTCGAACTCGGCTGCGTTGGTACGCATCAGCAGATTCTGCGCGTTGTACTCGAAAAACTCGCGTGCGCGGTAGCGCTCGGGCACCCCGCCGACCCAGAAATTGGCGTGATCGGTGGCCCCGGGCACCACCACCTGCGGAAGCCCCATCGCACCCGGCCCGGTCAGGCGCCCGTCGCCGGCGCTGTACACGCCGCCGACGACCAGATCGGTGAGTTCATGAGTGGTGATATCGATGACACCCGCCAGTTCGCCCTCGCGCGCGAGCCGCTCAAGCGCGCGGCCGCCGATACCCGAGGCGTGGAACAGGATCACCTCATGGCCGTGCTCCTCCAGCCGCTTCGCGACACGGTCCACGCAACCCGCGGTTCCGCCAAATGACGAGACGGCCACGAGCGGCGCGCCCGCCTGCGTGCTCGCGACCTTGCCCGCCCGGCTCGTCGCTGCCGCGGCGACGGCGACCGCTGCATTCTCCATCACCGCCCGCGTGATGCGATTGAGCGACACGTCGCCGATCGACGGATACATCGCGATGTCCGCCTCGGCCACGTACCACTGGACCGCGCCGCTCGCCGCCACCGCACTCACCATCGCCTTCGGCACCAGATAGGGCAGCGCGCGCATGATCGCGCACGCGAGGTGGGTCCCGTTGGCGCCGCCCAGCCCGATCGCCGCGTCGAGTGCGCCGGCCGCGAACGCGTCGCGCAGGATCCTGCCGCCGCCAGCGATCATGCGCGTCGCCGCCTCGCGGCGATCCATGCCCGCAAGTTGCGCCCACTCGACTCCGTCGGCGCGTGCCAAGACAGCCCCCGGAACATCCGCTCCGGCACTTTGGTGCGGCTTCAGTGATAGATCGATCACCCACGGACGCACGCCTGCGCGCGCGAGACAGTCGGCGACGAACAGCGCTTCCGCGGCCTTGGTGTCCAGGGTCGCGAGAACCGCAACGGTCGGCTGGGGCTCGGTCATCGATTCAGGTAACTCGGTGCCGGCACGTCGACTCCCACCGTCGCGCTACGCGGGCCCGGCCTGCCCGATGCGGCGCACGGGCGCACATGGTATGTGTAGCGGTGTCCACCGAGCACGGCATTGTCCACCCAGAAGGCGACCTTCACCGCATCGATGAGTTCGGCGTGGCCACGCGCTTCGGCGCGGTAGACCTCGTAGTGAGACGCGCCGGCAGCCTTGGGCCACTTCAGTTCCACGC
>Ga0224495_10002886_pt1 | contig 10880 bp, 6 predicted proteins | sample SF_Jul11_sed_USG_FD_168128 | JGI IMG/M metagenome (GOLD analysis project Ga0224495, IMG submission 168128) | Sediment microbial communities from San Francisco Bay, California, United States - SF_Jul11_sed_USGS_4_1 | ecosystem: Environmental > Aquatic > Marine > Sediment | place: USA: California...
TAAAGTTACATGATTGAAAAAGGTTTCGACTTTTGTTAAGGTACTCATGGGCCATCCTTTCAATAATGTTTACAATACGGTTTGCAAACATTATACGAGCGATTTTAGGATGGCCTACATATTATCTTAAATCCGGTAAGCCCCCTAATAATGCCCTGAAACGAAAGAATTTGCAATGGTTTTCTCTCGGCAATGCGTATAAACACTGATATAATCGGCAGTTCCTTGTATTGGGGCGTCTTTTCTGGTATAATGTTAAGATTGATGAATTCATCGTGTTTACGGAATATCGGACCTATGCGGGGTTGTTGATGATTCGTAAAATATGTCTATTGCTATGTGTATCTGTCCTTTCCTGCGGTTTGCAGGCACGGCCGCTCAACATCATCATTGTTACCAGCACAGACAGTTCCGAAGACGGCTATGCCGAATTTCTGCAGGAGATCTATCTGGATAATGCTAATGTAGAGATCGATGATGACCGGTACAAGGAATCCTCACTGACCGAAGGCGAAAAACTACAGCTTGCCGCCGCCGACCTGATCATCGTTTCCAGCGACAATACAAGCGGTGATTACAACGCCGACTCGGCTTTCTGGGCCTCATTGCCCGTTCCGATTTTGAGCCATAATATCTCTGTTTGCCGAAGCAACAATCATGACAACTGGGACTGGTTCAGCAGCGACCAAACCACTGTGTCTGTTTCAGAATTTTATGCCGTCGACCCCAACGACACCATCTTCGACGGGATCGATCTGGATCCTAACAGCATCACGATTTTTGATGTCAACGAGGTCCTCCCTGTCCCCGACGAACCTTATCTGGGGTATGGTACGCTGCTGGCTACCGATAGTTCGGGGCTGCCTGTCATCGTCCGCTTTGACGGCACCGAACCGAATTATTATGACGGCTCGCTGTATGATCCTAATGGCATGCCTCGAATTTACTTCGCCATGCCCGACGAACCGGCAACCTTCTTTGAAAACGCAACCGAACCGGCAAAGCAACTGCTGCGAAATGCCGTTACGGGCTTACTGCCCGAATGCTGGTTGGTCGGAGACGTTGACTGCGACCGTGATGTGGACATGATGGACCTTTCAGGATTGGCTGCCGACTGGCAAAGCCCGGTCCCCCGGCAGACCGACCCGCCATTGACGGATATCCTCGTGGACGGACAGGTGAATATCGAGGACTTTGTGGTATTGGCGATGTTCTGGCTGGAGGGCTTTGACGACATCGCCCCCTTACCCGATCCTTCCGAGTGGACGGATACCCCTGCGATCCAGGATGGCGGTTTTGTCACAATGAAAGCCAAAAGCACGGATGATGATCTTCACGGGATTCAATATGCCTTTGACTGTATTGAAGATCCGAATCTTTCAAGTGGTTGGCAGTATGGCAGGGACTACATCCCTGATAATATCCCCGTTGGCGTCACTCTGTCGTTTGAAACCAAAGCACGCGATACGTCCAGTCGATTCAATGAGACCGCTTATTCATCAATGGAAACCGTCAGAACCGACGGCCTTTTTTATTATTCGGCCGACGCCTCCGCCGCCGTCGCATTGGATGACCACCGCTTCATCATGGCTGACGATGAATTCAACATCCTGCAGGTCTATAACTGGAACCTGCCGCAGTCCGATCCAAATACGGAAACCGACATCTCATCCTCGCTGACACTTGATCCGAACCACCCTGAAGTTGACATCGAAGGTGCCACATGGTTTAACAGCCGCATCTTCTGGATTGGCTCACACGGGCGAAGCCGGGACGGCGACTATTGGCGAAGCCGTTACAACTTTTTTGCCACGACCATTGCCCCCGACGGCACTGCAACCGTCGATGGTGTCTATGACACCCTCATCGACGACCTGATCCAGTATGACCGAACATGGAATCTCGGACTTGAAGCGGCAATCGGCACAACGGGCGACCAGATTGATCCGAATACGATTGCTGACCTTGCCCCGAAGGTCAACGGATTGAATATCGAAGGACTTTGCACGACAGCCGACGGTTCAAAAATGTATATCGGTTTCCGTAACCCAAGACCGGAAATCGATGGTAAGATCATGGCACTGGTCATCCCGCTGGCCAATCCCGAAGCGGTGGTTCTAACCGGCGCGGACCCCAACCTCGAAGCACCGTTATTCATTGACCTTGATGACCTAGGCATTCGAAGCATGCAATACAGCCCGGGCATCGGCGAATACCTGATCGTCGCAGGTTCCCATCAGGGCGGCGATGATGCTCCTATTCAGTATCTTTATAATTATGATTTCACAGTACAGGATAGAGATAAACTGGCCACGTTTTCAGATATCACGCCGGAAGCGATCTTTCAATTTCCCGATGCGAACGACATCAACCTGCTCAGTGATGACGGCACCCGTCTGATCGACACCCCTTCCGGCCCGGTCGAGAATAAATACCTGCCGCGTGAGCAAAGGACCTTCCGTACACGAACCATCAAACCCTAATCCCGACAGTAGAGTCTATGAGAAAATCCCTTCACACAATTGGCATCATCACACTAATAACCGCTTTATCATTCGAGGCCGGGGCCGAACAGTTCTTTCGCGGCAGCGCCGACGCCTCTGCGGCGGTCGCCTTGGACTCCGAGCGGTTTATCATGGCCGACGATGAGGATAATATCCTGCGAGTTTATAACTGGACGCAGTCTGGTTCCGACCCAAACTGCCAAACGGATATTTCCGCGGCCATCGGCTTTGCCCCGAAACACCCCGAGGCCGACATCGAAGGAGCAACCCGGCTTAACGACCGAATCTTCTGGATCACCTCGCACGGGCGCAGTAAAAGCGGCGCCTTTCGACCCGGTCGCTGTCGGTTTTTCGCTACGCGCATGGCTCCTGACGGATCCGCTGCCGTTGAGGGCGTTTATCGAAACCTGATCGATGATCTGATCACTTACGACAAGCAATACAAATTAGGGCTTCAGGCCGCCATCGGAACCGTGGGCGACCGGGGCAGCCCCAAAAAAAAGGGCAAACTGGCCCCGAAGAAAGAGGGACTCAACATTGAGGGCCTCTGCACAACCGCCGACGGATCGCAGATGTTCATCGGGTTTCGAAATCCAAGACCGAATAAGATGGCATTGATCATCCCGCTGGCCAATCCCGAAACAGTCGTTTTAAAAGGTGAACACCCACTATTCCGCCCCCCCATTCTGATTGATCTGCAAGGATTGGGCATCCGCAGTATCGAGTATTCGCCCGATCTCAGAAAATATCTCATCATTGCCGGTTCCCACGAAGGCGGAGACGATGCGCCCGCTTTTGACCTTTACACATACGAACCCGAAAATCAAAAAACTCATAAACTGGCAACCTTCTCAGATATCACGCCGGAAGCAATCTTCCAATTTCCGAATGCAAACGACATCAACCTGCTCAGTGACGACGGCACCCGCATCATCGACACCCCCTCCGGCCCGATCATCAATAAAGAATTACCCCGCGAGCGACGAACCTTCCGCACACGAACGATCAAACCGTAATCTCATCTATAGGGATCGCGGTTGAAAATTCCCGTTTCTGCGCGGCTATGTTGCGTTGCGACTGTTAGTTACGACTATGCTCGCGGGAATTTACTACCCTGAAGGGCATAAATGAATTGATTTCAGCCCCAAGACTCCTTTTTTCAAATCCTTTCTTGACGGATGGGGGTGGTTCGTGTACTCTTTGAGGCCGATTATGGAATTTGATTAAGGAAAAGTGTACGCGCTGGACCGGCAGAGAGAAACGAACATTACCCTAACAAATAGAAAGGACAAAAACGATGTATACGATGATTGTGGACGTTATGGCACGTGAAATTCTGGATTCCCGCGGCAACCCCACCGTTGAGGTGGATGTGCTGCTGGATGACGGTTCATTCGGCCGCTTCGCGGTTCCCTCCGGCGCCAGCACCGGTGCCTACGAGGCCTGCGAACTGCGTGACAGCCGCGCCAAACGCTATATGGGCAAGGGCGTACTCAAGGCCGTCAAAAACGTCAATGAAGTGATCGCCCCGGAGATTCTGGGCATGGACGCGCTCGCCCAGGAAGAAATCGACGCGTTCCTGTGCTCGCTGGACGGCACCAAGAACAAGTCCAAACTTGGCGCCAACGCCATCCTCGGCGTTTCGCTGGCGGTTGCCAAGGCCGCGGCCGCTTCGGTCGACCAACCCCTGTACCGCTACATCGGCGGCTGCAACGCCAATGTGCTGCCCGTGCCGATGATGAACGTCCTGAACGGCGGCTCGCACGCGGACAGCAACGTCGACTTCCAGGAATTTATGATTATGCCCGTCGGCGCCAAGGACTTCCCGCAAGCCCTGCAGATGGGTGCCGAAATCTATCACACGCTCAAGGGCGTCCTTAAGAGCAAGGGCCTGAGCACTGGCGTCGGCGACGAAGGCGGTTTCGCCCCGTCACTGGCCAAAAATGAAGACGCTGTCGAACTGCTGGTTGCGGCCATCAAGAAAGCCGGCTACAAACCCGGCAAAGACGTCTCCATCGCGCTGGACCCGGCCACGACTGAAATGTGGGTCAAATCCTCCAAGGGCTATAAGTTCTTCAAGTCCGACCCCAAAAAGACGACCACCTCAGACAAGATGATCGCTCTGTGGGCCGATTGGGTCAAGAAATATCCCATCGTCAGCATCGAAGACGGCCTGGCCGAAGACGATTGGGCCGGCTGGGAAAAACTGACCGCAAAACTCGGCAAGTCCTGCCAACTCGTCGGCGACGACCTGTTTGTCACCAACACCGAACGTCTGGCCACCGGCATCAAGAAGGGTTGTGCCAACTCGATCCTGATCAAGGTCAACCAGATCGGCACGCTGACCGAGACACTCGAAGCGATCGACCTGGCCAAACGCAACGGCTACACCGCCGTCATGAGCCACCGTTCCGGCGAAACCGAAGACAACACCATCGCCGACCTGGCAGTCGCTACCGGCGTGGGTCAGATCAAGACCGGTGCCCCCTGCCGCAGCGACCGGGTTGCCAAGTACAACCAGCTGCTTCGCATTCACGAAGAACTGGGTTCGGCAGCCAAGTACGGCGGAGAAATCTTCAAGTACTAAACGGCCAAACGTCGATACAGGGCACAGGGGCATATTGCCACTGTGCCCTTTTTTATGTCGCTAAAAAGAGCCATGATGCCGATGTTATATCCTTAAAAATCCCGAGATGTCCACTAAAAGGAAAAAGAAATCTTTGGACGAAAACACCTCTAATGATATGGATTCCATTTCATCCGGACATCGTGTAAAGAAAATACTTTCGAGCAAAAAATTCATACTCCTTGCTTTATTGCTTTTCTTTTCATTCTCTCTGAATTTCATCGGCAATGAATGGGGGCTGACAGGATTTTCAACATGGCAACCCGATACCATCGAAGGAGACAGAACTGTCACCAACATGCAGTTTCTCTTCAAAACCTGGAGACACAAATATCCCAGGGGGCAGTATTTCATCAACGCCATTTTCTACTATCCCGTTTTAAAGCGCTGGGAAAAGAATCCCGTTACTCTGACAGATGCATCCGGCCAAAGGCGTCTGTCTGCACTGTCGCTTGAACGTCTTGTGGTCTTGGCGGAAATCTCTCGCTGGATTATGCTGTTTATGAATCTTGGAACTATTATTGCTGTTTTTTTGACTGCATACTATTTGTTAGGGGACTATTTGTCAGCCTTTCTGGCAGGATTTACCATATCGTTTTCTAATTTATTTGTATTTTATTCAAGTTTCGGACATGTTGATGTGCCTTTTGTTTTCTGGTTTGCATGGTCTGGATATTTTGCAGTCAGAGCAATATATGAACAAAAATGGCTTCACATTATCCCAGCCGCACTCTTTGGAGCTTATGCCGTGTGTACGAAAGACGCTTACGGCGGTTATGTTATCGGGCTTGGATTGACTTATCTAATACTAATAAGTATCAATCAATACAAAGATACAAAGGATTTTATTAAAATACTTAAAGCAGTTTTCAGTATAAAGCTGTTGGTTGCAACAATTATTTTTGTTGCTCTCTGTTTGATTATGAATGGTTTTCTATCAGGACCGGATGAATTTCTTGGGCGCCTTAAGACATGGAACAGCGATAAACATTTCTACTCAAGTCGCACCCAACTATCGCTCTTAAGAAGCGCTTATCGAGGATTGCACACCGGATTGGGATGGCCCCTGCTGATTCTGTTGGCAGCTGGAATTATAAACGCCGCGATCCGCAGACGAAAATTGCTGATCCTCAGCCTTGTTCCTTTGATTGTTTTTTATCTTGTGACGGTTGTACGCATACATTTTGTGGCAGACAGATTCATGTTAGCAGCCTATGTGGGTTTTTCATTGTTGATCGGCTCATTCTTAGCCGATTGGATCCGCTTGAAAAGAATTCCTTTCATTGTACGATATTCCTCGATCCTTGTTCTTTTGGCCTTGACAGTATTTTACTGTATTGGTCTTAAGCTTGACATGAAATATGATGCACGAATCAGAGCTGAAAAATGGTTCCATAATAATGTCAGCAAGGACAAGATTGTCGGTGCAGCTCTCGGCGGGGGCTCTGCACCTCGAATTGGGTATCAAGGATATAAACAAATCTTCCTTTGGAACAGCAAAGGCATCCCGACATCGAAGGGGTCTATACAATTCTTTCCTGATTATCTCATAATGTCCCAAAAAGTCATCCCGAGAGAAACAAAATTTGACCACGCGTTCAGAAAAGAACTCTATGCCGGTCAAACAATGTACAAATTGGTTGCATCGTTTGACTCACTCTACTTTGATTCACCCTACTCTATCTATTCACTTGCGGTTTGGCCCTATCAGCGCACTTATCTAGTGAGTATCCCCGTTGACATCTTTAAAAAACAATGAGTTAAGAATTTTAATTTGGAATGCTGAGGCTGGTTTTGACAATTCGTTTCATATTGTTCGCCGTGTTCTTTCTGGTCGGAGCCGGGGCCATTGTCTTGTCGATTCTGTGCGAGCCGGAACTTAAAGACTATTATGAAAACCGTGCCCATCTAATCGAGATCCAGGAGCAAAACGAAAAGATCAAAGACCTCACCCAGAAGTACGAAGCCCAGATCGCTCTGATCGAATCGGAACCCAACATTCTCAAACGACTCAGTCCCCTGACGTTTGGGCACAAGCCTCAATCGCCGGATACAGCGTTTCCGCAAGCCGATAATGAGACGCTCCGCAATCAGACGAAAAAACTCCTGTCCCAAATACAGGAAAAACCTTCGGAAAATCCTGTTCCGAACTGGCTGAATCGTGTTCTGGACATTAAAACACGCCTCGCATTATTCGTCGCCGGGGCCGGACTAATTCTGATCACTTTTATCTTTTTTACATCCAATAACCAAAAGCATTGAGACAACGCCAATTAAGAAGACAAGGCGATCCTGTTAACCTTGAAATATTCTGATTTTGGAGTGATACAAGTAAAACAAAACCCGATTTGGGAATCGCTTCCCAAATCGGGTTCTGCCAATCAACTACCCCTGAAAGGGGATGAAGGGAACAACGATTTCATTTCCCTTCAAAGCTCTCTGCTACCGCATCAGTAGCCCCTCTATATATATAAAGCGAATGAGCGGGCGTTTTTTTGATTATAAAATCTGAAAATTTTAATTTTTTTTCCCTACCCCCCTACTTTCCTTTTTTTGACCCGAAAACGGCCCCTTTTGCAGGAAACATCCTATCATTGCCGATATAATGAATTAGGGCATTTACACCCAATAACCGTATTTACAATATAAAAAACAAGGAAATTCAGTGAAACACGGAACTTTATACCGTACCGCGGCAGAATTTATTCTGCTTTGTGCATGCATTTTTTTATTTCTTAGTGTGATCAGTTTTGACATAGGCGATGCCCCGAGTCCGTATCTCTGGCCGCAACATCAGGAAACAGCAAACTTATGCGGGCCGGTCGGTGCATTCTGCGCATATTACTGCCTGAACTATTTCGGTCCCGGCGTCCTTCTGGCATTTCTTTCCGGAGCAATTGCAATGATTATCCTGCTTTGGGGCAGGCCTGTCACCCAACCGCTGTTGCGGCTGATGGGGCTGATTCTCGTCGTGACGGCGGTATCGGCCACATGGTACATGGTCTGGCCGGATAACCCGGTCGCGTTGTACCGGACCGGTTCATTTCCCTATGGTAACGGCGGGGTCCTCGGTGTTGCAACAGCACGCTATTTAACGCTGCATCTCGCCAAATTAGGAACGTGGCTGGTCGTGTTGTGCTGCTGGACAGTCGGGGCTCTGCTGCTGGCCGATTCGCTGGTTTTCGCAATGGTTCGCGGGATCGGGATGGGCGTATTGAAGATGTTTGGATTGGCCGAACCGGCCTGGAAGGCCGCCCGTGAGCATTCGCAATCGCTGGGCGATATCTGGACCCGGCTGAGCGAACGCCGAAAAGAACAGGCCAAGAGCTTTTCCGAAGCAGTGCGCAACTACCGGATAAATCAGTCAAATCAGGCTGAAACGACCCCGGCAGTCATGGGCAGCACATTTAAAACACTCGAACATGAACGTGACATTTCCGTTGAAAAAGCCGTCGGAGATGAGACGCCGCCGGAGAAAAAGAAAAAATTGCGGATTCGTAAACCTAAACCGCAAGCTCCGCCGCCAAAGAAAGACGTTCCCATCCAGAAAAGTTACGACGATTACCAGTTGCCGCCGCTGGATTTGCTTGAAAATCCCGAGGTCGGCTTCAGTGCCATCCAGACAAAAATGGTCAAGCATAAGGCCCAATCGCTGGAGGAACTGCTGCAGGAGTTCGGCGTCAATGCCAATGTCGTCAATGCCGAACCGGGGCCGGCGATCACCATGTATGAACTGGAGTTGGCGCCGGGTGTGAAGGTCAGCCAGATTTCCACACTCGCCAATGATATGGCCCGTGCGTTGAGTTCGGGTACGGTTCGCGTTGTCGCCCCGTTGGCGGGCAAGCACACCATCGGCATCGAAGTGCCCAACAGTCAGCGAGAAACCGTTCGTCTCAAAGACCTGTTCCAGAAAGGCGCAGCCAAAGCGAACAGGATGCAGATCCCGCTGTTTCTGGGCAAAAGCTCTTCCGGTGAAGCGCTGGTGTCGGATATGGCCGCGATGCCGCACATGCTGATCGCCGGCACCACGGGGTCAGGTAAAAGTGTCTGCATCAACAGTATCATCACCAGTATCCTGCTGACACGGCGCCCTGATGAGGTCAAGCTGATTCTGATTGACCCGAAGATGGTTGAAATGGCGATGTTCGAATCCATTCCGCATTTAATGGTGCCGATTGTGACCGAGATGCGGCGGGCCGAACAAATCCTCGAATGGGCCATGCAGAAAATGGACGAACGGTATGAACTGCTGGCCGAGGCACAGGTGCGTAACATCGCATCGTATAATCTGCTCAGTCAGGAGGAACTGATTGAGCGGTTTAATCCCTCCACGCCGGAAGAGGAGGCCAAGATTCCCAAAAAGCTGCCGCATATCGTGATCATTATTGATGAGCTGGCGGACTTGATGATGACCTCGGCCAAGGAAGTGGAAGCATGTATCGTCCGTATCGCCCAAAAGAGCCGTGCCATCGGGATTCATTTGGTACTGGCCACGCAGCGGCCGCAGGCGACGGTTGTGACCGGCCTGATCAAATCGAACATGCCGTCGCGGATCGCGTTTCGGGTGGCGGCACGGATGGACAGCCGGATCATCCTGGACCAAAACGGCGCCGAGACACTGCTGGGTCAGGGTGACATGCTGTTCCTGAAGCCCGGCACCAGCGAACTGGTTCGCGCACAGGGGGCATTTCTGGAGGACACTGAGATCCGCGGCATCGTAAAGTTCCTCAAGAACGTCGCTCAGCCGCAATTCAGCCAGGAGTTGATGCAGTTGAATACGGTTGACCTCAGCGCCGCTAAAAAGGATGACCTGTTTGAGGATGCTGTACGAATCGTGCTGGAAACCCAGCGCGGCAGTGTGTCGCTGCTGCAGCGGCGGTTGGGGATCGGTTATGCGCGGGCCTCCCGGATTATTGAAACTATGGGGGCGACGGGACTGCTGGGCGAATACAAAGGCAGCCAGGCGCGCGAAGTGGTGATGACGCTGGATGAATACGAGGCGATGCGAAAGAACATGGTCGCCGATGAAGTCGCCGGTTACAAGGACCTGACGGAAGATTTTGACGAGGACGAAGACGAATATGAATATGAAGAAGGAGAATATGAGGAGGAAGATGGTGAAGAATACGAAGAGGCCGCCGAATACATCGACGATGACGAATACGAGCAGGCGTAGAAAACCGACGATGCGCCGCCGATAGCGCGGATTTGCACCGATTTTAAGACTGGCCGGAAGTTGGCAACAACCCCACTCGATAATGCCGTTCGGAGGCAAAAACAGATAATTTCACGGAAATTCGCCTGATGTATTGACAGATCGGCCGGCAGACGGTAAAATTCGCCCTTTTGCTGGGCAGCGGGGTTTGCCCCCGGCGTAATGGTGGATGTAGCTCAGTTGGTTAGAGCACTAGATTGTGGATCTAGGGGTCGGGGGTTCGAGTCCCCTCATCCACCCTTAACAGGACCGTTTGCGTTTTTTGCCAGTATCGCGAACGGTAACCTGTATTCTGCACAAAGACTTATGCCGTTTAATTCCAAGTTCGAGAACACCGAATTTGCAATTTGGCGTTTTTGAGGCGGTTTTAACGTAACATATTGCTTTGAAAGGTCTTGTGCGAGTTCGAGAGGGTGTTCGCTTGAAATAGTGTTATATTTCAAGGAACTTTTTGGATTTGTCCGATAACAGTGGCATGGTTTAACTGTTTTTTTAGGAGTACTTACCATGCCAGCAAAACTGATTGACCAAACGG
>Ga0224495_10002887_pt1 | contig 10879 bp, 10 predicted proteins | sample SF_Jul11_sed_USG_FD_168128 | JGI IMG/M metagenome (GOLD analysis project Ga0224495, IMG submission 168128) | Sediment microbial communities from San Francisco Bay, California, United States - SF_Jul11_sed_USGS_4_1 | ecosystem: Environmental > Aquatic > Marine > Sediment | place: USA: California...
TAACCGGGCCGGGACATTCGATTTTGATCGGGTCTTCATATGTCGTCCTCATTATACCATATTCCTGACGACGTATAAAATACCACCCGCGAAAATTCATGTCATGCAGGCTTACCGAAAAGACACGGCCTTTGTAGTTGTAAAATAGTTGTACGGTTTGCATGGCAGAATACTATAACACTCCGCAATCGAAAGAGCCGAGAAACAGGGAATACAAAATATGCCTACGCAAAAGGTCCATATTACGTCTACTCGACATGTGTACGCCACTGCATTCCGTAAAAATGATGAATCGCACAGATTAATTCTCTAATTACAGGAGCCGAAACTTCGATTTCAAGTTCTTCCCCATGGGGAAGAATCTATCAACCTCTCTCTTGACTCAAGCAACTAACCGGTGCCACTTCTGCTGACGGGATGACGGGAATCACACCTCAAAAAAATGCCAGTAGTCTCATTGTGTGATTATCTTACCATAAGATATACAGGTAAAACCACTTTCCGTTCAATTTCATTTACACTAAAAGTCAGCTCGATATTCTCTGTCGAGCCACCCAGATTGAGAGTGTCAATATCATTAACATATACTTTACATAGAATTCCTTTTTCATTTTGATTACATACTGGCAGGATATTAGAAATTGAAGAGTGGACTTTGTTGATATGCAATTCTCCTGTCAAATCAGTTAAAAACTGTACTTCTTTTTTATATTCTTTTGATTTATCATTAATGAAAAAAGAAATAGACTCTGGATACCAAAAGACTGAATTTTTTACAAAGCCAGATATCATTAATTTATGAAGGGGCTGTTTCTTATCATTTGTGATTATTCCTACCGATATCATTTCTTTATCTTTGAGAGGCCTAGCTCTATAACCTACAGTAATAGTTCCTATTTCTCCCGGAGCAAAAAACTCTTTTGAAGCCTTAGCTTTAGTACAACCGCACCCAGTTACTAAATTTTCAATATGTAAAGGCTTCTTCCCAGTGTTTTTAAATTGAAAATCATGCGTTATTGAACTCCCTTCATTAATAGAACCCCAGTCAAAGAATTGATCATCTAAAAAGGTTAATTGGGGTGGAGCATTTTTTAATAAAAGATATGTTGTAACAACCGACACTGACACCAAGACTAGAACAGCAAAAAATAAGATTCTCACGCTTTTTTTCATATCCCTCCTCTCCTCATTTTGAAAATTATCAAAGAAAGAATCACGATCACAAAAACAGCGGCAATGCATCCTATTTTGTAGTACTTAGTTATGAAACTTTTTTCGTGACGTTGAGACATATCATTTACATTTATAGATTCCCCAGTATTAATTACTTTCTCAGCATTTGAGGATACATGAATGCCTTCTTCATTTATATTCTCCTTGCTATTTTCTTTTTCAACATTTAAATTTGGAATTGTATCATAAGCACCAAGTCCTGAAGACAAAATCTCATCTTTGCCTCCAACAGTATAACCCATATCCCAAAAATGGTCCCAAACTCTGCAACCTTGAGGAAATTTAATAGAGAATCTTTCCTCTGGAATCGAAGCATTAATTTTCACAGTCATGTCATCAATTACTAATTTTCTTTTTGGGACTAAGGGTTCATAGCTAAATATGCCTTGCTTTCGCACTTCTTCCGGAGTTAGCTTCTCGAATTCTTCTTGTGAAAGATTCGAGGGTTTTTGGCACCCAGTAATGCCATATGTAGTCCTTTCTCCAGCAACCGGAAACCAGATATCGCCAAATTTTTGTAGCTTAATATTTTCTACTACTCGACAAGGAATTTTCCAACGATTATTCCCGTCAAAGCCAAAATACTTTTCAAATCTCAACGGTCTGTAATCGCGATCAGGATCGACCCAGACTCTGACATCGTAGGTTCTTTTCACTTCCGGATCAGTTTCTACATTGAGAGCTTCAATAACTATGCACTTATGCCCGTTTATTTCATCATATTTGGGCCAAATTGTAAGAGACTTTGATTCTGATAATACCTCGCCAAGTGTTTGACGACTCAATTCTCTAGCATCAAAGCCGAGCAGAGTATTAGGGGTCATAAAAGCCCTAAAGGTCTCGGGATCAATAGAGTTAATAGTACCAGATGCATCATCGTGCTGAATCCTTAGGAGCATTTCTTTTTCGCCATCAAACGTTTTTGTAATCGAAAATTCACGGGCAACTTTTGGATCGAGTTTTTCGGGGCGAAAACTATATTTTGTGCCTGTATAAAACTCTTTTCCTCCCGCATATCCCCATTCGTATTCATAAGCAATTTGGTTATTATTGCTTGGAACGCTCCCTGTTATTTTTGCAACAACATCTCGAATCTCATTCTCATGAACTTTAATTCTTCCAACTATTTCTTGAGCGTCTAACAGGACTTCCGAATAACATAAGCTAATTAAACAAAAGAAAACAAATATGCAATTTCTCAGCATTATCTCTGCTCCTTAATTGACATTTATCATTTACATGGTTAAGAAACACTGTTGGCTCCTTATAAAACATTGATGACTATAGTAGACGATTATACTACAAATCACATCGTAGTGCCAAGAATATTTTTTACCTCTGTCATTTTTTATGAAATTATTGTACGAATACAGTTTCTATGCCTATACTTAAGTAAACTTTGCTAACCTTATGATTGTGGCATTTTGGGGAACGAGTTATAACTCGCCCAACTTTGTCGGACACTTTCATCTACAACCTTAATAAAGTAAGGTCTTGCTGACTTATACCAACAAGACCTTTAGGCTCGACTACGCACTACATTTGTCTATGTTGCAATCATTTTCTGTATCTGTGCCGCCTGTTGTAGGGCAAGAGCAATGATCATCCCAGTTTCCTGAGCACGAATATGAGTATTTATCACCACACTTCAAAACCTTATCTCCGGTTTGATAGTAACAAGAATCATCTGAGTCGCCTGTATATCTACAATAGAATTTTGATGTGCTATTTTTACACCGGTAGCATGTTCCTGAACAAGCACTTCCACTTGAGCCAGTACAACCCTCAGGCCAAGGCAAGTTGTCCTCGTCCAATATCATGTGTCCTCCACAACCAGAGGTCTCTTCACATACATTGCATGAGTGTGAATCTGTACCGGCAAGTGCTTTCGGCAGAAAAGATAAAGCAGCAACGCCAATAAATAATATAACAATCGTCAATAAGTTTTTTTTCAAGAGTTTCATGTTTTTCCTTTCATTTTATTTCAAGTATAACATTAGAAATTAACATACAGCATAAATCAAATTTCACACAATTGTTAACAACAGATAACACCTCCCTTCTTATTCCAACATAATTTACAATTTATCACTTTTTTGCATAAGTACGAATATCTATAATGTCCTCAGGTATAGGAACATCTTCTTCCCATGATTCACGGACTATCCCTCCTTGAATGCATACCGAAACCGGGGTAGTTACAAACCATTCTTTGCCTGCATCAAGTTTGCCAAGGATGCAGTAACTGTCTTGACTGATCGGAGTGGAGTTAGCTTGTGCATACGGAGGCACTTCAACTAGGGCAAACTGTAGAAAACCTTTATTGCCTTTTAAATCTCTAACCATCTGCTCAATCTTCGGAATTGCTTCTGCGCAAGCTGGACAATCATGATGATACAACACCACCAGCCAATTGCCTGTTTTTAGTTGGTTGCCAATATCAATATGCTCTAAAATCGGTAACTCCTTGCCGATCCACGTTTCCGGTTCCAGGACTTCATATTCGGTTGTCGCCATCGCCGGCTCATTTAGAATTAATAAAGGTGAGCTAACAGCAATTGCACTTAGACCTAACACAAAAACAACTCCAAGTGTAATTGGATTCGGCAGCGGTTCCAACCAATGAGGAATATGTAATACTCTTTGCATTTCCATTTTTGGCCTGAACAACGCCAGTAATACCACAGCCGGCAGATCAATCGCAAACAGCGTAATCCACGGATTCACATGCACATTTCCAAAACACCCACAGGATGCTGCACCCGTCAGTCCCTTATACAGCGTTATACAGCAAAATAGCGAAAAACATCCCAATGTCACCAACCATGAGGCACGTTTAAACAATCCTGACAAAAGCCAGATGCTCAATGACAACTCAAATTCAACTACAAAAATCAAAAAATACCGGTTCGACCAGATATCCACATTCGCCATCGGTGTAGTCAACAGTTCATGTCCCTTCAATACTGCACCAGCTAAAAGCAACAAGCCCAATATTTTCAAGACAATATTATTTGCTGACATTTTCATCACCTATCACTTCTCTTTCAGTCTTTATCATTAATGAAATATCCTCGCGGATTTTTTTAATGTACTCATCATACTGAGCCATTGAACAAACCGATTTGCCCTTATCTGCCAGAAGTAATTGATTCAATGTCATAAGCATGTTTGAAGCGATTTGGACTTGTTCTGACAGTAAATCTAAAACCTGCTGCTTATTTTCAACCTGAATATGACCATCATTAACTCCATACCATGCCAAAGACCGCATATTGATCAGGAATACACAAGTATGAATGGAGCTAATAGCTACATTGGACTCCTCACTCTTAAATGCATTCAGCCATTTTTCAAATGCCTCGATATTGGGCGTTTGTTTACATTGAATCACTTCTCCCGAAATCAGATTCTCAATCTTCACGCTATATTGATCTGCAACTTCCTTAATAGCCTTCGGATCTTCAGCTAAAATCCTATATTGGTTATATTCCGGCCAAGCAAACCGCCACAAATCTTTAGATTCAATCAGCAGATCAATTGTATCAACTTTAATGCCATCCTCAGCTAACAACTTCTGCAGTCGTTTCGTCCAAGGAAATTCCCGCTCAAACCACTCCCGACGTTGATCAATCCATCGGTCAAAATTAACATCTTCAAGCTCACAATAAGGTACATAGACAAGTGATAATCCTGCTAACTCCGAAAGATCCTCTTGTGTTGACATGTACATCTGAACAGGTTCAACAGGCCTTTGCCCCTTAGCCCATTGGGCAATTTGCATAGCATCACAGGTCACAGGGATTGACGGTTTCATGCCGGCTATGATTGAAGATTGAAATCCGCCTTTAACATTAATTCTATGGGGCGGATAGTAGGGCGGATTTATGCACAAAACAATTAAAAACAATTCAATTTCTTGCAACGTAAAGCGTTTTTACGGTATCAAAAACGCTGTTTTCGGCTTGACACTGGAAAGAAGGATTGCTGGATCCTTCAAAAACTTCATTTAGAATTTATGTTCCGCATGACGGCTATACCGGAGACTTCATCGAAAGACTACATAATGCAACCACGTCAGAGCTTGTCAGCGAAGCGATTGGATATATCAAACATCAACTCTGGGGCGATGAGCCTGATTATACTCTCAAAGCCGGCGTTTCTAACTCTATAAACAAATATGTCGAATGCTTTTTTGATCAGCAAGAAATAACAGCTGAAATAATCATAAAGTTCGAGTACGAGAGAGGCGGCTTTGCTGGATATGAAGATATTGACAAAAGATTGATTGACAGCTTAGTCCCTGAAGAACACCTCGAAACTTATCGTCGCCAGATGCTGGGGTGGATAAAGGAATGCATAGATAAGTTAATAACAGACGGTAACATCGCAAAAATATCACGCGACGAATATATAAAAGAAGGAAGGCTTTTTCTTAGGAAATTGGATCGACAAGGTATTTTGAACTCTGTTGCCGCAAAACCATCTAATAAACAAATTATTGATCAAATTGATTTATCGCCGCACTACATCCGCCAGCTTGGTTTCATAAAACAGGAATTTGAGGAAAAATTAAATGCGGTGTGTGATTTTATGATGGCCGAAGATGACCGTTATCATTGGATCGAAAAGGGATTGATACACAGCAAGAGCGCCCATGAATTCGAAACAAATTTGACTCGCACCTGGGGTAATATTGCAGGTGAAGTCAAAGCCACACATGTAAATTCGGAACCTGAGCAACAAGGGGCGGCTGTTTATTTTCGGTGCAAACAACATAAAGCAAAAATAGAACAAAATGAACTGCCCGCACATTTCGTACCAGGGACATATCATCTTTTGGCAGATAAAGCCATGGTTGGCTGGCATCCTGACTGGAAGAACCTAAGCAAAAAGATTACGGAGACCTCAGAAATTGCAAGTCTTACAGAATGAAATATACACGGTAAATAACCCTGCATTGGGCGCATATCTATTATGGAAATACGCAATTGCATTTCGTAAAAATCATTGCGAATGCCAGTCATCGCCTGCGGTTTTGGCTTTCCTGGTGCTTCCAATGATCTTTCATAAGCCTACGCTTGACTTTTTACAGAGCACTCAGGCCAGAACGGGACTTGCCAAATTTTCAGAAAAATTCCTCAACAGGGATAATCAAAAAAGTGATTTACTGCTCAAGATACATAACAGGGCAAAAGAGATGCGAACTATCTCACTGCATTCAATGAAATTGGCGGTTTCAAAAAGGCTGATAGTCCTTGACCCCAAAACGGCAAGAGTTATTCCTTATGATGAGAATACAATAAGAAAACCCAAAGAAATTCCAACAATTATTGGATGTATGGAGAAGAATTCAGAAAAATTAGGTGTCTGGTTTGCTCAGAATTCGTTAAGGGATATATCATTTTATTTGAAAGTGAGTTTCTAATGAGATTTCAGCTTAAAAAGCTTATACTATGGCCCCGGAATACCGAAGATTTGCCCCGTGAGTTGGGGTTTGAAACCGGCAAATTAAATGTTATTACAGGAGCATCACGAACAGGAAAATCAGCAATAATCCCTATTATCGATTATTGTCTGGCTTCATCCAATTGCAATATCCCTGTTGATATCATCCGTGATTCCTGTTCCTGGTTTGGGGTTGTCGTTGAAACTGATGGTGAGCAGATATTATTTGCCAGACCGACACCTGAAGGCAATACCTCTTCTACTAAGATGTTTGTCCTGAGAGATCAGAAGATAGAAGTACCCTATGTGATTGATAACCCCAACAATACTGTGGAAAATGTCAAGTCCATGCTGGACGGCATGGCCGGCATTCCTCATATTCGTATGGATGCAGAGGAAAGCGGCTCCAATAATTTTAAATCACATGCCAGTTTCAGGGATTTTGTTTCATTCAATTTTCAACCTCAAAATATTGTAGCCAATCAAAATGTTCTGTTTTACAAAGTAGATTCTTACGAGTACCGGGAACGCTTAAAAAGTGTTTTTCCCTACGCTTTGGGAGCGGTTACGGCTGAAATTCTTGCTAAACAATATGAATTAAAAAAACTCAGGGGACTTTTGCAGAAAAAAGAGACTGAGTTTAAAAGACTTAAAGAAGTTTCTCAACGCTGGTTTACGGAAATAAAAGCGAATGTCGCAAAAACTGTGGAATACGGTTTATGGCCTGAAGATTTGGATTCAGACTCAAACGACGTTGATTACCTTGTGGCGGGCTTGAAGCAGATTGTAAATACTCCCAAGCCCAAGGTTGCGGTCACGGAAACGACTGTTGACAAAACTATAAACAGAATCAAGCAATTACGTGTCCTCGAAAATGATTTAAGTGTTCATATCGCCGAACTGCGCAACAGCTTATCCGAAATGGACAAGCTAAAATCGACCTTAAGTCACCATGGAAACATTTCTTCCTTAAAACGTGATCGTCTAAAACTTTCAGAATGGCTCCGTTCTGTGGATGACCAGAACAATGCATGTCCAATATGCGGCAGTTCTTGCCACGAAAGTCAAAACAGTCTGAATACACTTTGTGAGGCATTTAAGCAGTCTGAAGTAGAGGCGAACGCTATTATCGACTTCCCATCTGCGTTTCATCGAGAATACGAAAATATCAAAGAAGATATACGCCAAACCCTTGAAAATCAAAAAAACACTCAAAAACAGCTTCAAGCCCTTGAGCTTTCAACCGAAAAACAGAAACAGGAAAGATATAAACGTGATGGTGCTTTACGTTTTCTTGGTGTTTTAGATAATTCACTGAATACGTTTGCTGAGGTTCAGACTGATAGCGAGCTTGCCGAAGAAATAGATTCGCTAAAAGAGCAAATCACAGGACTTTCAGCAGATGTTTCGGAGCACAGCATCAAAGCCAGAATTGATGCGGCTTTGAAGAAAATTTCGCACAATATAGCTTCCACACTGCCATTTCTTGATGTTGAGGAAAAATATATAAAGGCGCCCTGCGAATTGAGTATTAAAGATCTGACTCTTAAGATTTCTCTTGATACAGGCACAAAACATTACCTATCACAGATCGGCAGCGGATCCAATTGGGTTTCATACCATATAGCCCTGACAATAGCACTGCAAAGGCTTTTTTCTAACGTCGGACAATGTCCGGTAGGAAGTTTTGTTGTCTACGACCAGCCCAGTCAGGTCTATTTTCCCCGCAGACTGGCTTCTGAGAAAGAAGATTCAAAGGAAGAAAAGGACCTTGCCATAGAAATGCATGATGAGGACGTTGTGGCGGTTAAAAAAATATTCAGTTCTTTGGCATCTGCGATAGGAACAGATGAAGGAAAATGGCAAGGAATCGTTTTAGACCATGCCCCGGGTTCGGTCTGGGAAGATATTGCCGGTATCCACCTCGTTGAAGAATGGAGAGATGGTAAAAAACTGGTGCCTCATGAGTGGTACACAGAATAATAAATTCAAAGACCCCTTAAATTTCAGCTGAATCAGTGATGGTAAAAACAAAATCGATATATCAAAAATCGGAAGAATCCGATGGAGAAAGAATACTCGTAAGCCGCTATTGGCCTCGTGGGCTTTCCAAAGAACGCTTGGCGCTTACCGAGCATCTAAAAGAAGTTGCCCCCGGTGTGGATTATTAAATGATTGGAAAGCTCAAAAAATAACATGGCAGGAATACGAAAGACGTTATTTAAAGGAAATGTCAACACAAAATAGTAAAATCAGAGAACTTGCAAAAAGAGCAGCTTCCGGCACAATAACCCTCCTCTGTTTTGAAAAAGAAGAAAATCCATGTTGTCATCGACACTTGCTCAAAAAGTTAATTGACCAGGAAAATAATTTCTCTAAGCAATGTTGATATGATAGTGTAGATTGTCAATCATGACAAATAACAGTCAACAACCAAAGATCAAAAAAGACAGGCTGTGGATCGAAGCTAAAAGCAAATGCCGCCTCAATAGCGAAGATATTCGAATCGCCAAGGAAATGGGCCTAAATCCCTTAAGCCTTATCAAAAATATCCCATCCAAAAGTCAGCCGTGGAAATCACCTGTGAAGGAATGGATTCACGAGATGTACGAAAAACGGCAGAAAAAAACCGCCAAAAAGAAAGCCCGTAACGAGCGGACAGCAAAAACTAAACCTGCGGCTAATATCAAACCGCTGCCTCAAAAAGTTGAAGCACATACAGATGAAGGTATGGAAGATTTTCTGGATTCACAGGATATTGGGCAGGAAGATCAACTGATGCTGCATCGGCAGCAGCAGTTTCGTATTGCCGCTCAATATGTCGCAGATGCCTTTTTAAGTGTTCCTGAAGTACAGAAGGTGGTTTTGTTCGGCTCGGTAGCTGTTCCTTTGGAAAAAGAGGTGTCGCGGTTTTGTAAGTTCCGGCGGGCAGGTATTGCCATCAATCATGAATGCAAAGATGTTGATATGGCTGTGTGGTTTTCAGATATGACTTGTTTGAGAGTTCTTCAAAAGGTCCGTTCACAGGCCTTGAACAAACTACTTGCGGAAAAACAGATTGGTGTGGCGCACCATCAGGTTGATATTTTTATTATGGAACCAGAAACCAACCGCTATCTGGGCCGCCTTTGTATCTTTAGTTCCTGCCCGAAGGGAAAAGATAAATGCCGGGTTGACGGGTGTGGAGAGCCCATGTTTCTACAACAGCATGAGGATTTTAAGTTTGGGCCGAAAGATTTGGATGATGAAATAAATATTGTTCTCTTTGAACGCTGCCATGAAGTCGCTGACTAACGAAAGATATGATCATAACATCCTGCGGCTGGAAATATAATTTTACATGTGATCAGAAACATGTAAGGATAGCTTATTCTCCGGACGAGACGAGCGAAAACCGGAAAATTTTCGCAACCAGTAGTACAAACCTTTTCGGATACCACCAATTTTGCGCAATTCCTTATCGTGCAGCGCGATGACCGCCAAATTGTCGCTTAATAATTGGAACACGATAAACTTGACTTTATTTTCTATCCGGCGATCTTTAGCTGTCAGCATTTCATCGTAAGACCTGCAGACTTCCTTTAGCACTTTATCGCAATCTGCTCGCCAGAAATTTCTGTCAAGGGCATAACGGTCATATTCTTTAAGGATTGCCTTCGCAGCTTGTCTTTCAACAGGATCGAGAGCGGCAAAATTGGATGCAATTTTCAGCAATAAACTATCACAGCTATTTCTGCAGAAGATTATCCTTATAAACCATCTGTATTTCAGACCCTCAAATCCGGCCTGCACAGAGTCCAAATCAATGTCTGGCACACTGCTTCTGGACAGCTGATGGTACATATCTATCTTTGGCCCGTCGAGGTTCTTCACAGCAGCCTGATAATATTCTTCTACATCCAAGTCACTTTGGTATGGGTTGGTTTCCATATAGTGTCATCATACACAATTTTTTGTTTCCTGCCAATATTGTATATCACATTATCCAGTTCCGAAAAATGCTGGACAAAAATAGTCCTATTTGAAAATATCTATCTCTTCTAACCCTATCCGAAAGCCATCAAGCTCTCCAAAAATGTTACTTCTTTGTTACTGTCTGCAGCCTTTTTTGGCGGCTACCATCGTTTAAAACCAATTTGACGCCTGCATAGTCTGCCTGGCCGGATGCCGGCAGGAGAGCGGGCGTTGCAGAAAATTT
>Ga0224495_10002888_pt1 | contig 10873 bp, 9 predicted proteins | sample SF_Jul11_sed_USG_FD_168128 | JGI IMG/M metagenome (GOLD analysis project Ga0224495, IMG submission 168128) | Sediment microbial communities from San Francisco Bay, California, United States - SF_Jul11_sed_USGS_4_1 | ecosystem: Environmental > Aquatic > Marine > Sediment | place: USA: California...
TGTTCCCTGCCTCCACTTCCAACGACCAGTATCTTCAAGGTTCACTCTCGCGCATCAGTCTTTACAGTATAGATGTGCTAGGTCCTCCACTTCCTGACTTAACGTTAGTTTCTGGAAAGATAGCCCTGGAGAAGACATTGGGAGTTACCACTAGTGACGGCCGGTCTCAGCACCAGAGAATACCTACCGCTTCTTCTTCTGCTTCTTTCTATTCTTCCTGACACCCTTTAGTTTTACTCTGTGTGACATGTGACTGCAAAATCTCCTTGAATTTGACCCTTACTCCCATTCTATAGTTGCCGGCGGCTTACTGGTGATATCATAAACCACTCTGTTGACACTAGGAATCTCATTGACTATGCGGTCAGATATTGTAGCGAGAAGATCGTGAGGCAGGCGAGCCCAATCAGCAGTCATGGCATCTTCACTGGTCACAGCCCTGACCGCCACCAGGTAGCCATAGGTCCTGTAATCGCCCATAACGCCAACACTCTTGACATCAATAAGCACCGCAAAGCTTTGCCAAAGCTGGCGATAAAGATTGGCTTTTTTGATTTCACTCATCAAGATCCAGTCAGCGGCACGGAGTATCTCCAGCTTCTCTCTGGTAACCTCACCGATGATGCGAATCGCGAGGCCGGGTCCCGGAAAAGGCTGCCGCCAGACTCTATCCTCGGGCAAGCCTAGAGCCAACCCCACCTGTCGAACTTCGTCCTTAAACAAATACCTCAGGGGCTCAATAAGAGTGAAATTCATATTGGCGGGTAGCCCACCCACATTGTGATGGCTCTTTATCTTGGCAGCAGCTTTGGTATCTGTGGAGGTACTTTCGATGACATCAGGATAAAGCGTGCCTTGGGCTAGAAAGTCAATCTTACCCAATTTGGCTGCCTCTTCCTCAAAAATCTGGATGAACTCGTTTCCGACCAAGTGCCGCTTCCGTTCCGGATCGCTGACCCCCTTGAGTCGGTCCAAGAATCTATCGGTAGCGTCTATATAAACTACATCCATTTTGAGGTTACGTTTGAATGTACTAAGCACCCTCTCCGGTTCATCACGACGCAATAAGCCGTTGTTGATAAAGATACAAGTTAAATTATTGCCGATAGCACGGTCAATAAGGGTAGCAGTCACTGCCGAATCGACTCCTCCAGAAAGAGCACAGACTACTCTTCCAGCGCCTACTTGCTCTTTGATCTTATCTACGCTCTCGGCTATAAAATTGGCCGGTGTCCAGTTGCCCTGGCACCCGCATATTTTCAACACAAAATTCTGGAATATGGTTTTCCCGTGAGCCGTGTGGACTACCTCAGGGTGAAACTGCAGCCCGTAAATATTGTTGTCTTTGCCTATGACAGCAAACGGTGAGTTTTCAGTATAAGCCAGTGTCTTGAAGCCAGGAGGCAATTCTGTTACTTGGTCACCATGGCTCATCCACACAGGAAAAGATGATGGAAGACCGCCAAAAAGAGGACAGCCTTCAGCGCTTATATGCATGATTGTGTGGCCGTATTCGCGCTTTGTTCCCTGGGTCACCTGGCCACCCAAGTGATAAGCAATAGCAAACATCCCGTAACAAATGCCCATTACTGGTAGACGGCTCTCATAAATATAGGGTAAGGGCAAGGGAGCGCCGGAATCATAAACGCTAGCCGGACCTCCTGAGAGGATAAATCCCCGTGGGTTAAGGGGAGCTATTCTCTCCCAAGGTGTATCGTAGGACACAACTTCACAATAAACATGACATTCCCGCACCCGTCTGGCAATGAGCATACTATATTGAGACCCAAAGTCGAGCACTACTATAGTCTCACGCTCGGTGGGAGGGAGCTTAGGCCCAACTACAGGTTGCTCGCCGCGCAACTCTTTGGCTAGCCCCAGATAGGTAGAGACTTCAATATCGTCGCTGGCAGCAATTCTGTGGCTTTCTACCTTCTTCTTCATGGCAGATTTACGGCGGTGGATGCATTCAGCTTACCATTATCCTGAACTATTATCAACCGAGCTAGGTTAGGCCTTTTCTCCCCCTCCAATCTTTATCACTCGCGGTTGAAGCCTGCCAAGATTTCGAATGTAGGAACAAGAGAACTTCTGACCCAGACAAGCAGCGTGCTATACTAACACTAGCAGAGATGGGTGTCCCACAACGAGAAATCAGGAAAGGAGTCAGAATCCTTCGAAGGGGCGGGGTAATCGCCTTCCCTACTGACACGGTCTACGGCCTGGGGGCTGACGTCTTCAATGCCAGAGCTGTGGAAAGGGTTTATGAGATAAAAAACAGACCCCAAAATCAGCAATTTCCCTTGCTTATCGCTGATGTAGAGCAATTGACCACTCTGGCCGAGCCAATACCGGAAATCGCTTGGCTTCTGGCCAGGCGCTTTTGGCCTGGCGGGCTGACTCTAGTTCTGTCAAAAAAAGATTCGTTGCCTGCCTATCTAGCCTCAGGACCCACCATAGCGGTGCGTGTTCCTAACCACCCTGTCTGTCTGGCTCTCATAAAAGGCTTGGGAAACGCCATAACCGGAACCAGTGCCAATACTAGTGGCCGGCCAGCTGCCTTGACCGCCGATGAAGTCAGCCAACAGTTAGAAGGAGAGATCGACCTTGTCATCAACGGAGGCAAATGTCCTGGCGGCAAGGAATCCACAATAGTGGATATCACACGCGAACCGCCGACAATTTTGCGCCCTGGCATCATACCATCGAATGGAATTGAGAAGGCATATAAGGAATACGTGGAGGCAAAGTGACTGGCATTGCCATAGGTTGTGATCACCGCGGATTTGCTTTAAAGGAGCTAATTATACCTCGCCTGCAAAAGGCAGGCCGTAGCTATCAAGACTTCGGCTGCTACGGCACCGACCCTGTGGATTATCCTGACATCGCCCAGAAGGTCGGCGACGCAGTGGCATCAGGCAAGTCTGAACAAGGCATTCTGATATGTAGTACGGGCATAGGCATGAGCATCGCCGCTAACAAAATAAGGGGTATAAGGGCGGCTTTGTGCTGCGATGTTTTTGCGGCACAACGGGCCCGCCAGCACAACAATGCCAACATCTTGTGCCTCAGGGGAGAAGAATCAAATACCGAGTCAGCTTTGGAAATCGTCAAGACTTTCTTGGCCACAGATTTTGAGGGCGGCAGACACGTACAAAGGGTTAATAAAATAAGAGCTTTAGAAGGAGATTCCTCAGGTTAACAGCGCTGGCTCTTATGAGATACAAGCCGCGGGCCAGTTATTGGGCCAGGTCACACCGAGTATCGGCTTCTCAAATCATGAGACAAATCAGCCGTTAATTCCAGAGTCTGAGCTGCCGCTTCCAGTGACAGACTTGCCAGGGTACAAGAAGGAGTTATCAGTCCTTGAGCTACGACCTGCTTGAACTTAACACCACCCCTGGTGAATGGAGCCATAGCTTCTTCCAGGCGGTCACGAAGACTGGGCATAGATTCTTTAGCTAAGGCCTCTTCTTCGTTGGGAACTATCCCCCATGCGATATTCCCGCCACGCTCAAGAAAGGATATCACCTTGGCCGAATGAGTGCTCAGAGAAGAAGCATAGTTATAGGCATCAAAGCTGAGAACATCGATTTTGGTGTCCAGAAGGGCCGACCAGTTGGTGTTTCCGCAGCAGTGTAATCCTTTTTTTCCTTTAATTCCTCTCAACACTTCTTCTAGCAGGACAGGCACTTTTTCTTCAGGAATAGGAGTAAACACCGAGCCCAAAGAAACCAAATAAGGCTCGTCAACAAAGATAATAGGGTCAGGTGCTATTTGCTTCAAGACGTTTTCCTGCCACGAAGCTTTCAGCCGCAGGAACTTGGCTGCGGCCTCAGCTAAGGTGTCGTCATAAAGGATTCCCAGACCATCCTTACGGGTAACCGCCACGCCCCAGGTAACAGCACCTGTCACTTGCCCCTTGACTATTCTACTGCGTACTGCTTTGGACAGAAAAGCATGCAACCCCGCAGCATATTCCGCCGAAATGCCATATTTGCGGGCATCATCTTGTTCACAATCAATATAGATTTGCTCTAGCTCGCTCTCAAAACTAGTCGATGGGTCGATATGAATTTTGTCCCCCCTTATGACTACCCCCGGAAAGCCTTCACTGAACTGGACAATCATGTTTTCTTTAGGAGAGCGCTTCGGTAATTGCGGCCAGATGGGTATGTCAGGAAGATACTTCATAATGATGGCACAAGCCTCTTCGGCATCTGTGTGAGGCATGCTGCCAATAGCAGTAGGCAAACACCCAAACTCAAGCTTGGCTGACATCTTTCTACTCCGCCAAATACTTGTTAATTAGCAGTCCCAACTCCTTCTTCTTCTCTTGCGGTATATGTTTCACATCAGTGGCTATAGCATATTTAAGGGCGCTGGCACAGGCACAGTCTCGTTCCTGTTGTATGGAGGGCACTAGTAACTTCAGGATCTTTTTGACGGTCTCAACGCCCTTCCGCAGGTTGGTCAAAATCATGTCAGTAGTCACCGATTCGTAACCCGGATGCCAGCAATCATAGTCCGTAACAACAGCCAGTGTGGCATAGCATATCTCTGCCTCTCTGGCTAACTTAGCTTCAGGCAAAGCCGTCATCCCAATAACATCAGCGCACCAAGAGCGATAGAGATCTGCCTCAGCTTTGCTGGAGAACTGTGGGCCTTCCACGACCACATAAGTACCGTCTTTATGCACCTTGGCCCCGGCCTTGGTGCTTGCCTCAAACATGAGTTGCCTAAGAACAGGACAGAAAGGCTCCGCGAACGAGACATGCCCGACTATCCCTTTGGTGAAAAAAGTACTGGCTCTTCCTTTGGTGGCATCAATTAGCTGGTCGGGAATGACTATGTCCAGAGGTTCTATCTCTTCCCTGAGACTGCCCACAGCGCTTACAGAGATAATCCTTTCCACACCCAGAGATTTCAAGGCATAAATATTGGCTTTCGCCGGTAATTCGCTCGGGCCTATTCGATGTCCCTCACCATGTCTGGGAAGGAAGGCAACGCTCACTCCTTCCAAGCTGCCCAAGAGGATAGCGTCGCTGGGCTCGCCGAAGGGCGTGCTAACCTTCACTTTCTTCATCTCTGTAATCCCCTCCATCTTATAAAGTCCGCTCCCCCCAATAATGCCAACCTGTGCTTCAGACATTTGATTTCCCTCGTTCTGGATTCTTGCGATTGATTATAACACATGAAGACGCTTCGACTTAGCTACAACTGCTTACGCTGGTTTGAACGAAAGAAGTGCCGTGTTGCTTCGTCGAGATTGGAAGAGGGAAAGAGTCATAAACTCTCGCGCTCCTTCGACCTGAATCTGATGAAATGTATCTGTAATAGCATCAGAAGGGTCACCAGGCCGAGTTCGTAGTCCCTACCGACGAAATACGCGGACTATCACCGACAAAGCTGAGTCTCCCACTTTCTTGAACGACCAGCTTTGAGGCAGCGCAAGGTGTAGATGATCTGCTCTATCCCTGCTATAATCCTGGCGACAGACAACCAAAAGCGACGAATCTACCTGGGCATGGTCGCCCGATGTCACAGCTTCAGATACCATGTCGCGAAAAGGGAGGAAAACATGAAATTACTGAAAAAGCTTTCTGAGACCCCGGGAATCCCCGGGAGAGAAGAGGCGATGCGGGTCGTCGTTCGAGAGGCGTTGACCAGCCATGTGGACGAGATCACTGTGGACCGCCTCGGGAACGTCATCGCCCACAAGAAAGGTAGCAGCCCGAAGGTGGCTGTGGCGGCACACATGGACGAGATTGGATTCCTCGTGTCTCACGTGGACGAGGAAACAGGCTTTCTGCGCATCGACCCTGTAGGTGGATTCGACCCTCGCACTCTAATTGCCCATCGGGTGACGGTTCATGCCAGAGGTGGTGCTACTTATGGACTCATCGGTACCAAACCCGTCCACATCCTCACGGAGGAAGAGCGAAAAAAGGTGCCCGAAATGAAGGACTTGTTTGTTGATATTGGTCTCTCCGGTAAAGAAGCCAAAGAACAGGTGCACGTGGGCGATCCCGTGACCCTCGTGCAGACGTTCACTGACGTAGGGAACCTCGTCACGGGCAAAGCGCTTGATGACCGGTTGGGGGTGTATGTGGGGATTGAGGCGGTGAAAAGACTGGGAAAGCACAAAGCTGACGTCTATTTCATTGCCACAGTGCAGGAGGAAGTGGGGCTCCGGGGAGCACGGACATCTGGGTTCGCGATCGCCCCGGACATCGGAGTGGCACTGGATGTGACCATCGCCTGTGACATACCAGGCGTGCCAGCTCATGAGCATGTAACGCGCCTCGGCAAGGGTGTGGCTATCAAGGTAAAGGATTCGGCGTCCATCTCCCATCCCGGACTTGTGCAGTTCCTGATGAACTTGGCAGAAGAACGAAAGATTCAGTATCAGCTCGAAATATTGCCCCGGGGCGGCACGGATGCCGGAGCAATCCAGCCTGCCCGGGAGGGCGTAGCCGTAGTAACCATCTCCGTACCCACCCGTTATGTTCACACCGTGGTGGAGACGGCCCATAAGGAGGACATCGAGGCTGCGATCAGCCTCCTTGTCGCCTTCCTCGAGACCTGTCACGAGGCTGACCTTCGGCTATAACGTCCGTGGCATCCCCAAAGTCGGACACTGTTGAATGCTGTCCGCATCACTTCATGGAAGAGCCGTTTGGCTGACTCACTGCACCAAAGAACCTTTCGGGCGAGGAGGTAGAGAGATCCGCGCAGACAGAGACTTGTATTTCAGACACTTGATGTTCGTTGACCCTGTAGAGCATAGCACTCCGGCAATGCTCTTTCCAGAGACAGATTCTGCAGTCTATCAGCCTCAGACTGGGATGTATTCAGGAGGCCGGACCTCAACGAGTTTAATGGCTTCTGATTCACATCCCACGGCGCAGACCCCACAACCGAAACACTTTTCTGAACTTATCTGTGCCTTGAGTTTCTTTTCACCCGAGATTTTGACCATTTCCACCGCTTCGAACGGGCACCTTTCCACGCAGGTCTGACACCCTTTGCAGACTAGCTTGTCCACCTGTGCCTGGAATCTGCTCCTGGCAACTCCTTTCTCGAGGACACCATACTTGGCAAGAGGATAGTAGAAGACACAGCAGTCGCCGCAGCAATTGCAGATCACATTGAAGGCTCCGGCAACGTTAAACACGCTATGTACAAGACCGGCCTCCTCTGAGACATCCATGATCTTCATCGCCTCATCCTTAGTCAGTTCCCTACCGGTCCCTCTGGCTATGGCGTATTCGGCTCCTCGGTTGACTTGAAGACAGACCTCAGCCGGCAAATCACACCTTCTGGCTATTCTCCGGCAGGAACAGTTGACTAGAGCAAATTTGGTGGCCTGGTCAAGGATAGCCGTCATATCTTCGGAGGGAAGGAGTTTCGTCCCTTTGGAGATAGCTCTTGTGGCCGGAAGTACCCTCCACAGAGGCATTTTCCAGGTTTGAACCATCTTCGCCCAGTCAGCGTACCATTCTGCCTGGAGAAAATCCTCCCAGAGATCGAGGAGCTCGGGCCCCCAGACCTTGTCCGACCTGACATCACAGGCCGTGGCATCATGGAACTGAAATATATCTCTGGCAAATTGATAGCCCTTGGACGTCATAAAGATGACCCCTTTCTCAAAAAGCCCCTTGAGCATTTTGTTCACATCCGCTTCATCTTTGCCCAGTTTTTGGGCGAGCTCGGCTACCGAACAAGGAAGAGAGGTTACTAGCTCTGCTTCTTCCTTATCCATGAGCCTTTTGAGCAACTTCCCAAGCCTCTCCGACCCAGCATAGCCAAGTTTCCCAGCTAAGACTGCGTAAGCTTCTGCCATTTGTGTAACTCCTTTCTATCTTGCGTGATGAAAAACACAATTCCCTGTTCTTTCATGCCCCATGCCACTTGCCCTTCTTCCTCGAGATATTTCAGGTGAGCCAGAGCCTCTCCAAAAGCGAACAGCTTCTGCGCGGGAGGAAACAAATCCCAGGACTTGTAGCCTATGTCCCAGGTCATTTGTGACGCAATCTGAAAGGCGTTTTGCTCACCTTTGCCCAGAATAGAAATGACCTCCTTTAGCCTTGTCTGATGGTGCTGATTCAGCTCTCGAATTCTCCCTTTTTGATCCTTGAAGATACTCCTGTGGCCGGGCAGTACAAGTTCGACATCCAAATCATAGACCTTATCGAGGCTCGTCAGGTATTCTTTCAATGGATTCCGATCCTCGACTGAGAGGGTGATATTCGGGGTTATGTCGAAAAGGATATGGTCACCACATATGAATATTTTCTTGCTGGGCTCATAGAGACAAATGTGACCCGGAGTATGCCCCGGGGTTTCAATGCACCTGAAGGAATAATGTCCGATGCTTTTCGTATCACCATCTTTTAAGACAGAAAAATTCAAGGAAGCATTTGAACTATATCTGCGACCAGGGTGGCTTCCAACGGCCTTTTCCAGCTCCTCTCCAGGAAAGCCGCATTGATGAGCAAAATAAATCATCTTCTCCCAATGCTCAGGTGTACTAGATCTAACAATCTCTGCATCTGCCTGGCCAAAGTAGATTCTCGTTCCTTCTCGAGCCAGAGTTGACACCAAACCCGAGTGGTCTGCATGCATATGGGTGATGAAGAAATCAGCTTGCTTCAGGTCTACGCGACATTCGTCTAGGCCGGAAACAAGCGCCGCCATACAGTCTTCCCGATTCCATCCAGTATCAATAATCAAAGATCGGTCTGTCCCCTTTACAACATAAGAGTTGGTGGCTTTGAGAGGACTTCCGGGGAGAGGAACATTAATTCTATAAAGACTTGGTAAGATCTCTTCGAACAATGCTCTTCGAAACCCTTCTCGCTGTATTGACTAGGAACACAGGATGATTGTAAACGTGTTAGTCCTATGTTGACGCAAACCTAGCATATTTTCCCAGAATTGTCCACCCGCGCAGTTGTTGCCGCTGCATATCCCTGCAGACGGCCACTTTTGGGCACCTAAATAGTAACAGGACGCTCCGGAATCATCTCCTGTCTGCACCCCGTTTGGAATGGCTGTACTATGGCAAGACCCCGTACTTAGCGGCAAAAGCCGAAAGCTCTAGGACATAACGGAGCCAAGTGATTGACAAATACCAAGGAAACGGATACCATTCTGGTGCCGTTAACGGGTCCCTAAAGTACGCAATCGATCCGCGGAAGCGGCCATTGAGAGGGCAAGTGAGGCGGCAATTCACGAGTATCTTGACCGGCTGTTCAAGAAGCGCGGACTTTCATATTCTCTTCGCCCAACAAATCTCTGTTGCATTATGCCGAGGACTGGGCTGCGGATAAACCTGTCGTGACAGCAGGAACTAAGACAGAAATGAGGTATTGTGAAACATGAACAGAATCAAAACACCGAAGCCAGATGAGATCTTTCCCTGGCAACCTGACGAACTCTCGGGGACTAACCCAGCTCGTCTGATGAATTTCATCGACGGGAAATGGGTAGAAGCCAAGAAGTATAAAGACGTCTTGGACCCGATGTCAGGCGAACCGTTCATCCAGATGCCGGACACCAGCGTGCAGGAATTGGCGCCTTTTATCCGGTCCCTAGCGAAGTGCCCCAAATATGGTTTGCATAACCCAATCCTGAATGTCGAAAGATACCTCATGTACGGACAGATCAGCGAAAGGGTCGCCGATTTTCTTAGAAGTAGCGAAGGAGAGAGGTTCTTCACGAGGTTAATTCAGAGAGTCATGCCCAAGGACACTGAACAATGCCGCAACGAAGTCACTGTGACAGCCACATTCCTGGAGAACTTCTCGGGCGACCAGGTCAGATTCCTTGCCAAGGGACAGACTACTCCTGGCAATCACTTCGGGCAGGAGGCCATCGACTATCGGTGGCCGCACGGTCCCGTCGCAGTGATCACACCTTTCAATTTCCCGCTGGAGATAATGGCTCTACAGACGATGGGCGCTCTGTACATGGGGAACAAACCAGTTCTCAAGCAAGCGACCACTACTTCCATTGCTGCCGAGGCTTTTGTAAGGCTGCTTCTGCATTGTGGAATGCCTGAGCAAGACCTGCTTCTGATTCACTGCAGTGGTGCGGTAATGGAGAAGCTAGCTACCAACCCCGCCATTCAGTTTACTCAGTTCACCGGCAGTACCTCCGTTGCGGAGCAGCTATTGGAGCTGACCAAAGGGAAGTGCCGAATTGAGGATGCTGGCTTCGATTGGAAGATAGTAGGGCCGAATGCAATCCCGTCTATGGTCGACTTTGTAGCAGCGCAGTGTGACATGGATGCCTACGCCGCCAGTGGTCAGAAGTGTTCGGCCCAGAGCTTTTTGGCTGTCCACCAGAACTGGGTGAAGCTCGGGCTCCTAGAGAAAATAGCACAACTTGCTGCCAAACGCAGTCTAGGAGACCTTACTATCGGTCCGGTGCTGACTTGGACTAACGAGATCATTGAAGCGCACATCGACAAGCTGTTGCGCATCAATGGTGCCAAGATACAGTTTGGCGGTAAACGCCTAAAGAGGAATTCGATACCATCGTGCTACGGCAGCTTTGAACCCACTGCCGTGTTCGTGCCACTAAAGAGCATTCCGCCGCATGTTGATTTGGTTACAACCGAGGTTTTTGGGCCTGTTCAAGTCATAACTACATGGGAATCCAAGGACGACCTCAGGTTGCTGCTGGACATATGCAACTCCATGCAGCATCATCTTACTGCCGGAGTCGTCGATAACGATCCGGACTTCTTGAACCAAGTATTGGGTCAGACGGTGAACGGCACAACGTACGCCGGCATCAGAGCCCGAACCACAGGGGCGCCTCAGTGGCACTTCTTTGGCCCATGTGGGCATCCAGCCGCTGCTGG
>Ga0224495_10002889_pt1 | contig 10871 bp, 8 predicted proteins | sample SF_Jul11_sed_USG_FD_168128 | JGI IMG/M metagenome (GOLD analysis project Ga0224495, IMG submission 168128) | Sediment microbial communities from San Francisco Bay, California, United States - SF_Jul11_sed_USGS_4_1 | ecosystem: Environmental > Aquatic > Marine > Sediment | place: USA: California...
CCTCGCTTTGACGATTTGCTTGAGCGAACCGGTAGAAGCGGCGAAAACCGCTTCCGGCGAGCCGAATGCCTGCAACAGCCGCCGCGCCCCTTCGCCGCCCAAGCCACGGATCAGGCTTAGCGCCAGCCAGGCTTCGAGCGCCGCATCCTGTTTCATTGGTTTAATGTGAATCTCGCGCAGCGATCCGCCTGTACCCCTCTCCCGCAACCGGGAGAGGGGGAACGGGGGAGAGGGAAACGATCATGGCGCAGGCGATTATTCATTCGGGGTGGCCTACGCCATGATCGTTACGGATTTTGTGCGCGATCCAGCAACTGCACCGGCAATTTTGTCTGCATTACCAGTGCATAAGATACCTTGTTGAACACGCGGAACACGAACACAAGGCCGTAACGCTCGTCCGGCAACGTGTAATACTTATCCCAGCTCCAGAAGGATTGGCTTTTTTCTCTGACGACTTCCCCTTTGTGATACAGCGCCAGCACATGGCCTACCTCCAGCCCATCGCGGGCGCCCTTGTTTAACACAATGGCGGTGTTTTGCCCGGCCTGCGATACGCCGCCATAAACTGAAATCACGCGGGTGTTAATGGCAGTTTCAGGAGCGCGCGGCAGGTATGGGCCGGCCGCATCATTGGCGGCGCTGTAAAGCAAGTCCCCTTGAGATATTTCCTGCACGGAGCGGCTGATCGAAACGGTGCTGACATCCGCAAACGCCATTACTTCGGCATTGCCGAGATAGATCGCTTCTACGCCCAGCACTTCTTGTGTTTCAGGATCGATGAGTTTCTTGCCCGGCCGGTAAATCTGCCATTTGTCGCCCTTGTCCGCAGTCAGGCCTCTGGCAAAACCGATATCTTGTTTGCCAATCAGCACCCTGCCTTCGCGTGCGCCAAGCATTGTCGGCGCATCTTTCAAAGCCTCTTCTTCAACCACCAGCGGTTGGATCAAAAATGGCCCGAGGATATTGGCGGGGATACTCGGGATAGCATCGTGGGCGCTCATCTTTTCATGTACTTTTGGAGAAAGCCTGAGGTTGTTACCCATATCGGCTGGCTCGCTGGCTTCGGCGGCGGCATTTACTGCCGGAGCGCTCGTGACGCCCTCGACGTTTGTCACAGCCGGTTTTGTCCCCTCAGCCTGATCGGCTTGTTTGGCCGCTTCAGCCGCGCCGATACGCAATGTGCCGTTGGCGCGGTCGAGATTGATCACGTCGCCCGGATATATCCAGTGCGGGTCTTTAATCGTATTCTTGTTCAGCCCCCAGATATACGGCCATTTCCAAGGATCCTTGAAAAATTTCCCCGAAATGTCCCACAGCGTGTCGCCCTTGACGACAATATGCCGATCCGGCGCGTCGCTACGAATCTCCGGGCGAGTTTCTGACCGTGCATCCGGGCGCATGTGAAGCTGATCGGCACAGGCCAGAATGGGAAGCAAAAGGCAAATCAGAGATATAATCTTGCGCATGGAGAACTCCGGCAGAATCAATGTAAAAGGTGCGCAATGTTGCTGCGCTACGTTAAATTCTGCATCCAGTTACCTAAATTAGCAAGCATTTATAGGAATCTCAAAATCCACTGTGGTGCAATAGCGGCATGACAATCCTGAAAATTTTGCAGTATCCCGATGAGCGGCTTCACAAAGTCGCCAGAAAAGTCGAACGGGTCGACGAGGTCACCCGCAGGCTGGTAAAAGACATGGCCGAGACCATGTACGCCGCGCCCGGAGTCGGTTTGGCTGCGACGCAAATCGACGTGCACGAGCAGATTATCGTAATGGACGCTTCCGAGGCGCACAACCAGTTGCGGGTGTTCATCAACCCGGAAATCGTCGCCAGCAGCGGCGAAGAGGAAAGCGAAGAAGGCTGTCTGTCGGTGCCGGGTATCTATGAAACAGTGCGCCGCGCGGAAAAGGTGACGGTGCGCGCACTCGATGAAAAAGGCAAACCGTTCACGCTGGAAGCCGAGGGCTTTCTCGCGGTCTGCATCCAGCACGAGATGGATCATTTGCGCGGCAAGGTGTTTGTCGAATACCTGTCGCAGCTGAAACAGACGCGGATTCGCGCGAAGCTTAAAAAACGCCAGCGCGAGACCATGTAGCTGGCGCTACTTTCTAAATCTATTAAAAAAACACTGTCCTGATGAACTAACTAGCCATCTGACTAAGCGCGGTGAAACATGCGCAAAGTCATTGGTTAACGAAAGACACGAAAAGCACGAAAACAAGGCCAAAGCAGATGTGATAATGCAAAAAGGTGTGCACATTGCTTAGGGAAACGCAGATTTATTCGGTTTTGTCGTTCCCGCGAAAGCGGGAACCCAGTCAAATCAAGCGTCTGGATTCCCGCTTTCGCGGGAATGACGAATTAATCTGCACTTCCTTAGATTTTTCGTGCTTTTCGTGTCTTTCGTGGACCAGACTTAACATTAACAAACAATTATGAAAATCATCTTCGCAGGCACGCCGCAGTTCGCGGCCAGCGCGCTGGCCGCACTGCTGAAAGAACACCAGATCGTTGCGGTGCTGACCCAGCCGGATCGCCCGGCGGGACGCGGCATGCATCTCATGACAAGCCCGGTGAAGCAGCTCGCGCTGCAGCACGAGTTGCCGGTATTGCAGCCGGCGACGCTGAAGACCGAAGAGGCGCAGCGGGCGATAGCCGCGCTGAATGCCGACGTGATGGTGGTGGCCGCTTACGGGCTGATCCTGCCAAAGGCGGTGCTGCAACTGCCGCGTCATGGCTGCCTGAATATCCACGCGTCGCTGCTGCCGCGCTGGCGCGGCGCGGCGCCGATCCCGCGCGCGATCCTGGCGGGCGACGGCGAAACCGGCATCACTATCATGCAGATGGACGAAGGACTGGACACCGGGGAAATGCTGTTGCGCAGCACGTGCCCGATCGCGCCGGACGATTCCGCGCAGACTTTGCACGACAAGCTGGCCGAAATCGGCGCTGACAGTATCCTCGAAGCGTTGCGCCTGTTGCAGCAGAATCGTTTGACACCGGTGAAACAGGACGATGCGGCGGCGACTTACGCCGCCAAACTGCTCAAGAACGAGGCGCAGATCGACTGGCGGCTGGATGCGCGCCTGATCGAACGCGCGGTGCGCGCATTCAACCCGTTTCCGGTATGCCATGCCGACTTTAACGGTGTATCGCTAAAAATTTGGCAGGCTGAGTTGCTGGAAGGCATGCAAGGAGAGCCGGGCAAGGTGCTGGCGGCGGACAAGCACGGCATCACGGTGGCTTGCGGCAAGGGCGCGCTGCGGCTGGAAGTATTGCAGCGCCCCGGCGGCAAGGCGCAGCCGGCGGCGCAGTTTTTGCAGGCAGTGCCGGTTAAGGCTGGCGATAAATTCTTAACTTCCTAAGCCAGCCGGACGGAACCAAAACGGTTGCACGCGGAGGCGCGGAGACGCGGTTGAAAACAAAGCGGGTGTAAAGTGTACTTCTCCGCGCCTCCGCGTGAGGAATTCTTGTCATGTTTTGACATCATTTGACTGGTATAGAGATTCAATGCACAACATACAACTCGCCGCAGGCCAAATCATCCAAATGGTTATTGCGGACGGGCGCAACCTCAATCAGGTGCTGGAAGAATCGCTGCGCAAAAAAGCGGTTTGGACCCCGGCGCAGCGCGCCGCCTTGCAGGACTTGAGTTATGGCACGTTGCGTTATTACGGCCAGTTGCGCGCGCTGCTGGGCCTGTTGTTGCACAAGCCGATGCTGGATCAGCGCATCTACTACGTGCTGCTGGTGGCGCTTTACCAGTTGCAATACAGCAAAGCCGCGCCGCATGCGGTGGTCGATCATGCGGTGCGCTCCGCGCAGCTGTTGAATGTGAAAGTGAGCGGCCTGGTGAACGCGATCCTGCGCAATTTTCTGCGCAGCCGGGACACCTTGCTGGAACAGGCCGCGCTCGGCGCGGAAGGGAAATACAGCTATCCGCAATGGTGGATCGACGAGCTGCAAGCGCAGTACGGCGAGCTCAGCAGCGCGATTCTCGAAGCGGGCAACCGGCATCCGCCGATGACGTTGCGCGTCAACCGGCGGAACGGCACGACCGCAGATTACCTCGCCCAGCTGCTACAAAACGATTTGCCTGCCCGCCTGATCGAGGATAATTTGCTCGGGCTTGGCGCGCTGCAACTGGACAAGCCGGTGCCAGTCAACAAGCTGCCGGGATTTTTTGACGGGCTGGTCTCGGTGCAGGATGCCGGGGCGCAATACGCCGCTGGCTTGCTGGATGTGCATGACGGGATGCGTGTGCTGGATGCCTGCGCCGCGCCGGGCGGCAAGACCGCGCATATCCTCGAATGCGCGCAGGTGGAGATGGTGGCGGTGGACAAGGACGAGAAACGCCTGCAGCGCGTCGCGGAAAATTTGCAGCGCCTCGGATTAAACGCACAGCTTAAAACGGGCGATGCCGCCGACCCGGAAAAGTGGTGGGATGGCAAAGCCTTCCAGCGGATTCTCGCCGATGTGCCGTGCTCCGCTTCCGGCGTGGTGCGCCGTCACCCGGATATCAAGTGGCTGCGGCGCCGCACGGATATTGCCGGTTTTGCCGCGCAACAGCTCGATATATTGAGTGCGTTGTGGCGGCTGCTGGCGCAGGATGGTAAATTGCTCTACGCTACCTGCTCGGTTTTCAGGCAGGAAAACGAACAGGTGATCGCCGCATTTTTGGCACATCAACCGGATGCGCAACGGTTGCCAATAGCACTGCCGGATAACAGCGATGGGCAAATGTTACCCGACGACCTGCACGACGGATTCTTTTATGCACTGCTGCAAAAAATATAGCGCTTGCGGATTATTGCGCCTCGGCTCGTGCTGGCTGCTGCGCGGCGTTTTGCTTGCCCGGCTATTTGTCGCAAATGCCCACGCGGAGGGAATAGCCGTCAACAAGGCGGAAATGCGCCTGAGCGATGGCGGCTATCAGCTTTCAGCAACGTACGATATTAACCTGACTTTTGCGGCGCAACAGGCGCTTACTAACGGCGTGCCGCTGTATTTTGTCGGCGAATTTCTGATGACCCGCTCGCGCTGGTATTGGTTTGATGAAAAAATTTTCCACGGCGAGCAATCCGTCAAGCTTTCATACAATGTGCTGACCCGCCAGTACCGGCTTTCGCGCGGCACGCTATACCAGAATTTTGCCAGCTACGAAGATGCGCTCAACATTCTGGCCAGGCAAGGCTCCGCCGCTATCCCGGCGGAATTGGTAAAAGAGGATGGCAACTATATTGTCGCGGTGCGCCTGCGCCTCGATGTCGCGCAGCTGCCGCTGCCGTTGCAGGTGAACGCGCTGACCGGCAGGGATTGGGCTCTCGATTCGAACTGGTATCGCTGGATGGTTCGCCCGGCAGATGCAGCTTTGCGCGACATAAATAAACCCGAGTGACGATGCGATGAAATATTTCATTTTTATCAGTGCCATCGTGGGCGTCACGCTGCTTTATTTGTTGTCCGGGAGCAGCGCGAACTCTGAAGTATTTACCAGCAAATATTATGCGCTGCTCTTTTTAACCGGTTTGTTTGCGTTGGGCCTGGCGGGGTTGGTGGGTTTTCAGCTGATGCGCCTGCGCAACAGAATCAGAAACAAGGTCTTTGGCGCCAGGCTCACGTTGCGCCTGGTGGTCTTTTTTACGCTGATAGCCGTCCTGCCCGGCTTGCTGCTGTATGTGGTATCGGCAAATTTTCTGAGCAAGAGTATCGAGTCGTGGTTTGACGTGCGCGTCGAAAAGGCTCTGGAAGGAGGTCTCAATCTCGGTAGAAGCGGTCTCGACCAAAGCCTGAAGGAGCTCGCACAGAAGAATTTGTCAGTGGCGTTATTGCTGTCCGAAAAGCACCCGAAAGAGTATCAGCGCTCGCTGGAGCAAGTGTTGGATAAAAGCGCCGAGCAGGAAGCGGCACTGTTTACAGCACGGGGAAACATGATTGCATTTGCTTTGAGCGGCAATGCGATATTGCCGGAAATTCCCGAAGGCAGCCTGTTGCGAACAACCCTCGAATCGGGTGGGTATGCGGTGATTGACACCCTTCCGGGCAAGGGCTTGGTGCTGCGCTCGCTGGTGAGGGTGAATTCCATTAAACAGCCGGGCGGGCAGTATGTGCTTCAACTAATACAGCCGGTGTCGAAGCGGGTAGCGGCGGATGCCGAGACCGTGCAGTCGGTATATCGCGACTACCAGAAGCTGACGTTGTCGCGCCTCGGTTTGAAACGCCTGTATGCGATCACCCTGACGCTTTCGCTATTGGTGGTGCTGTTGACCGCGGTATCGACGGCGTTTTTTATCAGCGAGCGGTTGGGCTACTCGCTAGAGGCCCTTGCAGAAGGAACTCGCGCGGTAGCGCAGGGCGACTTTACCGGCCAGTACCCGGTGCAAAGCAGCGATGAACTGGGCGCGCTGACCGGGCTGTTCAACCAGATGACAATGCAATTGTTCGAGGCAAAACAAGCCAGCGAGAAGCAGCAGCGTGAAGTGGAGAGCGCCAAGGGCCATCTGGAGAGCGTCCTGACTCACCTGTCTTCCGGGGTGCTGGCGCTGGATAACGAATTTCGTCTGCGTTCGGTAAACACCAGCGCGGCGCAAATACTGGCCGCACCGTTGCAGGAAATGCGCCGCATGTCGCTGAACCAGATAGCGGAAAAATACATTTTGTTGAGGCCGTTCTGCAACACCATCAACGAGGCATTCAGCGATGCGACCAACTGCGAATGGCAACGGCAGATCGAGCGCATGAGCAAAAACGGCAACCAGATTCTGCTGATGCGCGGCACCCGCTTGCCGCAGGGCGGGGAAGCCGGCTATGTGGTGGTGTTTGACGACATCAGCAATCTGTTGAAAGCGGAGCGGCAGGCGGCATGGGGCGAAGTGGCGCGCCGCCTCGCGCATGAAATCAAAAACCCGCTTACGCCGATACAGCTTTCGGCAGAACGCATGCAACACAAACTAGCCCACAAGCTTGATGCGGTTGATGCACAATTACTTCAGCGCGGAACGCAAACCATCGTCAGCCAGGTCGGCGCGATGAAAAACATGGTGACCGATTTTGCCAATTATGCGCGCGGGCCGGCGCTACGGCTGTCGCGCCTGGATCTGCATCAATTGATCAGGGAGGTGCTGGGTTTGTACGAGGGGAATGTTGTTCCCGTCGTGCAGCAACTGGAAGCGCCGTGCTGCGAGGTCAACGGCGATGCGACCCGCCTGCGCCAGGTCATCCACAACCTGCTGCAAAATGCCCAGGATGCGTTGCAGGGCGCCACGCAGCCGAAAATAACGCTGCGCACCTCGCGGCATCAGGGAAGCATCCAGCTGAGCGTCGAGGATAACGGTGCGGGGTTCCCCGAAGGCGCACTGGCGCGGGCTTTTGAGCCTTACATGACAACCAAGGCGAAGGGGACGGGGTTGGGGCTGGCGATCGTGGAAAAAATCGTCGAGGAACATGGCGGGCATATCGCCCTGGAAAACCGCCCGGAAGGCGGGGCGCGGGTCAGTATAATGCTGCCGCTGGTTGAGGAGGCATAAATGGCAAGCAAGCAAATATTGGTGGTGGATGATGAAATCGGCATCCGCGAATTACTGTCGGAAATCCTGTTCGACGAGGGCTACCAGGTGCATCTGGCGGAAAATGCCGCGCAGGCGCGCGCTTTCCGCAATGAAAGCGAGCCCGATCTGGTGTTGCTCGATATCTGGATGCCGGATACCGACGGCGTGGCTTTGCTCAAGGAATGGGTCGATCAGGATTTGCTGACGATGCCGGTCGTAATGATGTCTGGCCATGGCACGATTGAAACCGCGGTCGAAGCGACACGCATCGGCGCGGCAGATTTTCTGGAAAAACCCATCGCGCTGCAAAAGCTGCTGAGCACCATTGCCAGAGTTCTGAAAGAAGGTGCGGTCAAGCCGCAAATACTGCAAACCGGGGAGCCAAACAAAAATTTCATTCTGGATGTCGACGGGCAGGCGCTGCAATTTTCACTGCCGCTGGATTTGCCTTTGCGCGAAGCGCGCGAGTATTTCGATGCGTTATACTTCGATTACCATTTGCGCAACGAGGCAAACAACGTCACGCGGGTTGCCGAAAAAGTCGGGCTGGAACGCACCCATCTTTACCGCAAACTCAAGCAGTTGGGCATCAAGCTTCCCAAAAAGGGCGGCGAAAACGAATCGCAGTAGGAAGCCGTATCGGTGCTGCGGTATAATCGCCGCCCCGAGCGGATTCTTTTAACCCACCCACGGTATATTCTGGAGAAAACAGAAAATGGCTGCTACACGCAATATCACTCCTCCCAAATTCAATGACATTACCGGCGCGATCCGGATGCTGGCCGTGGATGCCGTGCAGAAAGCCAACTCCGGCCACCCCGGCGCGCCGATGGGCATGGCGGAGATCGCCGAGGTGCTATGGAACCGCCATCTGCGCCACAACCCGGCCAACCCGAAATGGCCCGACCGCGACCGCTTCGTGCTGTCCAACGGCCACGGCTCGATGCTGATCTATGCGCTGCTGCACCTGTCCGGTTACGACCTGCCGATCGAGGAGCTGAAGCGCTTCCGCCAGATGCATTCCAAGACCCCGGGTCATCCCGAATACGGCTACACGCCCGGCGTCGAGACGACCGGCGGCCCGCTCGGGCAGGGCATAACCAATGCGGTCGGCATGGCGATGGCGGAAAAACTGCTGGCGGCGGAATTCAACAAACCCGGCCACGAAATCGTCAACCACCGCACCTACGTGTTCATGGGCGACGGCTGCATGATGGAGGGCATCTCCCACGAGGCGTGCGCGCTGGCCGGCACCTGGGGGCTGGGCAAACTGACCGCCTTCTGGGACGACAACAACATCTCGATCGACGGCCATGTCGACGGCTGGTTCACCGACGACACGCCGAAGCGCTTCGAGGCTTACGGCTGGCACGTCATCGAAGTGCAGGGGCACGACGCGGAAGCGATCGATGCCGCGATCAACGCCGCCAAGGCGGTCACCGACAAGCCGACGCTGATCTGCTGCAAGACCATCATCGGCGCAGGCTCGCCGAACAAGGCCGACACCCATGATGTGCACGGCGCGGCACTGGGCAACGACGAAGTCGCCGCGACGCGCGAACACATCGGCTGGAAATATCCGCCGTTCGAGATTCCCAAACACGTTTATGAAGCCTGGGATGCGCGCACCAAAGGCGCGGGCCTGGAAAAGCTGTGGAACAACAAATTCGTCGAATACAAGGCCGCCTATCCAAAAGAAGCCGCCGAATTTGGACGACGCATCATGGGACAACTACCGTTCAACTGGAAGGTGGTTGCGGCCGATGTTGTCGCCAAGACCAACGAAAAAGCCGAAACCATCGCCACCCGCAAAGCATCGCAAAACGCCATCAACGCGCTGGCACCGGCATTGCCGGAATTCCTCGGCGGCTCGGCTGACCTGACCGGCTCCAACCTGACCAACTGGACCGGCTGCAAACACCTGCGCGGCAAGGGCACCGGCAACTACATCAGCTACGGCGTGCGCGAATTCGGCATGGCGCACATCATGAACGGCATGGCGCTGCACGGCGGCTTCCTGCCGTTCGGCGGCACTTTCCTGATGTTCTCGGAATACGCGCGCAACGCGTTGCGCATGTCGGCGCTGATGAAACAGCGCGTGATCTATGTGTTCACCCATGATTCGATCGGATTAGGCGAGGATGGCCCGACCCACCAGCCGGTCGAGCAGACCGCGACGCTGCGCCTGATGCCCAACATGCAGGTATGGCGTCCGTGCGACACGGTCGAATCCGCCGTGGCCTGGGTGTCTGCGGTGGAGCGCAGCGACGGGCCGACCAGCCTGATTTTCAGCCGCCAGAACCTCAACTTCCAGAAACGCAACGAAGTAACCATCGACCTCATCGCCAGGGGCGGCTATGTGCTGTCTGATGCCGTATCGCCCAAACTGGTGCTGATCGCCACCGGCTCGGAAGTGCAGCTGGCGATGGAGGCCAAGAAAGTACTGGACGGGCAGGGCATCGCAACCCGCGTGGTGTCGATGCCATGTACCGGGGTGTTCGACAAGCAGCATCAGGCATACCGGGATGGCGTGCTGTTGCCGGGCGTGCATAAAATCGCCATCGAAGCCGGGGTCACCGGCGGCTGGTACAAATATGTCGGCCTGCGCGGCGCGGTGATCGGCATGGACAGCTTCGGCGAATCCGCGCCCGCGCCAGAACTATTCAAACACTTCGGCTTCACCGTGGACAATGTAGTCGCCACAGCGAAAAAAGTTATTGGCGCGTAATTTGTTGGCGACTCCATTGCGGCGTAGGCTAACATGAGCGAAGCGATTGTTAAGGGGCGAAGCCCCGGCCAAAGCCACAATGTGGTCGCCACAGCGAAGAAAATTATCGGGTGATGCAAGGTAGGGCGGGTTACACCCGCCGCCTCCACCTTTGAAACGGCGGGTGCAACCCGCCCTACGCTCCAGACCGGGTAGGGTGGACACGTTTAAAGCGCCAGAATTTTTTTATTTCTAAAACAGGAGAAAAATAATGTCAATTCGTGTCGGTATCAACGGCTTTGGCCGTATCGGGCGCATGGTATTCCGTGCCGCAGCCAAGGATTTTCCTGAAATAGAAGTCGTTGCCATCAACGACCTGCTGGAGCCGGACTACCTGGCGTACATGCTCAAATTCGATTCCGTGCATGGTCGTTTCAAGGGCGAGGTCGCGGTTGACGGCAACAACCTGGTGGTCAACGGCAAGAAGATCCGCCTTACCGCGATCAAGGATCCTGCCGAACTGAAATGGAACGAGGCGGGCGTCGATATCGTGATCGAATGCACCGGCTTTTTCCTGACCCAGGAGACCTGCCAGAAGCATCTCGACGCGG
>Ga0224495_10002890_pt1 | contig 10870 bp, 8 predicted proteins | sample SF_Jul11_sed_USG_FD_168128 | JGI IMG/M metagenome (GOLD analysis project Ga0224495, IMG submission 168128) | Sediment microbial communities from San Francisco Bay, California, United States - SF_Jul11_sed_USGS_4_1 | ecosystem: Environmental > Aquatic > Marine > Sediment | place: USA: California...
GCATGCGGTCTTCATGCCCTTTGATATCCTGTGGTAGCAGAAGTTGCATTTTTCGGCGGTATGGTATTTCGGGTGGAAGAACCTGACGCCGTAGGGGCATCCCATGATGCAGTAGCCGCACCCGATGCACCAGGTCCTGTCAACCATAACAACACCGTCGGGTGCCTGATAAGTCGCCCCGACGGGGCAGACCTGAACACAGGGGGGATTTTCGCACTGATTGCAGAGTTTGGGGACAAAAAAAGCCTTGTCTATATTTTCCTTCTTTATGTCCTGATAGTTCCCCATTCCGAGGTCGATCCTGCTCGTGGTAAAACCGTCGCGGGCGCCTTTGGGAGTGTCCGCGTACGTCTTCCCGTCCTTTGTGATAACATATCGTTCAACCCATGTCCTGGTTACATTCGCTTCATACGGTATCTCATTTTCATTCTTGCATGCCTTCACGCACATCCCGCAGCCGACGCATTTGTACGTGTCGACAAGGAATACCCAGCGGACTTTGGACGTGTCGGACTTGTCCGCAAAAAGTTTCCGGGGATTAACGAACTCAAAGGCCGCGAGGGGGAGTGCTATGCCGGCGATCCCTTTCACGGTATTTTTCAGAAAGTCTCTTCTGTTTATCATTTTAATCCCTCCAGACTGGGCTTATGCGGGTTATGGCACATGACGCATTCGATGTCAGGGTTGTGCGTATCAGGGTCTATCCCCCTGATATTGGCCCTTCCGCTCGTTGGATAGGGAAGGCTGGTGTGGCATCTGAGGCATAATCCCCTGCTTTTGTCGATGGTCAGCTTGGGCGGATCAGACGGGTGTTCGAGCGCGGGCCCGTGGCAATTTTCACACTGGATGATTGCGTGGGGGGTCATGGAAATGCTTTCATGCTTGTCAGGATGGCAGGCATTACAGTAGTCAGACCCCTGATATTTGACTGTTACCTTTTTCCAGTCCTCGATGTTGTCCGCTCTATACCATCCATACATATACCCCCTTTCGTGGACTCCGAAACTTTTGGGGACATAGATGGCTCTGGCGATAAGGACAAGAACGACGAGACCGATTACTACCCAGAGCGGCCGCAGGGCATGGCTTTTCATAAACTGCACCTCATAATAAGTACCTCCCTCATTATATTTTCTTGAGGTGCCGGCTTTTTATATTTTTCCCGGCACTCTCTTGTCGAGCCTAAGTTCCTATGAAACTTTTCGGCTCTCTGTATTCGTGACATGTGACACAGTCCTTCTTCGCCTGTTCTGCCGAGACCTTCCAGATATGGGGTATGTGACACTGCTTGCATTTCATTCCCATGACCTGGACATGGGTGTTATGCTTGCCGACATTTATAATATTTTCATGGCATGACAGGCAGTTGCCCCAATCCGGCCTTGATGTCTTGTGGGGCTTGTGGCACTGGTAGCAGTCGAACTGCATCGGTGCCTTTGCAGGCACGACTATCTTTATGGCTTTATTGATGGTGTTCTTGTCAGGCTGATAGTGGGTGACATCGAGTGTCGCATCCGCAAGCAGTTCCTTCCTGACAGTCTCATTGCCATGACAGAAGAGACATTTCTTGCGGCCCGGCCTGAGGTCTGAAGTCCTGTCTGTATGACAGTTCAGGCAGGCGAGCTGCTCCATGCCCGTGCCATGGACGGTCTTTCCCTGATGACATTTGATACAGAAGCGTTCTTCAGCGGTGAACTGATGGGTGCGGTATCCGTGACACTTAACACATTCAATCTGTTCCATGAATACATGTTTCGCATGCATCCTTGACTGATTGATAAGCCGCGCAGTCTTGTATTTTTCGTCCCTTTCCCAATGGCATTTGATGCAGTATTTCCAGGGAACAATGACCTTCCCGTGCCTGTCCGGAACTGTGGTCGGACGGTTGAGGACAAAACTGACGAGAAGTTTGTTCTGCTCGGGAATGGTCAGGTGATGGCATTCATGGCAATTGAGACCTTTATGTTCGCTGGCAGCCCATGCATCGTAGGCCGGCTGCATAAGGTGGCAGCTGACACAGAATTTCGGATTGTTTTGGGTGAAGTCAAAAAATTTAAAAGCAACAAAGCCGCCTCCGACGAGGATGGCAAGAAAAAGGACGGCAATAATCACCTTCCCTTTTAAAGGCATACCTTCCTTTAACCATCTGAAAGGATTAAACATGCAACTCCTCCTGCATTAAATTACCTGCCTGCTTCTTGCCGAACACAATGTTACGTCTTTCCCGGACCGGGATCCGGCTATTGAGTCAGAAAGTTTTTCGGGTTCTTATAATCGTGACACGTCACGCACTCTTTTTTTGCCTGTTCTTCAGTTACCTTCCAGACGTGTTTCTTATGACAATCGAGACACTTGAGATTCATGGTGTTCACATGCAACTCGTGCTTGCCCAGACTCAGGACATTGCTGTGGCATTTCACAAGGCAGTCGGTCGAATCAGGCTTTATCTTTTTGTGCGGGTTATGGCAGTCATAACAGACAAACTGCATCGGTAATTTTTCAGCAACCTGTATCTTAGGTGACTTCTTTATGAGCTGCGGTGACGGCAGAAAATGCTTTACGTCTATGGTGCCGTCAGCAATCAGTTCTTTTCTTAAGGATTCGCTTGTGCCATGGCAGAAGAGGCACTTTTTCCTTCCCGGCTTCAGGTCCCTGGTGCGGTCTGTATGACAGTTCAGGCAGGGAAGAGTCGCCATAGGCCCGCACTCCTCTGCCGGTCCCATGTGTTCGCTCACTTCCTTGTCCTTGTGACATGTCACACAGTACCTTTCTTCGAGCGTGAATTTATGGGTCCTGTAGCCGTGACATTTGGTACACTCAATCCTCTCTATAAAGACATGCTTCGCGTGGTAAGTCGAACGGCTGATGTCCGGTGCCTTCGGGTATTTCTCGTTCCTTTCCCAGTGGCAGGAAAAGCATAATTTCCATGGAACGATAACCTGACCGTGCCTCGGGGCAATTTTGTTATGTCCGAGGACGACAAAGTTGTAGAGCTGTCTCATCTGGTCGATTTTTGTAGAGTGGTGGCATTCATGGCAGTTTATGCCGCTGTGTTCGCTCGTCACCCAAGCCTTGTTTGCGCTGTCATGGACATGACAGGTAGAGCACGCATTGGGATCGTTTTCGAAGTAGTCGTTGACCTTGTAGGCGGCGTAGAGCGTTCCCAGTGAAAAGAGGAGCAAGCCTGCGATGACGATGATTTTTGCTTTTTTGGATAAGCCGGCGGAAAACCACGCACCTATCCTTCCTATAAAATTCAACGGATTAAACATGTAAAACGCCTCCTGGAAATCTTTATAAAAACTTTTATATGTTTTTCAATGCTTCGAACGCTGCTTTCACGGTAAGATCAATGTCCTTTTCCGAATGAGCAAGCGAGATAAAACCAGCCTCGAACTGTGATGGAGCGAGGTTTACACCTTTATCAAGCATCTGGCTGAAAAATCTCGAGAATTTCTCTGCATCAGCCGTTTTTGCTGTCTTGTAATCGACTACGTCTGTGGCGGTAAAGTATGTACAGAACATGCTTCCGGCCCTGTAGAAACGCGTTGTTGCACCGGCCCGCTTCGCGGCATCGATCAAACCTTTTTCGAGCATTTCAGACTTTTTCTCGAGCTGGCTGTAGATGCCCTGTTTTGAAAGCTCTCTGATCGTCTCTATCCCGGCCGTCATAGCCAGAGGGTTCCCCGAGAGTGTTCCTGCCTGGTAGACCGGACCTTCAGGGGAAATCATGGACATAATCTCCTTTTTGCCGCCGTAAGCTCCTACCGGCAGCCCGCCGCCGATGACCTTTCCGAGGCAGGTCATATCAGGCTTGATCCCGTAATATGCCTGCGCGCCGCCAAACGAAACCCTGAAGCCTGTCATCACTTCGTCGAATATAAGAACGATGCCGTGTTTTTTGGTCAGTTTTCTGAGCGTTTCGAGAAAACCCTGTTTCGGCAGCACGCAGCCGATATTGCCCACAACAGGTTCGATAATCACACAGGCGATTGAACGCCATTCCTTCTCTATCATGCTCTTTAAAGCAGTGATATCATTGTAAGGAAGAGTCAAGGTATTTCTTGCGTAGGATTTTGGTACCCCCGGGCTGTCGGGCAAGCCGAACGTTGCAGCCCCGGAACCTGCTTTAACGAGCAGGCCGTCTGCGTGGCCGTGGTAGCAGCCTTCGAATTTAATGATCTTGTCTCTTCCGGTGAATCCCCTCGCCGCCCGTATGGCGCTCATGGTCGCCTCGGTCCCTGAATTCACCATTCGTACCTTGTCCATGGAAGGGTATACCTTCAGAACGAGTTCAGCCAGTTCTATCTCGAGGGCCGTAGGAGCTCCGTAGCTGGTGCCTTTCATTACGGCATTTTTCAGCGCCTTGACAACTGCAGGGTGCGCATGACCGAGTATCATTGGCCCCCAGGACAACACGTAATCTATATAGGAATTCCCGTCAACATCGTAAATTTTTGAACCCTTTGCCCTTTCAATGAAGAGGGGGTTGCCTCCAACAGCCCTGAACGCGCGCACCGGGCTGTTCACTCCTCCGGGAATCAGATGCAGTGCTCTCTGAAAAAGTTTTTTTGAAGCGGAAAAGTTTCTCATTGCAAACGCTAATTTATCATAAAAAAACTTTTCTTGTCAAAAAGGAACTGTAAATATCAATCGATATATGATATAACAGATGTAATTTATTTATGGAGGACAGTAATGAGAAAGATAGCAATCGGGCTGATATTAACCTTTGCGCTGATTTCATGTTCAAAAAAGGGAGCAGAGCAGAAAGGACCTTTTCTCGCAAAGGTGGGAAATACGACAATAACCCAGGCAGATTATGAGAGGGAATTTCAGGCGCTGCCTGATTACGCGCAGCAGCTTTTCGCGGATGAGCAGGGAAAGGAAAAATTCCTCAATGAGGTAATAAATAAAGAGATCCTTTATCAGGAAGCGCTCAAGAAAGGCCTCGACAAGACTCCCGAATACAAGAGGAAGCTGGAAGAATTCAGGAAGCTGACCCTTGTGTCAGAACTCTTCGAAAAAGAAATCATGTCAAAGGCGAAGGTGTCGGACCAGGAAGTAAAAGAGTATTATGAAAAGAACAAAGAGGACTTCGCTCCGACGACTCAGATCAGGGCAAGCCATATATTGGTCAAGACAGAAGATGAAGCAAAGAAGGTTCTTGAAAGGCTGAAGAAGGGAGAAAAATTCGGAGATATCGCAAGGGCGGTTTCCATCGACAAAGGCTCCGCGAAAAACGGCGGAGACCTCGGCCCTTTCTCGAAGGGGCAGATGGTTCCTGAATTTGAAAGAGCTGCCGCGAATCTGAATGTTGGGGAGATCAGTATGCCTGTCAAGACCCAGTTCGGCTATCATATCATTAAAGTGACGGACAGGAAAAAGGGAGCCGTGATCGAATTCGAAAAGATCAAGGACATGATTTCGCAGAGACTTTCCGGAGAAAAGCAAAAAGAGGCGTTTGATCAGTACCTGGCGGAACTGAAGAAAAGTTATAAAGTCGAAATCAATAAAGATGCTCTCTCCAGGCCTTCAGCGGAAACCGGAGAGAAGGAATCCCCTCAGGCTGAGGCTGAACAGCAAAAGAAAGCAGCCGAAGAGCAGGGGAAAAAATAAAATGTGCGTTTTACAGTTCATAAAGAAGGCGGGCTTCTCCCGCCTTCTTTATTGTTTCGATAGTATTTGCGTTGACAGCCTCTGCAAACAGAAAGCGTAATTCCGGCAGCGGTAGCTGCGGTGTTCCATGTTGTTTCATCTCCTGATTTCCGGTGTGTGAAGTTGAATTTATTGCAGATTCCCATTATAAAGTTGCGCAAATATTGTGCTGCACAAAAAAGAAACAGTTGCGGGAAAAAAAAGAGGATGACGACAAAACACTTTTCACAGCTGGAAAAATAGTGTATAGTATCAGCGGTCAGGAGATAATCTGAAGTATTAATCCAAAAAAGAAACTGACCGGAAAACAGAAAAATGCAGAGCTCTGACTTTCAGGGCAATACTATCACAGGAGGGGACGTAACATGACAAAAGCAGATCTCATCGAAAAGATGGCTGCAGCGGCGGACATCTCAAAGGCAGCTGCAGGGAAGGCGCTTGACGGAGCGATTGAGTCTATCACAAAGGCAGTAAAGAAGGGTGACAAGGTAGCACTCGTTGGATTCGGGACTTTCTCACAGTCAAAGAGAAAAGCGAGAAAGGGCAGAAATCCTAAAACCGGAGAGACAATAAAAATCGCCGCAGCAAAGCTGCCGAAGTTCTCCGCGGGAAAGGCCTTCAAGGACGCAGTAAATAATAAGTAAGCGGTAAAGTCTTCAATGCAGAAAAGCCCCGGAGGAGCAATCATCCGGGGCTTTTTGTTTTAGAGGACGCTGCCGGATGCCCCTCCCCGGAAGACCTTCCGGAGACCCTTTATACACAGCCATACCATTACTTCCGCTGATTGCAGGAACGCAGTAATTTCTTGCTGTCCACGCGTCTTCGGGAATTCAGGAGTGTGAAAAAATACTGGAGAACTGCTCCAGATTTGATAAGATAATTACGTGGACTGGTTGCTGTTTTTCAATCAGCAAAGATACAGATGTTTAAAACGGTAACTATCGTGGAGTATTGTTTTTTCAACCACAGTGAAAAATGCGCGTTCTGTTTCCCTGATGTATCTGAAGGCATTTATTTTTTGCCTGCTGTTGTTTTTTGCAGCATCGCCTCTTATTGCAGCTGAGCAGATTGAAGTGGTGGTGAGGGGCTTGGAGGGTAATGCGCTGAAAAACGTTCAGGCTGCCCTCTCTTTGCCGGAAGGAATTGTACGTGACGGGAAAGTGAATTTTCCGTGGCTTGAGCATTTCATTCGGCAGGCTGATGAAAAAGTCAGGACTGCTCTCGAACCCTTTGGTTATTACAATCCCGAAATCAGGATAATCCTGGAAACCGTAAATCAGGAATTGTACCGCCTTCTGGCAGAGGTAGAACCGGGCCCCCCGGTACGTGTCTCTGACGTGCATATATTCTTGCAGGGTCCGGGCTCTGATGAAGCGTCTTTAAATGAACTCATCGCTCAGTTTCCTTTGAAGAAAGGGGATATTCTCCTCCAGGAAGAATACGAAAAGGCAAAGGGAACCTTGAAAGCCCGGGCCCTGGAGGCCGGTTATCTCGATGCAGAATTTTCCACTCACCGGATACTTGTGGACCGGATAGAGGAATCGGCCCGAATAGAGCTGGGTATGGAGACCGGCCCTCAGTACTATTTCGGGGAAACAAGCTTTGAGGGGGCTGCCGACTATCCGGATAAGTTCCTGAAGAGGTATCTCGCCTATAAATCAGGAGACGTCTTTTCTTCCGTCAAATTGAGACAGACGCAGCTAAATCTGATCAATTCCGAGCGCTTTCAGGAAGTAATCCCCTCTCCTGAACGGGAAAAGACAGAAATTCTGCACCTGCCTGTTGTGATAAGAGTAAAGCCGGCCCCCAGCAGACGGTTCCGTTCCGGGATCGGCTATGGCACGGATACCGGCGCCAGATTTTCAATCAAGTATTCTGATTTAAACAGTCTGAGCCGGGGCCATGAACTGAGGGCAGAGCTGAATATCTCGGAACGTCTGCAGGGGGTAGGCGTCAGTTACCGGATTCCCGGCTATAAAGACCTGGACAGTTTTACGGAGTTCAAGGGTAACGCGCAGCGCGAGGATACCGATACATACGAAACACGGATAGTGTCCCTGGAAGCAGGCAATACAAGGAGTCTTGGCAAGGGGCGGCTGGGAACTGCCTATCTCAGGCTCCACCACGAAGACTCTACGGTAGCGTCCGAAAAAAATGAAGCATTCCTTGTGCTGCCCGGCATCCGCTTGTCGGCAAATCGTTATGACAACCTGATCCGGCCGTCCAGAGGATACCTCTATGCTGCAGAAGTCCGGGGAACGCATGCGTATCTTGGGTCAGATATCGGATTCATACAGGGTATTTTGCAGGGAAGCATACTCATACCACTTCCCTGGCGGCTCTCGCTTTACTCCAGAATTAGGGCGGCGGCAACCGCGCAGGAGGATGCCCTGAGCGAAATTCCTGCTTCACTCCGTTTTTTTGCCGGTGGAGACCGCAGTGTTCGGGGATATAAATATCAGTCGCTCGGACCGAAAGATGAAAAAGGAGAGGTGACCGGAGGGAAACATCTGATCGAGGGAAGTGTCGAAATTGAAAGGGCGCTTTTTTCTGACTGGGGCATAGCTGCATTCTATGACGCGGGGAATGCGTTTAATTCCCTTTCAGATATACAAATGTATCAGGGTGCCGGGCTGGGTCTGCGCTACTATACGCAGATAGGCGCAATCCGGCTGGATATTGCCCGCCAGATAGATGTGGATAACCCAAGTACCAGGATACATTTCAGCATGGGGATTGAACTGTGAACAGGAAAGTCATATACCCCATTTCATCTGCATTGATTGTTGTCTTTCTCTTGATTTCGGGCATGTCGGCATGGCTGCTCGGAACGAGTGACGGTGCCTCCTGGCTGATTAAGATGATATCGGATAAGACCGGAGTAGAAATTAAATTCACAAAGATAGAAGGGAGGCTATGGAATTCTGTCAGCCTGGAAGGAATACGGGTGCATTGGCATCAGGGGAATGCAAAAGCGGAAAAACTCTCTTTTGAGTGGCGCCCTTTAATGATGTTGACCGGCACCGTCATGGTCAACAGACTGTCTGTAAGCCAGGCCATGATACAGGATAACCGTCCTGATAAGAATGAGCCTCCCGATCTGAACTGGCCTCATATAAGAGGACTCGCCGCGCGGATAGATGCCCGGATAGATCGCCTGGAGATGGAGGGATTCGATTACCGCAGACTGGAACAGACTCCATTCAGAGGTAATGCCCTGTCTGCGCTCATCGTCTGGCACGAGGGAACGATAAGCCTGCGGAACCTCATTGTTAAGGCGCCTGATATCGCTGTAAGCGGTACAGTCGAAGCAGGATTTCTCACCCCATCACTGCGGGCGGATGTGGTTGCATCCCCCTCGCATTCTGTTCAGGGTATCGAACGATTTTCCCTGAAAGCCCGCCTTTTGCAGGGACATGGTCGTGAACAGCTGGGGGGGACGGTAACCGTCACTGGTATGGCAGGAGACAGACAAGTGGCATCTTTGTCGGGCAGAATCGGCTTAACGAAGACAGCCCTGGACATCACTCAACTGGAGGTGAAACAGGAAAAAAGGCAGGGGGTACTGACGGGAAAAGGTGAAATTGATTTCAGCAGCCCGACGCCGGTTCTGCACTTATCGCTTGATATGGAACATCTTGACCTGTCGCCCGAAATAAAGATGATTACGGATATTTCCGGAAACCTTGTTGTAAAAGGAAATCCCGAAGAGTACGAGGGCAGTTTTACTTTGGCCAATAAAGGAGAGCAAAAGCATCAGGCAGACCTTGCCGCTTCTTTCAGCGGCGATAAGGGAAAAATAAACCTGCAGACCATTAAGGGGTCAATTCTGGGCGGAACGCTCGCAGGCCGGATGCAGGTTTCATGGACTGAAGGCATATCCCTGAAAAGCGATCTCCAGGCGAGGAATATGAATCCCGTTTTATTGAACCCTGAATGGAACGGGGTGATAAATATGAATCTTTCCGCTGAAGTGAACAAGCCAGACAGGGGTGATTTTGAAGCGGAACTGAACGGCAGCATCCTTGAAAGCCGTCTTCGCGGTCGTGAGCTGACCGGAGGAATGCTGCTGAGCGTGCACGGTGATACGGTTCTCATCGATACATTATTTCTGAAAGGCAACGGCTTTGCCATAAACGTGCATGGCGACCTCGGGAAACGCCTTTCATTTTTTGCAGATATCAGAGACCTTTCAGGTCTGGTCCCTGATACAGAAGGCCGTTTCTATGCAGAGGGATGGGTAAGCAGAAAAAGGGACGTTTTCTCCGGATCTGTAAAGGTGCGCGGAAATAATCTCATAGTGGGGCAGGCGCACATTCAAGACGTGTCAATCAATGCGTTTCTTTCAGAAAGTACGGGATCTGCCGTGCGTCTGAAGGCTGAGATGAAAGGATTGGAATATGAGAAGATCCGGTTCCGGAAAGCGGCATTGGAGCTTCGGGGAAAGCCGGAGTTTCATGATATAAAAATCGCACTGGCTTCTCCGGATTCTGAATTCCAGGCAGGTTTACAAGGCGGTTATCACAAAAGGACATGGCACGGGAAGATAGTGCATCTTTCATACAAAGATACGGTTGGAAGACTGGATCTGGCGTCGTCCGCGGACCTTTATGTCTCAAAGGATACATTGTCTCTTTCCCCCCTTATTGTAAAAGGACCCGGTGAGGAGGCACTCACGCTGAATGGCGAAGTGACCACTGAGCCTCTGCGCGGATTCGTGCAGGCAGAATGGCAGCAATTGAACCTCGCCAGAGGAAACCGGTGGCTTGAACCCATTGCCGTATCCGGTCATGCTTCGGGGAATGTTCGTGTGACCTGGGACAAAGGAAGTCTGACTGGCATCGAAATGCTGAGTACCGCTTCCGCTGCCCTCATTGCCCATAAGAAGACGATGGGTATAAAAGATGCGCGGCTGCAGATGAGATGGAATAACAACGGGCTTGATGCTTCTGTTTTTGCGCTGTTTGCCGGGGGAGGCGTGCTGCAGGCGACTGCTGCATCATCGTCGCCCGCGGTTTTGAGTTTTCCCCGGCGGGGCCGGATTGACGCGAACTGGAAAGAATTCAATCTGATTATGCTGAATCCGTTCCTTCCCGAGAATATCGGTCTGACTGGAAAAGCCTCGGGGGCTCTGAAGTCGCAGTGGGCGAAGGGCGAGTTATTGTCTCTGGCAGGGAAGGTACATGCTCAGGGAACTCTTGTATTGGATGGA